>FTCZ01004525.1_pt1 | contig 19985 bp, 24 predicted proteins | sample 1658871 | NCBI WGS metagenome assembly FTCZ01 (sample SAMEA3914864, study PRJEB12502) | metagenome | biome: forest; material: soil | place: USA | collected 2012-03-12 | depth 0.3 m
CACCGGCCAGCCCGATTGGGGCGGAGTAGCTCAGCTGGTTAGAGCAGCGGAATCATAATCCGCGTGTCGGGGGTTCAAGTCCCTCCTCCGCTACCATCGGCGAACCACCACGACATCGCATTTGGTGGTTTTCCGCCACTTTGATGTGGCGATTCGGTGTCGACTGACTCCTCACATGTCGAGCCCTGCTGGCCAGAATTGGACATTCCAAGCCGGGTTTTGACGCGTCTTTTGTCGTCATTTGTGCCTCGCGTTGCCGAGATGCTTATGCAAATCACCTCGGAAATCACGTCGCGATGCGAATCGAGAAGGCGCGGGCGATATCCCTGGAGATGCCCACAGCTCGATATGGCGCGCTCCGACGCGGAGATCGCAAGACCCTCAAGCCACGGACACTCGCCGACAAGGCCGTTATCGTCGCCAGGGAGATACTGCCGCGACTCCGACACAAAGCGCTTGGCAAACTCACCGAGAATGAGTGCGGAGATGCCGTCTATAACGAGGCCAAGGCATCCAAGGGCCGGGCTAACAAGATGGCGGCAGAGCTGAGTTGCTTCCTCCGGTAAAGTTCGGGGCGGGAGCGGCGAATGGCAGGGATCGAACGGGCTTAGATCCGTGATGTCACCATCCCGAACCTCCACATCCTCCCGGATTAAAAGATGTTGCGAAGACCGGTTGAACCCACCGAACCATTCTCGCCGGTCCTCTGCGCAATCGGTGCTGATCCCCAAAGCCGCGATGGCAGGAAAGCGCCGCCCTTAGATGGGCGGCGCTTTTACCTCGGGCCGGACTTTACCGCTGCGAATGGCTCGAGCCGCGGGCGTTTCCCGACGCGGCGTCGCTGTGCGGGGCCAAAGCGTTGGAGGCGCTGCTGCTGGCTTGCCCACTCGCCGATCCGGCAAGATTTCCATTGGCACCGCCGCTCGCGTTGCTCGCCGAGGGGATTGCAGACTGAGCTTGGTTGCTGACAGAGTGTGTCGTGCTGATCGCGCGATCGCGTACGGTGCCGGCGGTCGAACTCGACCGGTCGCGTAGGTTGCCGGTCGTCCGAGTTGCGGCGCTGCGCGCGGTGCTCACCGTGTTAGCCGCCTGATCGGTGCCCACCAACTGCGCGCTTGTGCCCACATTCTTGCTCAGACTGCTGGTGCCGGAGTTGCTGATATTTCCGGCAATCCCGTTGTTATTCGCGCCGTTGGCGCCCAGCGCGGCATCGGTGCTGTGACTGACCGTCCCGGCGAGGCCCGCGTCGGCCGCAACGTTGCCCGACTTGGCGTTGACGGAATGGTTCCCGCTCACGCTGCCCGAACCGGTGACGTCGTTCGACACGCCGCCCGTCGCTGAACCCAGTGTGCCGCCGACATTGCCCGCGCTGGAGAGCATGCCGGATACTGTACCGCCGAGGTTGGTGGGGCCGCTGAGCGCGCCACCAACCAGCCCGCTCGCGCCGCCGCTCCCAAGCAGCTGTGCCGAAGCGGGAGCGGCCGCCATGCCCGCCATCATCGCCGCTGCCATCATCGCGCGGGTCCGGATCGCATGGGTCATCAACTTTCTCCTTCATCCCGAGCCGGCCTGCTTCGATCCGGCTGACGGAGGAGCAACGACACCCCACCCGCGTTTAATCCCGGAGCCGCGAAATTATTTCAGACCCACGCTTTTCGGCGGCGTGCGGCACTCGCCGCACACGATGCCGCGGCCGATCTTGCCGCTTCCGGGCCTGGCTTCCGTCGCCAGCGCGTCGACGCTGCCGGCGCGCGCAAGGCTCGCGGTCACCAGAGGGGCGGCGAAGCTGGTGCCGCGCAACGCTTCCCAGCCACCGCCAGGCACGGCGCCTGCCATGTCGGCGCCCGGAGCAGCGAAATCCAGATGAAGCGGCTTTCCGGCTTCGATCAGCGCCTTGCCCTTTGCATCGACACCGGTCACCGCGATTACGCCGGGATAGGACGCAGGATATTGCGGCGGCGCGGCCGGCCCGTCATTCCCGACTGCCGCGACCACCAGGATTCCCTTCGCCATCAGCGCTTTCACGCCGGCTTCGAGCAGTGGATTGGGTGGACCTATGAGGCTGATGTTGATCGCCCTCGCACCATTTTGGGCGAGCCACGCCATCGCGCGCACGATCGCAAGTGCCGAACCGTTGCTCGCCGATCCGCCATAGACGTCCGCGACAAGCAGCGGCGCACCCGGCGCCGCTCCTCGAAACGCTCCCACATTACCCACCATCAGCGACGCGACGGCCGTACCATGGCCGCTCGGCTTGGGTTCGCCGGCGAAGCCCCGCTGTTCGATCTCGGCATGAGCAAAGGCAGGATGGCGGCCGACACCGCCGTCGATCATGCCGATGCGGGAACCGGCAGAGGGAAGTGCGCCGCCCGCCGGGGGGCCCCCTGTGGGCGCGAGCGGTGCGTGCGCCGGCTCGTAGATATGGTCGAGCGTGTAGGTGTCGGCCGGGTCGAGCGCCCGCAGTGTCTCTATCGCTTTGCGCGCCGGCATGCCCCGGGGAGGCGCCAGTACGGCTGCAGTGAACCCGAGCCCGCTCACCGTTTCGGTGCGGGTGACCGAGAAGCCGGCGGCCTCTGCTCTCGCCAGCGCATCTGCAGGGAGCCCGAGGCCCAGTATCTCGTCGCGCCGAATCGGGTTGCCCTCGTCATCAACATCGAGCGCCGCGCGATTGCTCCGGACCAGCGCACGCAGACGTTCGCGGCGCAGCGAGAGCAGGTCTGCGGGGGCGAGCGACCGGACGGTGCCCCCCACTGCCATTAGCGGTCCTCGCAGGCCGCCAGCCACCTCGGCGTTGTCACCCGGAGCGCCAAGCAGACCGCCGGTGACGCCGCCAAGCGTATGGCCCAACCCTCCGCCACCAAGGCTCCCGCTACCGAGCAGTTGCGCGGCCGCCGGAGCCGTAAGGCCAAATGTCAGCGCCAGCGCCCATATCTTCATCGTCATCTTCCTTTTTCCTGCCTCTCGGTGGATGAAACGACAGGCGGGGGACGTTTCATCCTCATGAACGAAAGGCGGAGATTCCTTGGACGAGGTCGAACAGCGCTTGGCAAGCCTGCTGCCGAGGCTGAGGCGTTTCGCGCACGGCCTCACGCGCAATGGGGCGGATGCGGACGATCTCGTGCAGGCAGCGGCCGAACGGATGCTCAAGTCACGCGGCCAGTGGCAGTCCGGAACCAATTTCAACGCCTGGGCCTATCGGGTCCTGCGCAACCTCTGGATCGATACGACGAGATCCCGCCAGCGTACGGACCGAACCCTCGCGCCGGAAGAGCGGGGGGCGATCATCGGGGTGGCAGGCGAAGCGGAATCGAGAGTCGAGCTTGCCTATCTGATGCGCGCCATGGGCCGCCTGCCCGACGAGCAGCGCGAGGCGGTGGCGCTGGTGATGATCGAGGGGCTGGCCTACGCGGAAGCGGCCGAGGTGTTGGAGATTCCGATCGGCACGCTGACCAGTCGCCTCGTGCGCGGCCGGCAGACGCTTATGAAGATGCTGGAGGATTGACCCGTGGCTGAGACGATCGACGAGGCGACGATCATCGCCTGGGTGGATGGCGAACTGGGGGAAGCCGAGGAATTGCGCATCGCGCAGGCGGTCGCGGCTGATCCCGATCTGGCGGCTCTGGCCGATCGGCATCGGCACATGAAGGCGCGGTTTGCCGCCGCGTTCGGGCCGATCGCGCACGGGCCTGCTGCAACAGCTCCGGTATCCTCGCCGGTGATCTCGCTTGCTGCCGCGCGCGCGGAACGGGACGCGAAGGCCGCGAAATCTCCGCGACTTTGGTGGGGTGTTTCGAGTGCGATCGCGGCGAGCCTGCTGGTGGGCGTGTTTGTCGGTCACGGCTTTGGCGACGGCTCTGGCGTCGCGGACAAACCGAACGCTCTGGCGCTCGCCGGGCCGATTGCAAAGGCGCTGAATGGGCAGCTTTCAGGTGATGGCGGCGTGGTGCGGGTCGTGCTCTCGTTCAAGGATCGCGACGGCCACTATTGCCGAAGCTTTGTTGCGACCAACCTTTCCGGCATCGCTTGCAGGGACACGAAGGACTGGCAACTGCGCTACGCGTCCCCGGGGGCAGCGCAGAGGGGCGATTATCGGATGGCCGGTGGTGACGCGGCGCAGGTCGAAGTGGTCGCGGCAATGATCGCGGGCGAACCTCTTGACAGCGGAGAGGAAGAGGCGGCCCGCAAAGCGGGCTGGAAATAAACATCCTGGCGGTGCTACCTCCTGGTGGGAGTATAACTGTGGCAGATTGCAGCATGCGCGGATGATAAGCCGTGCGGTCGAGGTTGGTGCTGGGCAGGCGGGCGCGGTTACCTCAAAACGGGTTGAGCTTCTTGGTAGCACGTCAACTCGGACCAATAAGCTCTAGGCGAAACGGACGCCGACGGCCGACGAAGCATTCCCTTTCCTGTGAACAGTCTGTGCGCCACTATGGTTTGTGATCGCCGAGCGGCGATGCAACCGTCTTATCGGGCGCCGACACCGATAAGGGCCGCAGCGAGCTTGTGCGCTGCACTGTCGGAATGCTGAAAAGCGAGGAGCGGCTCCACCAACTCCGCTTCCATCAGGAGTGGACCCTTCTTGGACGGGACCATATCGATGCGGGCGAAGACCGGCCGTCGAGGCAACGTCGAAAGTACCACTCGTGAAAGATCGAATTCTTCCCTCGTTGGAGTGTAGCTGGGGAGATCGGCATCGCCTATTCCCGCATGAAAGCCGGGCTTGCTGAAGGCATGACTGAACAGACCGTCGATGTAGACGAGCGATCGTTCGCGGGCGTCTTCTATCGCCTCTTGGTAGGGCTGCAGTAGCGCCTTGCCACCGATCAATAATCTTTCCACGTGCTCGATGCCCGCGATGGCAATTTCGGGCCCAAGAAAGCGCCGAACACCGAAGGTGCTCGCACCGATGGTCGGCTTGACGACGACATCGCTCCATCCACGGTCGACACACGCTTTCAGCAGATTGGAAGATTGGGAGAGCAGAACTGTCGGTACAATGGGGACGCCGCGTTCTGATAGATTGAGCAAATAGGTTTTTTCGCTGTTCCAGCGGATCAAATCGACGGCATTTACGAGCCGCGTGAGAGGGGCAACGCGATCGAGCCACTGAAACCACGCCGTCGGGTGTAGATGATAGTCCCAGGCTGAGCGGACGATAGTCACCGCTCCGCTTGACCAATCCATCGAGGCATCGGTCCACACCGCATATTGCGCCTCGCCGCCGAGTGAGGCGATCGCCTCAGCCAATCGATGGTCGTCGGCAACGCCGTCCGGGGCACCTACATGCGTCACGATGGTAATCACGTCAGTCATGTCGCCTCCGTCGGAGCGTTTAGCAGAAAGCCGCCGATAATAATCAGCTCCACAGCGATGGCGCCGAGTGCGGTCTTTCGTTCATGAATGGGAGCATGCCCGATTGCCTGTGCTCGCGAGCGTTTAATCTCGCCGCGCTGGAGTGGTCCGAGAAGCTGAACCTGGCAATCGAGAGAGGAGACGATCCTCGTTCTGTCATGCTTATCGAAAAGGCGCGGGCGATGTCCGTCGAGGATGCCCAACTTCATTATATCGCTGTCCTACGCAGCCCGGCGTCCTCGCGGATGGGCAGTGCATCCATGTCGGCGCGCGACGTGACCGTCGGTCCTTCACCGTTGCGCATCAGTCCGACGACGCCGGTTTTCCCGATCGCGGTCGTCACCTCATATCCGCATTCCGACAGGTGTTTTACAGCGAGATCCGCAGTGCGAGTTTGCTGCATCGACAGTTCGGGATGCGCGTGGATGTCCTTGTACGCTGCCTCCAGCATCGGCAGCAGGTCAGGCAGAGGCGCAAGGACTCGCTTCAATGAATTGGCGTGCATTGCTCACGGAAGCTCTCCTTCGGAGCGGATTAAGAACGCTTCTTCGTAAGGTTGCGCAACGCTGATGCTGAGCGGCGTTTATATCCGCTCGACGGCAAGCGCGAGGCCCATGCCGACGCCGATACAAAGCGTCGCAAGTCCGAACCTGCCTCCCGTGGCTTCGAGCTGATGGACGAGCGTCATCGCAAGGCGGGCGCCTGACATGCCGAGGGGATGGCCCAAAGCGATTGCGCCGCCGTTGGCATTTACGTGCTGCGCGTCGTCGGGAAGGCCGAGGCCCCGCAGCACGGCCAAGGACTGGCTCGCGAATGCCTCATTGATTTCGATCGCGTCAAAATCACCTATGGTCAGGCCGAGACGGGCCAACAGCTTTTCCGTCGCCGGGATCGGTCCGATGCCCATCACGCGCGGCGGGACGCCGGCCGAAGCGAGCCCGAGAATGCGGGCGCGGGGTACCAGCGCATGTGCTTTCGCCGCGGCCTCGCTCGCGACGATCATCGCGGCCGCTCCATCGTTGATGCCCGACGCATTGCCGGCGGTGATGGTGCCGTCCGGACCGAACAGGGGCTTCAGCTTCTGGAGCGTCTCAATTGCCGTGTCTGCGCGCGGATGCTCGTCGTGGGAGGCCTCGGTCGTCTCGCCCTTCTTCCGCCCTCTGACGGTGACGGGGACGATCTCCGCGGCGTGAAAGCCGCTGGCCTGCGCTGCGGCGGCGCGCTGCTGGCTGCGGAGGGCGAAGGCGTCCTGATCAGCCCGGCTGATGGAATAGTCCTTCGCGACATTCTCGGCGGTTCGCGGCATCGTTTCGGTGCCATGGCGCGCATCGAGGGCGGGATTGACGAAGCGCCATCCCATCGTTGTGTCCTCGATCTTCTGGGTGCGGCCGAAGGGGCCATCCGCCTTGCCCATGACGAAGGGCGCGCGGGTCATGCTCTCGACGCCGCCTGCGATCGCGAGGCTCATTTCGCCTGCCCGGATCGCGCGGGCGGCGGCACCGACAGCCTCCAGGCCCGACGCGCACAGCCGGTTGAGCGTCACGCCCGGGACGCTGTCGGGCAGGCCCGCAAGGAGTAGGCTCATGCGCGCGACGTTGCGGTTGTCCTCGCCCGCCTGGTTGGCGCAGCCGTAGAATAGGTCGTCTATGGCGGCCGGATCGAGGCCGGGATTGCGGGCGAGCAACGCCTTCATCGGCACGGCGCCGAGATCGTCCGCGCGGACGTCGGCGAGGATCCCGCCATAGCGACCAATCGGCGTCCGGACGGCATCGCACAGAAAAGCTTCGGTCATCGCGTCATCTCCTCAGGCCGCGTCGACCACCGGCGTGCGGGCCAGCGGGACACCCGTCAGCCGGCGCAATTCGTCGATGGTGAGGCCGGGCACCATCTCGATCACGGTCGCGCCTTCGGGCCCCACGTCGAACACCGCGAGATCCGTGTAGACGCGCGAGACGCAGCCGAGACCGGTCAGCGGATAGGTGCAGCTCTCGACGAGCTTGCTTGCGCCCTGCTTGGTGAGCAGGTCCATCATCACGAAGGTCTGTTTGGCACCGATGGCCAGATCCATGGCGCCGCCAACCGCCGGGATCGCGCCCGGCTCGCCGGTGTGCCAGTTCGCGAGATCGCCCTTCACCGACACCTGGAAGGCGCCGAGGACGCAGATGTCGAGATGTCCACCGCGCATCATCGCGAAGCTGTCGGCGTGGTGGAAGAAGCAACCACCAGTCAGCAGCGTCACCGGCTGCTTGCCGGCGTTGATGAGCTCCGGGTCTTCGTCGCCCTTGGCGGGGGCGGGGCCCATGCCGAGCAAGCCATTCTCGCTCTGGAGCAGGATTTCGCGGTCCACAGGCAGGAAGTCGGCCACCTTGGTCGGCAGGCCGATGCCGAGATTCACATAGGCGCCCTCGGGAATGTCGCGGGCGACGCGGGCCGCCATCTGGTCGCGTGTGAGACGGTTCATCATCTTCCTCCGGGTCAGGCAACGGCCTGAAGGCGCGGGGTCTGCGCAATGGGCACGATGCGCTGGACGAATATGCCGGGCGTCACGATCACCTCGGGATCGAGCGTGCCGAGCGGGACGATTTCGCCGACCTGCGCGATGGTGGTCCGAGCGGCCATCGCCATGATGGGGCCGAAGTTCCGCGCGGTCTTGCGGTATACGAGGTTGCCCCAGCGATCGCCCTTGTGCGCCTTGATGAGCGCGAAATTGGCGTGGATGGGGTATTCGAGCACATAGTCGCGCCCGTCGATCCGGCGCGTCTCCTTGCCCTCGGCCAGCAGGGTTCCATAGCCGGTAGGCGTGAAGATCGCGCCGAGGCCCGCGCCCGCCGCCTGGATGCGCGCGGCGAGATTGCCCTGCGGCACGAGTTCGAGCTCAATCCGGCCCGCGCGATACGCCTCGTCGAAATGATGTGAATCGACCTGGCGCGGGAAGGAGCAGATGATCTTGCGGACGCGCCCGGCCTTGACGAGCGCGGCCACGCCGGTTTCGCCGTTGCCGGCATTGTTGTTGATGATCGTAAGGTCGCGCGCGCCATGGTCGATGAGCGCGTCGATCAATTCGTCGGGCATCCCGGCTGTCCCGAAGCCGCCGATCATGATCGATGCGCCATCCTCGATGTCGGCGATGGCTCCGGCGGCGGTCTGCACGCTCTTGTCGATCATGAATGCTCTCCTGAGTGCATCGGCGATGTCACCGCGACCTCGTCTAGGAAGCCAGTGATCGCGGCGGCTAGCTCGGCCGGTGCCTCCAACGGCGCGAGGTGCGCGGCGTGGAGGATGGTCGCGCGCGCGCCGGCGATCGTTTCCATAATATGCGCGCCGTGCGTCTCGAACGGCGTCGACGTATCGCGGTCGCCTGCGATGACGAGAGTCGGCAGCCGGAGCGTTCCCAGCCGCCAGTAGATGTCCATGTCGCGGATCGCGGCAGCACAGCCGGCATAGCCCGCGTCCGCCATGCGCCACAGCCCATCGGCGACCTGCGCCGCGATCTCGGGCTCTGACTGCATGAATGAGGGCGACAGGAAGCGGCTCATTGCCAGTTCGAGGATCGCCTCCGTGCCGCCGGCCCGCACAGTAGCGACCCGCGCTGCCCATGCGGCGCTGTCCATCTTCGCCGATGTGCAGATGGGTAGCAAAGCGGCGACGCGTTCGGGATGATCGAACGCAAGCTCCATCGCGATCATGCCGCCGAGCGATACGCCGGCGATGGCGACGCGCTCGAGCCCGGCATCGTCGAGCACGACAAGGACGTCCTGCGCCAGCATCTCCAGGCTATAGTCGCCCACCGGGGCGTCGGATTGGCCATGCCCGCGGGTGTCCATACGCACCACGCGATAGCCATCGAGATGCGGCATGACGCGGTCCCAGAGATGAAGGTCGGTCCCGATCGAATTCAGCAGAAGGAGAGGAGGGCCATACCCCTCGATCTCCCAATGAAGGCGGACGCCTTGACGAAGGGTGGTCGGCATCGTGTCAGCCCTTCCTCGATGTGGTGTTGCTCATCCCCACGCTTCACCCAAGATCGCCGCCGGCGACGGGGAGGACGCTGCCGGTGATATAGCTGGCCTCGTCGGAGGCGAGGAAGAGGATGGGGGCCACCTGCTCGTCGATCGAGCCATAGCGGTGGAGGAAGGCCGAGCCTTTGACCTGTTCGACCACCTCTTCCATCCAGAGCTTCTCCTGCTCAGTGTCGCCGTCGGCGTTACGAGGCACACGGCGGGGCGGCCCCTCCGTGCCACCGGGAGCGGTCGCGACCACGCGGATATTGCGCGCGGCATATTCCATGGCGAGGCTCTGGGTGACGGCGTTGATGCCGCCCTTGGCCGCCGAATAGGGCACGCGATGGATGCCGCGCGTTGCGTTCGACGAGACGTTGACGATGGTACCACGCCCTCGTGCCAGAAGATGCGGCAGGACGGCGTGGCAGCACCAGAGTGTCGGCATCAACGAGCGCCGGATTTCGGCCTCGATCTGCTGCGGTTCGAAGGCGTCGTAGGGGCGCATCCGGATCGCGCCGCCGACATTGTTGACGAGGATATCGATGCCGCCGAAGCAACGGACGGCCTCGGCCATCGCTTCGGCGGCACCCTCGTGGGTCTCGAGGTCGCACACGAAGCCGAGAGCCCCGCGTCGGGCTTCGGCAGCAACCTCGGTCACGAACTCGGCCCTGTCGACGAGCAGGACATGCGCCCCCTCGGCCGCGGCGCGCAGAGCGACGGCTCGCCCGATTCCTTGGGCGGCGCCGGTCACGACCATAGTCTTTCCGGCAAAGCGATCCGGGAAAATCATGCTGGCACCGCTTCGGTGGCCGCGAACTTCTCATAGTGGAAGTGCGCGGGCTTCACGCCCTTGTCGGCGAAGAACTGGCGTACTGCCTCGACCATCGGCGGCGGCCCGCAAAGATAGACGTCGCAGTCGCCCGCGTTCAGATGCTCGTCCTTGAGATGGGCCGTGACATAACCCTTGAGCGGATGCGCGCTCTGCGGATTGGCAACGCAGCTTACCCAGGTGAAGGTCGGCAGGCGATCGACGAGTGCCTCGATCCGGTCGAGCTCGACGAGGTCGCCGTCATTGGTGACGCCGTAGATCAGGTGGATGGGCTGATCGGTGCCCTGATCGGCCAGCACTTCGAGCATCGACAGGAGCGGGGCGAGACCCGTGCCGCCCGCCAGCATCACCACGGGCCGCTCGACACCGCGCAGGAAGAAGCTCCCCTGCGGTCCGACGAAGCTCATCCGGGCGCCGGGCGTCGCGGCTTCGGCCAGCCAGCCGCTCATCAGGCCGTCGGGCACGTTGCGGATGAGGAAGCTTGCTTGCGTCGCGCCCGGCTTCGAACTGAAGGAATAGGAGCGGTGCTCGCGCGTCCCCGGCACGGTGATGTTCACATATTGACCCGGCAGGAAGCCCATGGCCTCCGGCTTGTCGAGCTTCAATTTGAGGATGATCGTGCTGTCGGAGACAAGCTCGACTGACGCCACCTCGCCGCCATGCTCGGCCGGCGTCACCTTGCAAGCGGACGAGGGCACGGGCACCGCGATCACGCAGTCGGAGGAGGGGACCATCTGGCAGGTGAGGACCAGCCCCTCCCTGGCCTCGTCGGCGGTCAGCGCATCGTCGATATAGTCGTCGCCCAGATCGTAGGCCCCCTGTTCGCACCGGCACTTGCACGTGCCGCACACGCCGTCGGAACAGTCCATCGGCAGGTTGATCTTGCTGCGATATGCCGCATCCAACACCTTCTCGCCTTCATGGCATTCGATGAAGCGAGTGGCGCCGTCCTCGAAGTTGAGTGCGATGCGATAGGCCATTCATTCTCTCCGGTCCGGCCGATGTGCAACATCAGATGTGGTAGATGTCGATCACCTGGTGGATGTAGTCGCTCTTGAGCACGATCTTCTTGTCGACGATCAGCGGTTCCTCGCCGCGAACGTCCAGCGTGTAGAAGGATGTGCCGAAGAAGCTGTCGGTCTTCTTGTAGCGATGGCTGAGCGTGTGCCAGTTGAAGCGCAGGTCGATCTCGCCGTCGCGCTCCTCCACGATCTCGATGTTCGAAATGCTATGGCTGGTGCGCGGTTCCGGCGTGCTGGCGCCCGAGCGCTCTGTCTTGATGCGGAAGACGCGGTCTTCCAAACCATCGCGGTTCGGATAGTAGATCAGCGAGATGTGCGCCCGGGGATCCTCGACGAGCTGGTCGTCGTCGTCCCACGCTGGCATCCAGTAGCTGGCCTTGGGCGAATAAAGCGTGAGCCACTCGTCCCACTGGCGATCGTCAAGCAGCCGGGCCTCGCGATAGAGGAAAGCGCGGACCTGCTCGATGCCGAGCTTCGATGCGAGCGCGAGGGTCATGGCGCCACTCCCAGTTCGTTCGCCGCCTCGTCGCCGAGGATCGCCTTGCGCAGCGTCGCGGCCCAATATTCGTGCTGGCGGACGAAGAGCCCTTCGTCCTCGCTGCGTTCGCCGCTGAGGAGCGGCTTCAGGCCGACGGCCTTCGCATTCTCATCCGGTCCGTCGATCCAGCGCGTGGCGCCGCGGCTCAGATCGTTCCAGAGATCACTGGCGCCGGCATAGCCGGTCTGGCAGGCGCGAAATTCCTCAAGATCGTCCGGCGTGCCCATGCCGGAGACGTTGAAGAAATCCTCATATTGCCGGATGCGGGTAGTGCGTTCCTCAGCGCTCTCGCCCCTAGGGGCGAAGCAGTAGATGGTGACCTCGGTCTGATCGACGTTAATCGGCCGCACGACGCGGATCTGCGTCGAGAACTGGTCCATCAGATAGAGGTTCGGATAGACGCCCAGATTGCGGGTCTGTCCAACGATGAAGTCGGTGCGCTCCTTGCCCAGACGGGCTTCTAGTGCCTCGCGGTGGGCGAAGACGGGGCGGACCTCGGGATTGAGGAGCTTGGTCCAGAGCAGGATATGGCCGTGCTCGAAGCCATAGACCCCGCCGAGGCTCTTCGACCAGCCGTTGGCGTCGACCGTCCGCGTGCCCTGCGCCTCATAGTTGCGGTGGCCCATGGTCGCTGAATAGTTCCAGTGGACGGAGCTGACATGGTAACCGTCTGCGCCGTTTTCCATCTGGAGCTTCCAGTTGCCGTCGTAAATGTAGGAGGAATTGCCGCGCAGCACCTCGATCCCGTCGGGCGCCTGATCGACGATCTGGTCGACTACCGCCGTCGCGCCGCCGAGATGCTCTTCGAGGCTGACGACATCGGGGTTAAGGCTGCCGAACAGAAAGCCGCGATAACTTTCGAACCGGGGCACGCGCTTCAGGTCGTGTGAGCCTTCGGTGTTGAAGCTCTCCGGATAGTCGCCGGTCTTGCCGTCCTTCACCTTGAGCAGCTTGCCCGCATTGCTGAAGGTCCAGCCGTGGAAGGGGCAGGTGAAGCTGCCCTTGTTGCCGTGTTTCCGGCGGCAGAGCATCGCGCCGCGATGCGCGCAGGCGTTGATCATGGCGTGGAGTTCGCCGGTCTTGTCGCGGGTGATGACGATCGGCTGCCGGCCAATCCAGGTCGTAAAATAATCGTTGTCCTCGGGGATCTGGCTCTCGTGCGCCAGAAACACCCAGTTGCCTTCGAAGATGTGCTTCATCTCCAGTTCGAACATCGCCGCGTCCGTGAAGATATCGCGGCGGCAGCGATAGACGCCGTCTGCCTTGTCCTCGATCACGGCGCTGTCGAGGCGTTCCAGGATGGTGGCCATGTGTCCTCTCCTTCTTGCGCGCAAGGCTCAGTCGGCGAGCGCGCGCGTGCGGGTGGAGAATTCCTCGTCCTCGGGCGTCGCGGCAGGCGCGAGCGTGAAGTCGAAAGCGATGTCGGCGTAGGGCGCGTGGAGACCCGCGGCGTGGATGTCCGTGGGATCGGCGTTGCGCGTGACCGGCGGGATCAGATCGTCGCGTGTCGCATAGGCGAAGTCGTCGTGCAGATAGGGATCGCCGTCGATGTTGATCTGCGTGGTGAGCTGGCGGTGGCCGGGGGCGGTCACGAAGAAGTGGATGTGCGCCGGGCGGTTGCCGTGGCGCCCGACGGCCTTCAGCAACTGTTCGGTCGAGCCACCGTCCGGGACGCCATAGCCATGGGGCACGATGCTGCGGAACTCGTAGCGCCCATTTGCGTCCGTCCTGACCCGGCGGCGCATGTTGTAGTCGCTCTGGCTCTTGTCGAAATAGCTGTAATTGCCCCTGGTATTGGCATGCCAGACGTCGACGATGGCGTCCGCGAGCGCCTGGCCGTCGGTGTCGCGGACATGGCCGTGCATGACGAGCGTCTCGCCGACGTCACTGCCGTCATCGATGCGCGCGCCGCTTTCCACAATGGGAGCACCGGCAACGTAGAGCGGCCCCTCGATCGTGCGGGGCGTTCCCTCAGGTACGCCGGCGGCGCGGTCCTTCGCGTCCATGCGGATGTCGAGGAAGCGTTCGAAACCCAGCCCCGCCGCCCAGAGGCCGAATTCCGGCGCGCCGGCCGCGAGGAAGTTGAGCGCATGCCAGAATTCGTCCTCCGATACATCGAAGCGGTCGATCGTGTCGAAGAGATCAGAAACGATCTTGCGGAGGATTTCCTTGAAGCGCTGGCTACCCGCAGCACCGGGTTCGTCGATGCCGGCAATCCTGTCCAGGAAGGCTTCGATCTCTGCGGTTTCGGTGAGCTCGGTCATGGAAATTCCTCTCAAGCGGTTTCGTCGCGTTCTTTTCTCGGGCGGGGGGATCAGCGATCGTCCTCGTGGATCGAGGACGGGTGGCGGCAGAGCGGCGTCACCTGCATCTCCATGAAGGGGAACAGCGGCAGGCTCGTCAGGATGTCGTGAAGCTCGCCGTTGCTCTCGACGTCGAAGATGCTGACATTTGCGTAGTGACCGACGACCCGCCAGATGTGGCGCCATTTGCCGGAGCGCTGGAGTTCCTGGAAACGGGCCTTCTCGGCGGCCTTGAGGCGGTCCGCCTCAGCGATGTCGAAATCCAGCGGGATGCGGACGTCCATTTCGACCATGATGAGCATGGGTCAGGCTCCGGTCGCCGAAACGGCATGCAAGGTGGGGGCGGTGCGATCGCGGCGGAAATGGGCGATCTTGTCCTCGTCTAACGTGACGCCGATCCCCGGCCCGGTCGGCACGCCGAGCGAGAAGTCCGCATAATCGAGCGGTTCGGCGAGGATTTCCTCGGTCAGCAGCAGCGGGCCGAAAAGCTCGGTGCCCCAGGCGAGGTCCGGGAAAGTGGCGAAGAGCTGGGCGGACGCCGCAGTACCGATGCCCGCCTCCAGCATGGTGCCGCCATACAGCCCAATCCCTGCGGCGGACGCGATCGAAGCGACTGCCTGAGCCGAATGGAGACCGCCCGACTGCGCCACCTTGACCGCGAAGACCCGCGCACCGGCCGAGGCCGCGATCGCGAAGGCATCCTCGGGCCCATGCAGCGCCTCGTCGGCCATAATCGGGATCATATGGCGCTTCGAGAGCCGCGCCATCGCCGCCCGCGCGTGGCGAGCGACCGGCTGTTCGACGAGATCGCAGCCTGCGTCGGCGAGCAGGGCCATGCCGAGATCGGCCTCGGTCTCGTCCCAGCCCTGGTTGACGTCGACCCGCACACTGGCGCGTGTCCCGAGCGCCTTCTTGATGGCGGCGACGTGCGAGACATCCTCGCGGACGGTGCGCTTGCCGATCTTGAGCTTGAAGATCGAATGGCGCCGGGCCTCTATCATGGCCTCGGCCTCTTCGATGTCGCGTACGGTGTTGCCGCTTGCCAGCGTCCAGGCGACGGGCAGGCGATCGCGCAGGCGACCGCCGCCAATCAGCTCCGACACCGCGACACCAAGGCGTTTGCCCGCTGCGTCGAGCAGAGCCATCTCCACTGCCGACTTGGCGATATGATTGCCGACGACATGCCGCCCGACGCTCGCCATCGTCTCGGCGACCCGCGAGAGATTGCAGGTCCGAAGGACGGGGGCGATATAGGTATCGATCGCGAGCTTGATGCCCTCGGGGCTTTCGTCGCCATAGCTCATGCCGCCGATCGTGGTTCCTTCGGCGATCCCCTCGACGCCGTCGGCACAGGTGATGCGGACCAGGACGATCGTCTGGCTCCTCATCGTCGCCATGGCCAGTACATGCGGCCGGATTGTCGGCACATCGACAATTAGGGTATGGATGTTGCCTGTTCCTACGGTCACGCCCGACATCCTCAATCTCGCCTGTTTCGTCGATTATGTAAGGTAGATTCGGAGACCCGCCAAAGATCATTGAAGTCTGATCGCAATACCTGAAGGGTATAATCTATGGATTTGCGCCAGTTGCGCTACTTCGTGACGGTTGCCAATGAGCGGAATTTCACGCGCGCGGCCGACCGTCTGCATATCGCCCAGCCGCCTCTCAGCCGGCAGATCCAGCAGCTCGAAAGCGAGATCGGGGCGGATCTGATAGACCGTACCTCGCGTCCGCTCGGGCTCACCCGGGCAGGCCGGCTTTTCTACGAGCAGGCGGTCCAGATCCTCTCACGCGTCGACGAGATGCGGTCGATGATGAGCCGCGCGCTCCTGCTCGAGAGGCGGCGCTTCGCCATCGGTTTCGTCGCCTCGACCATTTATGCCCGTCTGCCCTCGCTCATCCGCGAATTCCGTGCGGCCGCGCCCAATGTCGATCTAACGCTCGTGGAACTCGTCAGCCTGGAACAGATCGCGGCGCTCAAGGAGGGGCGCATCGACCTCGGCTTCGGTCGTGTCCGTCTGGAAGATGAGGCTGTCCGCCGCACGGTGCTGCGGGAGGAGCCGCTCGTGGCAGCAGTGCCCGCAGGCCATCCTCTCGCGCGGCGCGAGGGCCCGATCTCGCTCCACCAGATCGCCGAGGAGCCGCTGGTCATCTATCCGAAGACGCCGCGCCCCGGCTATGCCGATCAGGTGCTGGCGCTGTTCCACGACCGCGGGCTCGAACCCCGGATCGCGCAGGAGGCGCGCGAGCTCCAGATCGCCATCGGCCTCGTCGCGGCGGAAGAGGGCATCTGCATCGTGCCGGAGACGGTGCAGAAGTCCCGGGTCGATGATGTCTGCTACAAGCCGCTCAGCGATCCCGCGACATCGCCGATCATCATGAGCCATCGGGTCGGTGACACCTCGCCCGAGATCGCGCTGATGGCGAGCATCATCCTGCGCATGTACAGCGCCTGGGGATATGATTTGCCGGAAGGTCTCCACAGTTACGTGAAGACTGACCCGTGAGTGGCCCTCCGCCGGACGGTTTTGCATCATGAGAGGACACGGCAAAACGACCGGTGCCATTTGATCAAACATGGTAGCGGAGCATTGTGCCACACGCCCTCGATGGCCTTCGGGTGGAAGCTGTCAGGCACGATATGAGGCTCGGTCGGCCTATTGCTGCCGGCAGCGACAGATGGAACTGGGCCCCCTCCTGAGCGAGGAGGGCCTGTTGGGTCGGATTGCGGATGCGAAGAGCCCCGTGCCGATTGCGCGGCGAGAAGCGATGCTCAAGCCGGATGACGGCGATGCTGCTGCTGACCAAACTTAATTGGGGCAGTAGGCCCAGCCGTGCCGCCCGCCGCTGTCGCCTCCGCGATCGCGCGCTTAGTTCGTCGCTCTAGAAGACGCTCTCTGGTCGCGCTTAGAGACGGCTGACACGCGAAATGCGTTAGACCGACATGTCATTATGTGTGTCACCGACGTCGTGGGAAGCGCGGAGTTGGCTTCAGGAAAGGTTTGGAAACTGCCGTTGTAACTTCGAGGTTCGAGCAGTTCGCGATATCATCAGCTGCGCGTCGGGGGTTCAAGTTTCTCTCCCGCTACCATCGCATCAGGAAAATCTATCCTTGCCATCCCTGTGGACGATGGTTGCGCACGGGGGAGGGGGCATCCTATCTGGTGCCCTGAGATTTCATCCCGAAAGCACCGTTACATGACCGCTACCCATTCCACTCGCATGCTGATTCTCGGATCGGGCCCCGCGGGCCTGTCCGCCGCCATCTATGGCGCGCGCGCGGGGCTCGCGCCGATCGTGGTCCAGGGCATCCAGCCGGGCGGCCAGCTCACCACCACCACTGACGTCGAGAATTATCCCGGGTTCCGTGAGGTCATCCAGGGCCCGTGGCTGATGGAGGAGATGCAGGCGCAGGCCGAGCATGTCGGCGCGCAGATGATGTGGGACACCATCGTCGAGGTTGACCTGTCGCAGCGCCCCTTCCGCCTCGTGGGTGATGGCGGGCACGTCTATCTGGGCGACACGCTGGTGATAGCCACGGGCGCGCAGGCGAAGTGGCTAGGCCTCGAAAGCGAGCAGAAGTTGCGTGGGCAGGGCGTCTCGGCCTGCGCGACGTGCGATGGCTTCTTCTTCCGCGGCAAGAAGGTGGCGGTGATCGGCGGCGGTAACACCGCGGTCGAGGAGGCGCTGTATCTCACCAACCACAGCCATGAGGTGACCCTCATTCACCGCCGCGATTCGCTGCGGGCGGAGAAAATTCTTCAGGAGCGCCTGTTCAAGCATCACGGCATCAAGGTGCTGTGGAACAAGGAAGTGGCGCAATTCGTCGGCGGCGAGGGCAATGAGGGCCTGCGTGCGCTCGAGCTGCGCGACACCAATACGGGCGAAACCAGCCGCCTCGATGTCGATGGCGGCTTCGTCGCGATCGGCCACCACCCGGCGACCGAGCTGTTCCAGGGGCATCTGGATCTCGACGATGATCATTACATCCAGGTGGAGCCTGGCACGACGAGGACCTCGGTTCCGGGCGTGTTCGCCTGCGGCGACGTGATGGACAAGATCTATCGTCAGGCGATCACGGCAGCCGGCACGGGCTGCATGGCGGCGCTCGATGCCGAGCGCTTCCTCGCCGAGGCCGACTTCGAAGCCGAGGCTATCGCAGCGGAGTAACTGCCCCCAGCAGGGCGTCCGCCAGCGCCTCGAACGCTGCCGGGTCGGCGAAGCTGTGCGAGGCGGTAGGAATGCGCAGGATGTCGGCGGCCGGGCGTGTTCCGGCCGTCAGATCCCGCCAGGCGGCCGAGAAGGCGTGCGCCGTGCCGTCACCATCGGCGAGCACGATCCGCGACTGTGCAGGGAGCCCGGCGGCGAAGCGTCGGACGAGGCTGTCGTCCGGGCGCGCCCTACTACTGGCGATGCCCCGCGCGAGCCTGCGGAAGTTCACGCCGCCGCTCAGGAGGCGCAACCAGGCGTGCGGCTCCAGCAGGCGCCGACGATAATGTCCTCGGATGGCGGCGGACGGCGGCAGATCGCCCTGCGGCTCTACGACCCAAGGATTGGCAAGCACTGATCCGGTAAGGCCGAGAGACGCGCCATGGAGTGCTATGGCAGATGCACCATCGCAGAGTCCGAAGGCAAGGCATTGTTCCATCGATCGAAAATGCTTCCTGAATGCTTTCCCGGCCGCCATGATGTCCGGGGCGCTGTCGAGAAAGCCCCGTTCCTCGCCCTCGCTGTCGCCAACGCCGCGTCGATCGAAGCGAAGCACGCCATGCCCAGCCTCTGACAGCCGGCTGGCCAGCCGCTCGTATAAGCGATGCGGCCCCACGCGGGTCTGGCTGCCGCCGACCACGAAGAGCCAGCCAACATGAGCATCCGCCGGACCGTCGATGGTTGCCACCATCGATTTTCCTTCGCACGGGATCGTCACAATTGATCTCAACGCCTTGTCCAACAAACAATATCTTCAATTATGATGTTGGCGAGCGCAGGGTCCATCCTTGGCTCGGGGCGACGCCATATGGGGCTCCCCTCGACGTGGCGATCGGCAGGGCGATCATCCGATCCAAGACGGAGCGTGCGAATGTTGGAACCGTCGACACTGTCAGCGGCCTGCAATGCTTGCGTGAGCTCCGGGTCCAGGCGATAGCCGGCGGGCGAGGAGGGATCGCCTCCTCCCATGAGTGCACTGCGGCGCAGATCGCTGAGCAGCGAGCGGCCCGACGTAGGCGTCAGGCGCCAGCGGCGGGTCTCGATCGCCCCGTCGAGCAGCGCTCCACCTCGGAGCGCGATGCTGGTGGGCGAACGGCCGGTCTGCGTTCGTACAAGCTCGTCGACCGATCGAACCGCCGCCTGCCACTGCGCCCAGGACACGCTCTCGAGCGCGCGGGGACTTTCGCCGGTTCCAGGCAGGTCCGGAAGCCAGCAGCCAATGCCCTGTCGCGCGAGCCCGCGGCAGAGCGTGGAGACTAGCGCCCGGCAGCGGTTCATTTCCTCGAAAAGTGGCTGAATAACAAGGAGTTGTGGACCATCATTCGGTCCATAGCCAAGAAGGAATTCGGGCGAGCCCGACACGCTGTAAGAAACGACGCGCGGTGCGTCGCCGCTCATTCGCCGCGCTTGGCCCGGACGAAATCGGACAGGGCACCGAAACTCTCCAGCATCGCGCCGTCCACCTCGTCATCCTCGATCAGCACGTGGAGCCGGTCTTCAATCTCCGTCAAAAGACCGGCGACGGCCATCGAGTCGAGCTCGGGCATCGCGCCGAACAATGGCGTGTCCGCATCGATCGCCGCCGCGCGCTGGGGATCCAGCCCCAGTACATCGCGGAGGATCGCGCGTAGCATGTCATCTGTCGTAGCGGCCGTTCGGTCCATCGCATCGTCTCCGTGGACGCGTCGCCTAATCGAGCGCGCGGCGGCGGGCAAGTCGGCTTGCAAC
>FTCZ01001441.1_pt1 | contig 19968 bp, 17 predicted proteins | sample 1658871 | NCBI WGS metagenome assembly FTCZ01 (sample SAMEA3914864, study PRJEB12502) | metagenome | biome: forest; material: soil | place: USA | collected 2012-03-12 | depth 0.3 m
CGGATCTGATGGCCCCAGCCGACATCGGTCTTGGCGGCCTGTTCAGCGGCAGCCGCTTCCTCACGAATCTTTAACTCGCGCTCATAGAGCTTGGCGCGCAGCATCTTCCACGCCGTGTCGCGGTTCTTGTGCTGTGAGCGGTCACCCTGCGAAACGACCATGATGTTGGTCGGGATATGCACGAGGCGAACGGCCGATTCGGTCTTGTTGACGTGCTGGCCGCCAGCGCCGCCCGAGCGCATCACATCGGTGCGGACATCGGACGGGTCGATATCGACCACGATCGCGTCATCGATGACGGGATAGACTGTCACGCTGGCGAAGCTCGTGTGACGGCGGGCGTTCGAATCGAAGGGCGAGATGCGCACGAGGCGGTGGACGCCAGCTTCGGTCTTCAGCCAGCCATAGGCGTTCTTGCCCTTGATCAGCAGGGTGCAACCCTTGATGCCGGCTTCTTCGCCATCGGCGATATCGACGACCTCGACCTTGAAGCCGCGCCGCTCTGCCCAGCGCGTATACATGCGCATCAGCATCTGCGTCCAATCCTGGCTCTCGGTGCCGCCGGCGCCGGAATGCACTTCGAGATAGGTGTCGTTGTTGTCGGCTTCACCCGAGAGCAGCGCCTCGACCTGAAGGACGGCGGTCTCCTTCTCCAGCGCGCTTAAAGCCTGTTCACCCTCGGTGACGGTCGCTGCGTCGCTTTCCATCTCGCCGAGTTCGATCAGCGTCAGCGCGTCGTCGAGCCCACCCTGCAGGCGAGTGATGCCGGCGATCCGGTCTTCAAGCCCGGTACGTTCGCGCATCAGCTTCTGCGCTGCCGCGGCATCGTTCCAGAAATCGGGATGTTCGGAGAGATTGTTGAGTTCGGCTAATCTTTTCTGGGCGCGATCCCAGTCAAAGATGCCTCCTCAGCAGCCCGACTGACTGCTTGATCGACTCGGAAAGCTGCTCGATTTCAGCGCGCATGGTGGAAAAATGCCTCTCAGGAAACAGGCTGTCGCCCGACCGTGAAGAAATATGGAAGTGAGGCCAGTAAAGGCAGGAGCGGCCGGTGTAAACCCGGCCGCCTTAGCAAGGATCAATAAAGCCCGCCGGTTCCCGACGTGACAGCCTTGTCGGATTCGGAGCCGCTGGCTCCTGTCGTGCCGTAGTTGAAGCTTTCAGGCGGCGCGGTGCCTGGCTTGAAGGCTTCGAGGATCGCATCGCCATCACCCGGCCCTGCCCGCATGCCGGTCGCCTTGCTGACGCGGATCAGCTTCATCTCCGGCGGAATACGGAACTTGGTGTCGGGCTTGTCGGCCAGCGCCGCGCGCATGAAATCCTTGAAGATCGGCGCAGCCCAGGTCGCGGCCTGCGCCGAGGAACCGGAGCCGAGCGGACGCGGCTTGTCGTAGCCGATGTAGAGACCAACCGCGAGATCGGGCGAGTAGCCGACGAACCACAGATCATTCGGACCGTTGGTGGTGCCCGTCTTGCCGGCAAGCGTCTTGCCGAGGTCACGGATGCTGGCGCCTGTGCCGTACTGGATGACGCCTTCCATGATCGAGGTGATCTGGTAGGCAGTCATCGGATCGATGACCTGCTCGCGCTTATCAACCAGCTTCGGCTCGTCCTGGTTCTTCCATTCATCGGCCTGGCACTGCGCGCACTGGCGCTCTTCATGCTTGAAGATCGTATTGCCCCAGCGATCCTGATACGGTCGATCAAGGTCGGGCGGATGCGCTTGCCACCATTGTCGAGCATCGAGTAGGCCGAGGTCAGACGAAGCACCGTCGTCTCGCCAGCACCCAGCGACATCGAAAGAAATTGCGGCAGCTCGTCGTAGATTCCGAAACGCTTGGCATATTCCGAAATCAGCGGCATGCCGACATCACGCGCCAGACGAACCGTCATCTGGTTCTTCGAGAAAACGACGCCGTAGCGCAGCGTCTTCGGGCCGTGCGACTTGCCGTCGAAGTTCTCCGGGCTCCAGGCTGCCTGGCCCGGCCCCTGGTCGATCTGGATCGGCTCGTCGAGCACGATGCTCGATGGCGTATAGCCATTGTCGAGCGCCGTCGCGTAGACGAAGGGCTTGAAGGAGGAGCCGGGCTGGCGCAGCGCCTGTGTTGCGCGGTTGAACTCCGACATGTCGAAACTGAAACCACCGATCATCGCCAGCACGCGGCCCGTGTAGGGGTCCATGGCCACGATCGCGCCGGAAACTTCCGGAATCTGACGCAGCCTGTAAAGGCCCGGCTTGCCGTCGATCGGCTCGGCATAGATCACATCGCCCGCCGAGAGCATGGAGTTCAAACCCCTGCGAACCAGGCGTCCGCCATCCTGCGAAGTGATGTTGCCCGTCTCGCGTTCGCGGCTCAGGGCGCCCGAGGACTCACGCGTCGGCTGCAAGCCTATGCGCGCGCTCGTCGCATTGACGTCGAGCACCACGGCAAGACGCCACGGCTTGATGTCATTGAAGGCTTTCTCATCCGCCAGCGCCTGACCCCAGTCAGCCGTCGGCGGAATCTTCTTGATCGCACCGCGCCAGCCCTGCGCTTCATCGAAACGCACGAGGCCATCGGTCAGCGATTTGCGCGCGATGCCTTGAAGCTTGCGATCAAGCGTGGTGCGGACCGAGAGCCCGCTCTCGTAAAGCTTTTTGTAGCCATAGCGATCCGCAAGTTCGCGACGCACTTCCTCAGCAAAGAAGCCCGCCGAAAGCGTATCGGGCGAAACAGTGCGGAGATTGACAGCGAGCGGCTCAGCCTTCGCCGCATCGCCAGCCTGACGATTGACGAATCCATTTTCGACCATGCGGTCGATCACCCAGTTACGACGCGTCAGCGCCGCATCACGCTGCGAGAAGGGATTGTAATTGTTAGGAGCCTTGGGCAACGCCGCTAGATAAGCGGCCTGCGCCAGCGACAACTCGTTCACCGAGCGGCCGAAATAGTTCAGCGACGCCGCCGCGACACCATAGTTGCCGAGGCCGAGATAAATCTCGTTCAGGTAGAGTTCGAGAATCTTGTCCTTAGAGAAGGTCGATTCGATCCGGAGCGCGATCAGCGCTTCCTTGATCTTGCGGTCGATCGTCTGCTCATTGGTCAGCAGGAAGTTCTTGGCGACCTGCTGCGTGATCGTCGATGCGCCCTGCTGGCGGCCCTTGGAGCCGCCCTTCAGATTGGTCAATATCGCTCGGGCAATACCGGTCGGATCGATACCACCATGCTCGTAGAAATTCTTGTCCTCAGCCGAGAGGAACGCATCGATCAGTAGCTTCGGCACGGATTGGATCGGCAGGTAAAGCCGGCGCTGCGTCGCGTATTCGGCCATCAGCGCGCCATCGCTCGCATGCACGCGCGTCATCACCGGCGGCTCATAGGCGCTGAGCTGCTGATGATCAGGCAGGTCTTGCGAGTATTTCCAGACCACGAATCCGGCAGCCGCGCCGCCAATCACCAGGCCGAAAGTGGCAAGCCCAAAAAGAAATCCAAGAAATCGACCGATAAACCGCATCATGCTCAATCAACGGCGAATTCCGCCCCTGATGTCCCTCGCTGATCGCCGGCCCGCTCGGGCGAAGCGATATGATTGTCATTATCTTAACACAACGCGTCCGGGGTGGACCACACCGAGCTTTAAGCTCCCCGTATTTTGCCGCAAAACTGTGGCAAACAGGCCGATCTCTACAATTGCTTGTCTGGAGTGCCCGGCTGCGCCGGCAAACTTTCTCCAGAGCCATTTTCAGGCGCATTTCGCCCAAAATACCGGTTTATCGCATCCGCCACTGCCGTAGTGGCCGCTTCCCGCCACTCGAGCGAATTCAGAAGTTCTGCATCCTCCGCGTTCGACAGATAGCCGAGTTCGAGAAGGACGGAGGGCGTATCGTAGGCCCGCAATACACGAAAACCGGCCGATCGCAACGGATTCTTGTTGGTGCGAATCGTCCGTTGCAGGTTCGTGACGAGCCGGTTCGCAAACAGACTGGACATTTGCCGGGTCTCACGGCGCGTGAGATCAAACAGGATATCGGCAACGTCGCTCTGCTCCTCGGTCGTATCGACGCCCGCGATGAGATCAGCCTTGTTTTCCTTATCGGCAAGCCGCGCCGAGCGCTCGTCGGACGCGCGTTCGGCATTGGTGTAGACCGTCGCTCCACGCACGCCGGCCCCTTCGGAAAGCGTATCGGCGTGGATCGAAATGAAAAACGCCGCACCCCGGTCGCGGGCGAATTTCACCCTGTCGGCAAGCGCCACGAAAGTATCGTCGCTGCGCGTCATCTCGACACGCAAATGGCCTTGCGCCGCGATCTTGTCGCGCAGCATCAGACCGAAACGCAGCACGATATCCTTCTCGAAGCTCTTGCCGGCGCCGGCTCCCGGATCGATGCCGCCATGTCCTGGGTCGATCACGACCAGTGGCAGGCTCGGCGTCGAGCCGATCTTGATATCTGGGCCCGTCTTCGCCGCCGCCTCGCGGCGGCTCGTCGCACCGCGTGTCTCCGCAGCACGAGCCGCCATCTCGAATTCGGACACTGCGACGGGCGCGAGCTTGACGATCAGCCTCGCTCCGGCCGGTCCCGTCACCGTCTGCACGGACTCCACACGCGCCGGGGCCACCAGGTCGAGCACGATGCGCGAGGTGCCGGCCATGAACATGCCAAAGCGATATCCGGCGACGATTCCCTGCCCCTTGGCGGCCGACGCCATTCCGGCATGGAACACGGTATTCGGAAGATCGAGCGTCATCCGGTTCGGATTGAGCAGCACACCGGCCGTGACATCGATCGGCGCCGTCAACTCGATCGCGACCTGAGTCGAAGCTGCGTCGCCACGCACCGAGATGCCGGTCGCCGCCACTTTTCCCGGTATCGCATCCTCGGCGTGCAGTGGCGCGACGAAGAAGCAGACGGCCAGCGCAAGGCCGGCGCAGGCGCTGACAAGCAATCCGCAACCCTTTGCAGATGCTTGATAAATGCTCCTCGCGCTCGGTGATCGGCCCTGAATCATCACTCTGTCATGCTGCTGCGCTTTTCACGGCGCGACGACTGTTCGACAGAAATCCGCGGCAAGAGCATGACGCCTATGTGGCGCGAACGGATTTCGTAGCCATCATTCTACGGAAAACCTTGCCAAATGGCATACATGCCGACTAGATATTCCTCAGCCAGTCTTTTTGGGTCGAATCGAGTGCTCGGGCGTTTCCCGCTCTCCTTCGTTCCATTGAAAATTGTGCAGGTTATGGGGCGCGTGCGAACGCCACGGCATACCTGTCTGATTTCGTACCGGCGAGCACGGGACTAACACCCCGATCGGAGTTCGAAGCTCCGCCAACAGGATGATACAATGGACTTGAATGCCGCGGTTTCCTGGATGTCGAATTCCAGCCGTCGCATTTGCTCGTCCCTGTCCCGCTTCACTGGAATGCATCGCCCGCTCCGGCCGAACGCCGGCGCGGTTCGTTCCGTCTTATCGTTTTTGTCAGCATGTGGCCGCCCTGCGGCGACCGAGGTGAGGTTCGCTTACGCGACCGCCGGTCGAACCGCCGTGGCGCGGCTGCCCAAGAGAGTAATCAATGGCCACCAATACAATGCTCATCGATGCATCGCACCCGGAAGAGACCCGGGTCGTGGTGCTCCGCGGTAACCGGGTTGAAGAATTCGATTTCGAATCCGCCGCAAGGCGACAGCTCAGAGGCAATATCTATCTGGCGAAGGTGACGCGGGTCGAACCCTCGCTCCAGGCCGCCTTCGTCGATTTCGGCGGAAACCGACATGGTTTCCTTGCCTTCAGCGAAATCCATCCTGATTATTATCAGATACCGGTCGCCGACCGCGAAGCGCTGCTCGCGGAAGAAGCGCGCAACGCTGCTCGTAGCGATGATGAGGATGAAGAAGGCGAATCGCGTCGCCGTCGCCGTCCGCGCACGCGTCGCGGCGCCAAGGCAGCCCGCCGCCGCGACGAGGAAGGCGTGAGCGCCGAGGCCGAAAGCGCCGAGCAGGGCGAAGATGCCGAGGCCGGCGAGGCGACGGACGAAGCGGCGCAGATCTCCGCTTCGAGCGAGGAAGTCGAAACCGCAGCCGAAGCAGCGGAGGCGACCGAGCATTCCGAGCGTGAATCGGCCGAGGACGAAGACGGCGATGATTACGAGGATAATCAGGCCGACGAGGAAGATCACGTCGAGCAGCTCGGCGGCGGCGATGCGCTGGAAGAGATCAACGAGCGCAGCTACCGCCCGCGTCGTCAGTACAAGATCCAGGAAGTCATCAAGCGCCGGCAGGTGCTGCTGGTGCAGGTCGTCAAGGAAGAGCGCGGCACCAAGGGCGCAGCCCTGACCACCTACCTCTCGCTCGCCGGCCGCTATTCGGTTCTGATGCCTAACACCGCACGTGGCGGCGGTATCTCCCGCAAGATCACCAGCGCCGAGGACCGCAAGCGCCTCAAGAGCATGGCGCAGGATCTTGAAGTGCCTGAAGGCATGGGCGTCATCCTGCGCACGGCCGGCGCCACCCGCACCAAGCCGGAAATCAAGCGCGACTTCGAATACCTGCTGCGCGTCTGGGAAAATGTCCGCGAGTTGACGCTGCAATCGACAGCGCCGAGCCTCGTCTACGAGGAGGGCTCGCTGATCAAGCGCGCCATCCGCGACCTCTATTCGAAGGATATCGAAGAGGTCCACGTCTCGGGCGAGGAAGGGTACAAGGAAGCCAAGGACTTCATGCGCATGCTCATGCCGAGCCATGCCAAGTCCGTGAAGCCCTTCCGCGAGCCGCAGCCGCTTTTCGCGCGCTTCGGCGTCGAGGCACAGCTCGATGCGATGTTCAACAACGTCGTGACGCTGCGCTCCGGCGGCTACATCGTCATCAACCAGACGGAAGCGCTGGTCGCGATCGACGTGAACTCGGGCCGCTCGACGCGCGAACACAATATCGAGGACACTGCGCTCAAGACCAACCTTGAAGCAGCCGATGAAGTCGCCCGCCAGCTCCGCCTGCGCGATCTCGCCGGCCTGATCGTCATCGACTTCATCGATATGGAGGAAGGCCGCAACAACAAGGCGGTCGAGCGCAAGGTCAAGGAAGCGCTCAAGAACGATCGCGCCCGCATCCAGGTCGGCCGCATCTCGCATTTCGGTCTGCTGGAGATGTCGCGCCAGCGCATCCGCACCGGCGTGCTCGAAAGTTCGACCAGCCCCTGCCCGCACTGCAACGGCACCGGCATGCTGCGCTCCACGCCCTCGCTCGCGCTGCATCTCGTGCGCGCCATCGAGGATCAGTTGCTCCGCAACGCCGCCTACAACATCATCATCCGCACGCGGACCGAGGTGGCGTTTTACGTTCTCAACCACAAGCGCCCGCATCTGCGTGCGCTTGAAGAGCGCTTCGGCGTCGTCATTACCATCATGGCCGATGAGCATCTGACCGGCGGCCATGCCTTCGCGCTCGAGCGCGGCGAACCGGCGCTTGGACCTGCGCCAGGCGCGGCCAAGGCTTTTGCCGCTCCGGTGATCGTCGAGGAAGAGGAAGAATACGAAGAGGAGATCGTCGAGGAGGAGGCCTCCGAGGAGGAAACCGAATCCTCGCAGGATGGCGAGCGTTCGCATGAGGCGCGCGATTCCGACGATCGTGGCGGCCGGCGGCGTAAGCGGCGGCGGCGGCGGCGTGGCGGTCGTGGCAGCGAGCGCGACGAGAACGGCGCGCCGCAGTTCGAATCCGAGGGTCGGAGCGAAGACGATACCGCCGGCGCCGAAGGCGACGATGAAGAGGAAGCTGAAGGCGCTTCCGAACAGGTAAGCGCCGAGGATGGCGACAGCGAGAGTCGTCGGCGTCGTCGCCGTGGTCGTCGCGGCGGACGTCGCAATCGCTTCGAAGGCGAGCGTGAGGAAAGCGGCGAGGCAGCCGATACATCCGGACCGGACGAGGAAGCTGGCGAAGTGGTTTCCGCACCACCGGCCATCGCGGTCGAGGAGCCGGATGCTCCCGTCCCGGTTGAGGAAGTTGTCGCGGCGAAGCCGAAGCGCAGTCGCAAGAAAGCTGCTGCCGCAGCCACGGATGGCATCGAGGTCATCGAGCCCGCGAAGCCGAAGCGCAGCCGCAAGAAGGCGGCCGAACCGGAAGTTGTGGTGGTCGAGCCAACAGCACCCGAACCGGTAGCTGCTGAGCCAGCCGCGCCAGAGCCTCAGCCGGAGGAAAAACCGGCCAAGGCGCCGGAGCCCGAAATCACCACTCCTCTGATTGAGGTTTCCGATCCCAACAAGCCGAAGCGATCCGGCTGGTGGGCGAAAGCCAAGCAGGTCATCAGCGGCGAGTGAGAAAAAGAAGGCCGGGCAAATCGCCCGGCCTTTTCATTTTCCGACTGTCAGAAGCGCCTTCACACCCGCTGACTTGAGCGGACTATCCTGGAAGGTGACAGACGGCCTCAATATTGTTGCCATCAGGATCAAGCACGAAAGCGCCGTAGTAATTGGCATGGTAATGCGGCCGCAACCCCGGACCGCCATTGTCCTTGCCACCGGCCGCCAGCGCCGCTTCATAAAACGCTGCGACCAATTCGCGGCTGCTGGCCACAAAGGCGACATGCGCCGTGCCTTGTGGCGCCTTGCCATCGCCGATCCAGAAATACGGCTTGCCGTTCGAGCCGAAGCCCGCATGCGAACTGCCGCCCGTCTGTTCGGGCGTGACTTCCATCAGCAAGCTGATACCGAGTGGCGCAAGCGCCGCCTTGTAGAAGGCCAGTGAGCGCGGCATGTCCGCGACGGCAAATCCGATATGATCCAGCATGTCCTGCTCCCGACTTTTTGACTGCTCTTTGTTCTCTTCCTTGATGCTATCGGTTGAGCCAACGCCCGATCTGCTCGATGGACCGCGCGACGCTTTCTTCGCTTCCGGCGAAGGAAAGCCGGAAATAGCGGCTGCCTCTCGACCGGTCGAAATCCAGCCCCGGCGTCGCGGCGACGCCTGCTTCCTGAAGCATCCGCCGGCAGAATTCGGCGCTGTCATTGGTCAGGTGACCGACATCGATGAAAGCATAGAAAGCCCCGTCGATCGGCAGGTGACTGCCAAGCCCGATCTTCGGTAATTCCCGCAAAAGCAAATCGCGGCTGCGCGCATACACAGCCCTTACCGCCTCCATCTCGGCGCGCCCCTCGAAAGCGGCCTCGGCCGCAACCTGGCTGAGATAAGGCACTGAAATATTGAAGTTCTGCGTCAATCGCTCGATCGGCCGCACCAGCCGTTCGGGCAGCACCAGCCAGCCTATGCGCCAGCCAGTCATGCAGAAATATTTCGAGAAGGAATTCACGATGACCGCATCGTCGAGGAATTTCAGCGCGCTCTCGGCCGGCTGCTCATAGGTCAGGCCGTGATAGATCTCATCGGAGATGAACCATAGCCCAAGCCGCTCACAAACGCCGGTCACATCGGCCAGCGCCGCCGGCGTCATCACCACGCCCGTCGGGTTGCCGGGGCTCATCACCAGAACACCATTGAGCGGCTGCTTCGCATGAGCTGCCGCGATCATCTCGCCTGTCAGGCTCCATCGGGTAGCGGGACCCGTCTCGATCTCGACGACCTCGACGCCAAGCGCCTGCAGAATATTGTAATAAGCGGGATATCCAGGCGTCGCGACGGCGACACGATCGCCGGCGGAGAACATCGACAGGAACGAGAGCAGGAAGCCGCCGGATGAGCCCGTCGTGACGCAGATGCGCTCCGGGTCCACGGCGACGCCATATGTCTCGTCATAGTGCCTGGCGATGCGCTGGCGCAGTGAGGGGATGCCAAGCGCATCGGTGTAGGCAATCGGACCACCGGCCAGCGCCTTCTGCGCTGCGGCGATTGCGGTAGAAGGCGCGCCGGCCGCCGGCTGGCCGATCTCCATATGGATCACCTCGCCGCCCTCGCGCTCGATCTGCGCGGCGGCCGACATCACATCCATGACAATGAAGGGCGGCACGTCACTACGCGCTGCGACCTGGGGTTTCCTCGTTTGCATCGTCGTCACGATCTGCAATCTTTCCTTCGCGGCACCGGCTGGCCATGATGGATCGATATCTGAAAGAAAGCTCGCGCAAGGCCAAGCGCTTTGTTCTGATCGATCCGACAACGGAACACGGCGATGTGACAGGGCGCCGGCATGCTCCGGCGATTCCAATCACGACCAAACCGCGCTAGCTTGCGCTCAAGGCAGGGAGTGACCGGGTGGCGTTGTTCGGCATGCGAAACGAAATTCTTGCGAAGATGATCCCGAACGGCACGATTCGCCGTTTCGCCAGCGCCCTTCTGGCGTCGGCGGTCGCGATCGGTTCAACTCCCGCAAAAGCGCAGGAACCGCAACTCAACGTCATCCGCGACGCAGAGATCGAGCAGTTGATGCGCGATTACACGGCGCCGATCTTCAAAGCGGCCGGCATCAACGGCTCCAACATGAAGATTGTTTTGCTGGGCGATCGCTCGTTCAACGCCTTCGTCGTCGATGGCAAGCGCATCTTCATCAATATCGGCGCGTTGATGGAGTCGGAGCATCCCAACGAAGTGATCGGTGTGCTGGCGCATGAGAGCGGTCATATCGCCGGCGGACATCTGGCGCGGCGCGGCGCGGAGCTCGAAAAGGCGAAGTATATCGCGATCATCGGCACGATCCTCGGTGCCGGCGCGGCAGTCGGAGCGGGCACTGCACGGCAGGTCGGCGGCAATCCGATGGGTGCGATCATGATCGGCCCTTCGCTGGCGCAGCGCACCTTGCTCAGCTACCAGCGAGGCGAAGAAACCGCCGCTGATCGCGCAGCCGTCACCTTCCTCGACAAGACGCATCAATCGGCAAGCGGCCTGCTCGCGACCTTCAAGCGTCTCGACAACCAGCAGATGTTCTCGCGCTCGCAGGTCGATCCTTATCTGCAGAACCATCCGATGTTCCCCGAGCGCATCGCGGCGGTCGAGCATGTGGCCGAGGAAAGCCCCTATTTCGCCGTGAAGGACCCCCCCGCGCTCCAGACGCGGCATGATCTGATGCGCGCCAAGCTTTATGGCTTCGTTGGCAGAGCGGATGAAATCTCGCGGCGCTATCCACCGAGCGACACGTCGCTCGGCGCACGTTATGCCCGGGCCATCTCCGCCTATCGTTTCGGACGGATCGATGAAGCGCAGGCGCAGATCGACAACCTGATCGCGCAGCAGCCGGCCAATGCCTATTTCTGGGAGCTGAAAGGCCAGTCCTTGCTCGAGAATGGACGCGCCGCGCAGGCAATCGCACCGCTGCGAAAGGCCGTCGCGTTATCCGGTGGCTCGCCGCTGATCCGCATCCTGCTCGGCCATGCGCTGCTTTCCGCCGATTCCCAGCGTTATGCGGATGAGGCGCTTAAAGAGCTGACCCAGGCCACGCAGCGCGACACCGACTCGGTCGAGGGTTTCCGGTTCCTTTCGCAGGCTTATGCCAACAAGGGCAACGAACCGATGGCGGCGCTGGTGACGGCGCAGGTCTACGCCAATGCCGGCGACTACGTCGGTGCGGCGCAGATCGCCAGGCGCGCGAAGGCCGGACTACCGCCGAATAGCCCCGGCTGGCTAAAGGCCGACGACATCATCAATCTCAAGCCCAAACAGTGATAATTTAACAGTCACGCAGAATTCAGAAGACAAAGCCGGCCTTCTGCCGGATTCTGTCGCCAACAATCCCCTAGATTCCGTTTGAGACAGGTATGTCCATGCTTCGCTCCTTCCTTGCCCGCTCGCTGCTCGCCGGCCTGATTGCCGGTTTCGGCGCCCTCCCCGCCCTGGCGCAGGCGACCAATGCCGCATTCAACGCCGATCAGAAGAAGCAGATCGAAAGCATGATCCACGATTACATCCTGCAGCACCCGGAGGTCGTGCAGGAAGCGATGGTGGAGCTGGAGAAGCGGCAGAAGGATGCCGAGAAACAGTCCCGCGAGAAGATCACGCTCGACAAGGCCGGGCCGCTTTACACCTCGAAATACCAGATGGTGCTCGGCAACCCGAAGGGTGACGTCACCCTGGTCGAGTTCTTCGATTACAACTGCGGCTACTGCAAGAAGGCGCTCAGCGACAACTTGAAGCTTCTCGAAACCGACAAGAACCTGCGACTCGTGCTCAAGGAGTTCCCGGTGCTTGGCCAGGGCTCGGTCGAGGCCTCTCAGGTCGCCATGGCGGCGCGCGAGAGCATGAAGCCCGAGCAGATGGCACAGTTCCACACCAAGCTGCTTGGCCTGCGTGGCCCCGCCAACAAGGACAAGGCGCTGGAAGTCGCCAAGGATATCGGCCTCGACACGGCGAAAATCACAAAGGACATGGCGAAGCCGGAAATCGCGACCGGTATTCAGGAATCAGTCTCGCTCGCCGACCAGCTCGGCCTGACCGGCACGCCCTCTTTCGTCCTCGGCGGCGAAGTGATCGTCGGAGCGGTCGGCTATGACGAGATCAAGGAAAAGATCGACGCCGTTCGCAAATGTGGGAAGACAAGCTGTTCGTGAAGAGTTGGAAAGCTGCACCGGCAATATCTACTAGTGAGCTTCCCGCTGGGGTAGCTCTCGCATGAACTGCGCCAGGTGTTGCTTCCACAAGGTCGCCTGCATGTAAGTGAAATGGCCATGGGTATCGCTGCCGGCAGGAATAAGCTGGTAGCGCGCCTTGGGTAGTGTCGCGAGTACCTTCTCGACGACACCGAGCTCGGGCGGATTGACCTCGTCATCGGCAAAATTGATGGCAAGGATCGGCATCCTCGCGTTGCCGATATAGGACGAAGGATCGTAGTCCTCGATCGCTTCCGTCGCATAGAGCTGATTGTTGGCATCGTTTTTCTGTGCCCGCTCCACCAGCTTCTTGTAGAGATCGTCGCCTGCTTCGCGGCTCGGCGCCTGTTCCTGCAATCGCGCAGCACTTTGCGTCATCAGGAATGAGAATGGCGCGGTGTAAACGTAATGCGTCGGGTTTTTGTCATACTCGCCGTTGCGCCAATCCGGGTCATTGCGGATCGCTTCGATCGCCATCCGCCGATAGAGCCAATTCCGACCACTGATCGCGACGGGCTGGCTGGCAATTGGCACGACACCATCCATGAAGTCCGGGTGCAGCCCCGCCCACATCCATGAATGCATGCCGCCCATCGATGCGCCCGTAACCAATCGCAGATGACGGAGACCGAGCTTCTCGGTCACGAGACGATATTGCGCTTCGACCAGATCAGCATAGCGATAGTGCGGGAACCGGGCTCGCAATCCGTCGCTCGGCTTGGACGAGCCGCCACGACCGATTCCATCGGGTGCAACGAGGAAATATTGTGTGGCATCCAGCGGTTGCCCCGGACCGAACAACTCATTGGCCAGACTTGGCGCCAGCCACATCTTGCTGGTTCCGCTGGTGCCATGCAGCAGCAACACCGCATTGGTGATCGCACCTGACGAATCGCGCTTTGGCGTTCCAAAGGTGAGGTAGTGGAGCTTAAGCTCAGGCAGGATTTCACCATCCGCAAAATGGAAATCCTGGACGACGAAAGTATCTTCCTGCTGATTGGGCCAAATCGTCTGCGCTTTGGCAGGTGCCAGAAGCATAAGCAAAGCGAAGACAGTGCTCGAAAACAGTGCCGGCCGTCTCATATCGTCTCCCGAACGCTTATGAAGATCGCTCTAATCTGACCTACCTACCATTCGTATCGTTGCCTCTCCATGTGGCGGATCGCCAGCCTTGCCGAAGCTCGAGCATCAGGGCTGCGCGGCGATTGCCAACAGTTTCATTGAAGGATTGCCTTCCCCCCGCCGCTGTCTGCCCCTATAAGGGCGGCATCCTCAAGGGGTATATGAAGCTTTCATGACCGCCATCTACGTTCTCAACGGGCCGAACCTGAACCTGCTCGGCATCCGCGAACCGACCGTCTATGGGAACCTCTCCCTGGCGGCGATCGAGGCGCGCCTGCAGGAAAAGGCGAAGGCGGCGGGCGTGACCCTGACCTGCAAACAATCCAACCATGAGGGCGACCTCGTGACCTGGGTGCAGGAAGCGGGGTTGGCGGGCGCAGGAGTGATCCTCAATGCCGGCGCTTATACCCACACCTCAATCGCTCTTCGCGATGCGATCTCGGGCGCAAAAGCGACCTTGATCGAAGTGCATCTCTCGAATGTGCATGCCCGCGAAGAGTTCCGTCATCATTCGACCATTGCGCCCGTAGCGCGCGGGGTCATCTGCGGATTCGGAGCGCTCAGCTACGAACTCGCCTTCGACGCGCTGGTTGCAGCCAAGGCCTGAAGCCTGGCCGCCCCGCAGGAGTATCTATCGCATGGCAAGACAAAGCCCATTTGATCCGGACCTCGTTCGCGAGCTGGCGCAGCTGATCGCCGAAACCGACCTTTCGGAAATCGAAGTCGCCAAGGGCGACCTGCGCATCCGCGTCGCACGGCAAATCCAGGTAACCGTTCCGGTCGCAGCAGCAGCGCCGATGGCTGTCCCGGCTGCCGCAGCGGTCACCGTGCCATTGGCAGCGCCAGGTACTTCAGCCACCAAGGCGGATGTCGCAGCCCATCCCGGCCTGGTGAAATCACCGATGGTCGGCACCTCCTACCGTAAGCCCTCGCCCGACTCGAAGAATTTCGTCGAGATCGGTTCGGTCGTTAAAGCCGGCGAAAAGCTCCTGCTGATCGAGGCGATGAAGACATTCAACGACATCGTCGCCCCCCGCTCGGGCACGGTGACGCAGATTCTCGTCGAGGACGGCCAGCCGGTCGAATTTGGCGAACCGCTGCTCGTGATCGAGTAACCCCTGATATGTTCGACAAGATTCTCATCGCGAACCGGGGTGAGATCGCGCTCAGGATTCTGCGCGCCGCCAAGGAACTTGGTATCGCGACTGTCGCTGTCCATTCCACGGCCGACGCTGACGCGATGCATGTGCGCCTCGCCGACGAAAGCGTTTGCATCGGCCCGCCGGCCGCGCGCGACAGCTACCTGAATATTCCCGCACTGGTCTCGGCCTGCGAAATCACCGGAGCGGACGCGATCCATCCGGGCTACGGCTTCCTGTCCGAGAATGCGCGTTTCGCCAGCATTCTCGCCGATCACAACATCACCTTCATCGGTCCCAAGGCGGAGCATATCCGCAGCATGGGCGACAAGATCGAGGCGAAGCGCACAGCCAAGCGGTTGGGCATTCCCTGCGTGCCGGGCTCGGAAGGCAGCATCACCGACGATCAGGAAGCGTTGCGGATTGCGCGCGAAATTGGTTTGCCCGTGATCATCAAGGCCGCATCCGGCGGCGGCGGCAAGGGCATGAAGGTCGTTCGCAGCGAGGATGAACTTTCCGTCGCGCTTGCAACGGCGCGCACCGAAGCCAAGGCTAATTTCGGTGATGATGCGGTGTATATCGAGAAATATCTCGAAAAGCCTCGCCATATCGAGATTCAGGTGCTCGGCGACGGCAAGGGTAATGCCGTGCATCTCGGCGAGCGCGACTGTTCGCTCCAGCGTCGCCACCAGAAGGTCTGGGAGGAAGGTCCCTCCCCGGCGCTGAACCCCGAGCAGCGCGCCAAGATTGGCGGCATCTGCGCCAAGGCGATGCAGGAATTGCAGTATCTCGGCGCGGGAACGATCGAGTTCCTCTACGAGAATGGCGAGTTCTATTTCATCGAGATGAACACGCGCATCCAGGTCGAGCATCCGGTGACCGAGATGATCACCGGCATCGATCTGGTGAATGAGCAGATCAAGGTCGCTGCGGGCTCGCCGCTCTCGATGACGCAGGCCGACGTGGTGATCGAGGGCCATGCCATCGAATGCCGCATCAATGCCGAGCATCCGGAAAGCTTCCGGCCCTCGCCGGGCATGATCAAATATTACCACCCGCCAGGCGGCCTTGGCGTGCGCGTCGATTCGGCCGTCTATCAGGGCTATACGATCCCGCCTTATTACGACTCGCTGGTCGGCAAGCTGATCGTTCATGCCCGCACGCGCAATGAGTGCCTGCTGCGTCTGCGGCGCGCCATCGATGAGTTCGTGGTTGACGGCATCGACACCACTCTGCCGCTGTTTCGCACCCTGGTGCGCACGCCGGATATCCAGAATGGCGACTACGACATCCACTGGCTGGAGAAATTCCTCGCGGCCGGCGGCATGAGCGGACAGCCGGAATAACCTCGTGCGAAGGATGCCTCTGGTGCGTCCTTTGCTTGCCATGATCGCGCAGCTATCCTCTGGTTCTGGATGGATGAAACATGCGTGAGAATGCAGCCCCGCTTGAGATCACGCCGGACCTGGTACTGCGGGCCTATGCCTGTGGCATCTTTCCGATGGCCGAGGATGCGGACGATCCAAGCCTGCACTGGATCGAGCCGAAAGAACGCGGTGTCATCCCGCTCGACGGATTTCACTTGCCGCGTCGCCTCGCCCGCACCGTGCGCAGCGACCGCTTCACCATTCTGATCGACCAGGATTTCGATCGTGTCATTACGGCCTGCGCCGGAGCTCGCGAAACAGGCGATCGTACCTGGATCAACGGGCGGATAAAGGCGCTGTATCGCGAACTCTTCGACCTCGGACACTGCCACACCGTAGAGGCCTATCTCGACGGCAAGCTTGTTGGCGGCCTCTACGGGCTGGCGCTCGGCGCCGCCTTCTTCGGCGAGAGCATGTTCCATTTCGCGACGGACGCATCGAAGGTCGCGCTCGTGCATCTCGTCGCGCGCCTAAAGGCTGGAGGCTTCCAACTGCTTGATGCTCAGTTCCAGACGAGCCATCTGGCGCAGTTCGGCACGATGGAAATTCCACGGAAACGTTACCGCGTGCTGCTCGACAGCGCGATCGGGCAGGAAGCGGATTTCTTCGCCTGGCCAAGCGGGCAGCTAATACCAGGCGAGCAGGCACTGGCAATCTTGCAAACCCCGGCGGGCTGACACACCGGGGGCTTGCGAGACTTATCGATTGTTCTGCCGCTCAGTCGGATCGAAGCCTGGAATGATCCCAGGCGGGCGTCGAACCGGCGCGGTCGAGGGCGGCGGCGGTTCGTTGGTCGGGAAGAAGCGCTGCGTCGGCTGCTGGCCTGGCACCGGACGTCCGGCGACGTTCGGCGGTTGCTGGTTGGCGTTCGGCACCGGTGGTGGTTTACGCGCCTCCGGCTGCGGCGCTTGCTGGCGCTCCTCGACCTCGGGCTCGGTCTTAATGATGTCCTTGCCGCCTTTGCACTCGGTCAGCCAGATATCGTAGACGGGATGCTCGATGGCGTTCAGGCCGGGGCTCGCGGCGAACATCCAGCCGGTAAAGATGCGCTTGTATTCATTCTTCAGCGTAATCTCGTCGACCTCGACAAAGGTCGTCGTCTGCGGCTTCTCATAGGCCGGACGCGAAAAGCAGACGCGCGGCGTGAGCTGCAGCGAACCGAATTGCACCGTTTCGTCGATTGCGACTTCGAATGAAATCGTGCGCCCCGTGATCTTGTCGAGACCGGAGAATACTGCGGTCGGGTTCTTGATCTTATCGGCGCGGGCCGCGGAAAGCGGCGCAAAAGTGACCAGAGCGGCCACGACGGCTGCGGCCGGATGGGAAAATCGTGTGCGCACCAAATCCGCCTTCGGGCAACGCTGACAGGGCGGGGAAACGGGCTCCGTTCTCATCCCCTCCCGGTCATCTTATAGGAATTGCCGGTTAGCACGGGCCCCGGCAACAGACAAAGGGTATCCTGTCTTTGGCTGTTATTTGATCTCGACCTCGACGAAAGAGAGGCGAGATTGGCCCGCATTGATGACATTATGCTCGACACCGGCTTCGCGCGTGTACGCGACACCAGCCGTCAACGACACTTCACGCTCACCTTGCGTATCCTCGATTCGCAAAGTGCCATCGGTTACGGGCACGACCACATAGGCCATACCGTGGCGGTGAAAACCTGTTTCCGCGCCGGGTTCAAAATCCCAACGTGTCACGCGGCTGTGCCGATCATCGACCATCACGGTCGGGATGGCCGGCTGACGCGCGCGAAAACCGCTCATCAGGCGCCAGGGCTCCAGGCGTCGTAGTCGGCACTGACATGCGGACGGTGGCCGCCCTGTATCGCGGAACCCGGCGGACGATAGGCCTGCACCGTACCGGTATAGTTCGGCCGATGCGGCAGTTCCCATTCGCGCGGCTTGTAGTCTTCCTTGGAAGGCGGCACATCTGTCGTGTGGTGGAGCCAGCCATACCAACCGGGCGGCACGTTGGAGGCTTCCGCCTCACCACTATAGATCACCCAGCGCCGCTCGAAGCCGAGCGCCTTGTCGCGCGCGCCGCCACGCGTGCGGTAGTAGACATTGCCGAACTCATCAGCGCCGACACGCTCGCCCTTGCGCCAGGTTAGGAACCGCGTCCCCATCGTCTGGCCATGCCACCAGATGAAAATCTGCGAGATGAACTGCTTCATGGCCGCGCGATGCTCCGGCGGCGCCTGAAACGCCGCTTTCTCGTGTCCGGTCCGCTTATGGCGCGCGTAAGCCTTCCTGTCCAGCAAATCCCGGCTGTAACAAAGCCGGCGCGACGGCGTTTCGCAGGGGAATTCGCCAACCGTTCCAAGTCGAGTTAGCATGCGCTTGTTTTACCGGAGAGTTTCATGCGTTTTCTGAGCCTCCTCGCCATTCTTTTACAGTTTTCAGCAACTGCGCCTGCCCGCGCTCAGGCGCTTTGGGAGATGGCGACGGAGTACCCGGAGAACACCATGCCGGGGCTCGGGCTCTCGACTTTCGCCAAAACGGTCGCGCGTCGCAGCGGCGGATTGGTGCAGGTTCAGCCGCTTTACGAGGGTGAGCGGGGATTGCGTTCGGCGACGATGCTCGCCGCTATTTCAGAAGGTCGTATCCAAGGCGGCGACGCCTTCTCGGGCGCGCTGGAGGCTGAGGACCCAGTCTTCGCTCTACCTTCGTTACCTTTCCTCGCCACGTCCATTTCCGACGCCCATCGCCTTGCCGATCTCACTCGGCCATTCCTGCAGGCCGCGCTCGCGAAGAAAGGGCAGCGGTTACTCTATCTTGTGCCTTGGCCGCCATCGGGCATCTGGTCGAAGCAGCCCTTACAGTCGAAGGCAGACCTGGAGCGCTTGTCGATTCGCACTTATGATTCGACTTCGAGCACTGTGCTTGCAGGCGCCGGCGCCAAGGCGATCGTGATCTCCTATGGCGACACGATGGAACGTTTGCGTGACGGCAGCATCAATGCCGTGCTTTCATCCGGCGATGGCGGAGCCGGCCGCAAGCTATGGGAATATCTGCCGTTTTTCTCGGAAACCACCTATTCGCTACCGCTTTCCGTCGCGAGCCTGAGCGGCGCGGCTTATGACCGGCTTACGCCGGAATCACGCAGCGCCGTCGATTCGGCAGCCGAGGAAACCGAGGCGATTTTATGGAAGGCGTTGCAAACCAGACTTGATGAGAATCATCGGCGCATGCGCGAAAATGGTGTGAAAATCGCCGAAAATCCTCCGAACGAGGTGATCGGCGCCCTGAAAGCGGCAGCAGCGCCGGTACAGCAGGCCTGGTGCACCAAGGCCGGACCGAAGATATGCAAGGGTATTCTCGACCCTTACATTGCCGGCGCAAAATAGCGCCCTGCCCTCGATTTTTTGCCCTCCGGACACTATATATTGTGTCATGGAAAAGTCGCAGACACAGGGATTGCGACGATGGTAAATGCCTGGTTAACGCCCGCCGGCTTGAGGAATGCGATGAAGGTCGCGCGATTCTGCCAATGGAATCCGAGAGTTAGCGAACGTCCTTCGCACAATCCCCAGAACTCACAGCCAGCTACCATATCTAGGGAAAACTCTGTCAAGGCCTTACTATATCTTGACGCCAAGGCCTCATTCGCCATAGCCTGTCCTCTCGTAACGCTTAGTCCGTGGCGGCCATCGGCCAACCCACGCAAGAGCGCAGACGCCGGACAGCAACAGCCGGCCAAGCGCCAGGGCCCAGCGAAACGTTTGGGGTATGAGTTTTCAAACAGAGCTGAACAGCAACTGCTCCGGCGTTGAG
>FTCZ01001097.1_pt1 | contig 19865 bp, 20 predicted proteins | sample 1658871 | NCBI WGS metagenome assembly FTCZ01 (sample SAMEA3914864, study PRJEB12502) | metagenome | biome: forest; material: soil | place: USA | collected 2012-03-12 | depth 0.3 m
GGCAAGGCACTGGGGATGAGCGAGGACGTCACCTCGCGGCTCGTGAGCACCGTCTGGGGAAGTTATTCGAGCCATTTCGAGGAAGCGCGCGTCGCCCAGACCGGGTTCGATCTCGCCAATCCCGAGGTCGCGCGATTGAAGGAGCTGGTCGACCAGTTGCTCGAATTCCCGCGGCATTTGTCGCAGCATGTCGGCGGGTTCGTGCTGACCCAGGACCGGCTCGACGAGACCGTGCCGATCCACAATGCCGCGATGGAGGACCGCACCTTCATCGAATGGGACAAGGACGATATCGACGCGCTCCAGCTGATGAAGGTCGACGTGCTCGCGCTCGGCATGCTGACCTGCATCAAGAAGGCGTTCGACCTGATCGAGAATAGCGGGGGCGAGCGCCACACGCTCGATACGATCCCGGCCGAAGTGCCCGCGGTCTATGAGATGCTCTGCAAGGGCGACAGCCTGGGGCTGTTCCAGGTCGAGAGCCGCGCGCAGATGAGCATGCTGCCGCGATTGAAGCCGCGCATCTTCTACGACCTGGTGGTGCAGGTCGCGATCGTCCGTCCCGGCCCGATCCAGGGCAATATGGTGCATCCCTATCTGCGACGGCGCTCGGGCAAGGAAAAGATCGAGTTTCCCGCACCCGATCCGCGCCTCGGTCGGCCGGACGAGCTCAAGGAAGTGCTCGGCAAGACGATGGGCGTGCCGTTGTTCCAGGAACAGGCGATGAAGCTCGCGATCGTCGCCGCCAAATTCTCGCCCGAGGATGCCAACCGGCTGCGCCGCGCGATGGCGACGTTCCGCAATGTCGGCACGATCCACAATTTCGAAGCCAAGATGATCGATGGCATGGTCAGGCGCGGCTATCAGCGCGACTTTGCCGAACGCTGTTACAACCAGATCAAGGGGTTCGGCAGCTACGGCTTTCCCGAAAGCCATGCCTTGGCGTTTGCGCGGCTGGTCTATGTCTCGGCCTGGCTCAAATGCTTCCATCCCGCGGTGTTCGCCTGCGCCTTGCTCAATTCGCAGCCGATGGGGTTCTACGCGCCGGCGCAAATCGTCCGTGACGCGCAGGAAAAAGGCAGGGTCGAGGTGCGCGCGATCGACATCAATGCGAGCCATTGGGACAACAGCCTCGAACCCGGTGCGCGCGGCCTCGCGCTGCGGCTGGGGTTGCGGCAGGTCGACGGCTTCCGCGAGGATTGGGCCAAGGCGCTGAGCGATGCCCGCGCGACCGGGCCGTTTGTCTCGATCGAGGAACTGGCGCAGCGTGCGTCGCTGCCGTCACGTGCGTTGCGCCTGCTCGCCGATGCCGATGCCTGGGGATCGCTCGGACAGGGGCGGCGCGATGCCTTGTGGGAAGTGCGCCGGACGCCGTCGAGCCAGCTTCCCTTGTTCGCTGCGGCCGACGCGCGCGAGCTTGGCGAGGAAGAAGACGCGCGGCTCCCGGCCATGCCGCTGAGCGAGGAAGTCACGGCCGACTACCAGGTCACCCGGCTGTCGCTCAAAGGCCATCCGATGCAGTTCCTGCGCGGCATGTTCAGGGCCGAGGGCGTGAAGACCTGTGCCGAGGTCTCGGCCGCGCGCAACGGCTCGCGCGTCACCGTTGCCGGCGTCGTCCTCGTCCGTCAGCGTCCCGGCACCGGAAACGCGATTTTCATCACGCTGGAGGACGAGACCGGGATCACCAACGCCTTGCTCTGGGCACGGGTGTTCGAGACGCAGCGGCTGCAGGTGATGGGATCGCGGCTGATGACCATCGAAGGCGAAGTGCAGCGTAGCGCCTCGAACGAAGGCAGCGTCGTCCACCTGATCGGCGCGCGCGTGACCGACCGCACGCATGAGCTTCAGCGCCTGTCGGAGGACCATGTCGCGCCGCCCCCGACCGCGCGTGCCGATATCAACCTGGGGCCGGACCCGCGTTACACCGCCGACGCGCATGGGCGGCACCCGCGCAACGTCCGTATCCTGCCCAAATCGCGCGATTTTCATTGAATGGTTGCGCAAGAAACAAAAAATTGGTCCCGGCGCGCGAATAGCATGGGTCGAAGACCATTTTATCCAATAATCCCGGCGCACTCCGAGGCATTCAGAGGGTGGCGTAAGGTTCGCTCATCCTGTAAAGCTTACCAAGCCAACGGACAAACTCTGGTACATCCGAGGGGGGTTTCGATGACTTACCTTTCAAAGACCTTGGCGGCTGTCTCCGCCGTTGCCATGCTGGCTCTTCCGACCGCTGCCATGGCGGACGGGCGCAGCTTCTATGTGAACAACACCAATGGCAGCGTTTCGGTCCAGCGCGTGTGGTATGCGCAGGCCGGCACCAATCAGACGTGGCAGGAAGTCTATCTCGACTATCCGATCAAGCCGAACACCAAGTCGAGCTTCACCATGGGCAATGGTGACGTCTGCATGTACGACATCAAGATCAAGTTCAGCGACGGCTACGAGCAGGAGTTCGAGAATGTGAACGTCTGCCGCGGCGACGGCGTCCGCGCGACCTGATCGACGATTGTTCGATGGCATATCCGGGGGCGGCAGCGATGCCGCCCCTTTTTCTTGGGTTGGATAATCTGGCCGGGCGAGTCGTAAGGGACTGAAGCGGCGCTATTCCAGTGCCTGCCCGGTCAAGTCCGGTACGAGGTTCGATTCAACTCTCCGCCTTGGCGTGCTGTCTGAAGCGATGGAGCAGCGGCTCGGTATAACCATTGGGCTGGACAACGCCGTCGAACACCAGCGCACGCGCAGCCTGGAACGCCGGGCCATCCGCATTATCGACGAGCGGCTTGTACGCCGGATCGCCTGCATTCTGGGCATCGACCTTGATCGCCATGCGGCCGAACGCGGCCTCGATCTCCTCGGGCGTGGTGACGCCGTGGAGCAGCCAGTTGGCGAGTGCCTGGCTCGAGATGCGCAGGGTCGCGCGGTCTTCCATCAGGCCGACATCGTGGATGTCGGGGACTTTCGAGCAGCCGACCCCCTGGTCGACCCAGCGCACGACATAGCCGAGAATGCCCTGGGCATTGTTGTCGAGCTCGGCGCGAACTTCTTGCGGAGTCCAGTTGCGGCCGAGCGCGAGCGGGACCGAGAGCAGGTCGTTCAGGCTCGCGACCGGCTCTGCCGCACGGACTTTCTGGCGCTCGAACACGTCGACCTGGTGATAATGCGTGGCGTGGAGTGTCGCCGCGGTGGGCGAGGGGACCCAGGCGGTCGTCGCGCCGGTCATCGGATGGCCGATCTTCTGGTCGAGCATGTCGGCCATGCGGTCGGGCGCGGCCCACATGCCCTTGCCGATTTGCGCCTTGCCGCCGAGCCCGCAGGCCAGGCCGATCTGGACGTTGCGATCCTCGTACGCCTTGATCCAGGCCGAGGTCTTCATCTCGCCCTTGGGCACCATCGGCCCGGCCTGCATCGAGGTGTGGATCTCGTCGCCGGTGCGGTCGAGGAAGCCGGTATTGATGAAGACGATGCGGTCCTTCACCGCATGGATGCAGGCGGCGAGATTGGCCGAGGTGCGGCGCTCCTCGTCCATCACGCCGACCTTGATCGTGTGGCGGGCGAGGCCGAGCAGATCCTCGACCGCGTCGAACAGGCGGTTGGTGAACGCGGCCTCGTCGGGCCCGTGCATCTTGGGTTTGACGATGTAGATCGAGCCCGCCGGGCTGTTGCGGAACTTGCCGAGCCCGTTCAGGTCATGCAGCCCGATCAGGCTGGTCATGATCGCGTCGAGAATGCCTTCGGGCGCCTCGCCGCCATCGGGCAGCAGCAAGGCGGGCGTCGTCATCAGGTGACCGACATTGCGCACGAACAACAGGCTGCGGCCGCGCAACGCCAGCGTGCTGCCGTCGGGCGCGGTGTAAAGACGGTCGTCGTTGAGCCGGCGAGTCATGGGCCGGCCGCCCTTGTCGAATGTGTCCTCGAGGTCGCCGCGCATCAGCCCGAGCCAATTGGCATAGGCCGCGACCTTGTCCTCGGCATCGACCGCGGCGATCGAATCCTCGAGGTCGACGATCGTCGTGACCGCGCTTTCGAGTACGACGTCGGCGATCCCCGCCGGGTCGTCGCGGCCGATCGGATGCTCGCGATCGATCACCACTTCGATGTGCAGGCCATTGTGCCGGAACAGATAATTGTCGCCTGCGCGGCCCACGAGCAAGTCCGGATCGGCCAGCTCGGGCACGCCGGTCAGGTCGGCCCAGCTGCCGCTCGCCAGCGGCACTGCCTTGTCGAGGAACGCCTTGGCCCAGGCGATGACGTGGCTCCCGCGCTCGGGATCGTAGCCGCCGGGCCTGGCGGCCCCGGGAATCGCGTCGGTGCCGTAGATCGCGTCGTACAGGCTGCCCCAGCGCGCATTGGCGGCATTGAGCACGAAACGCGCGTTGAGCACCGGCACGACGAGCTGCGGCCCGGCCATCGCCGCGACCTCGGCATCGACATTCTCGGTGCCGACCCGGAACGGTGCGGGTTCGTCGACGAGATAGCCGATCGACTGGAGGAACGGCTGATACTCCGCCTGGTCGATCGGTTTGCCCGCGCGCTGCGCAAGCCAGCCGTCGATCTCCGCCTGGAGCAGGTCGCGCTTCGCCAGCAACGCCGCGTTCTCGGGGGCGAATCGCGCATAGATACCGGCGACGCCGGCCCAGAACGCGTCCGGCGCGATTCCCGTGCCCGGCAAGGCGCGCTCGTCGACGAACGCCGCGAGCTCGCTGGCGATCTTCAGGCCGTTGCGCTCGATCAGGGTGCCTCCGGACATGCACTGCTCCATCAGGTGATGAGGGGAGGAGCCGTGCCAATACACAGGCCGACGATACCGTCCACTCGAAAATGCGCTTGCCGCTCGCGTCAACCGGTGGCTAACTGCAACTCAATCACGGGAGAGGTCGGATGGCGGAAGCTTATATCGTGTCGGCGGCGCGGACCGCCGGCGGGCGGCGTGGCGGCAGGCTGGCGGGCTGGCACCCGGCCGACCTCGCGGGCAAGGTGCTCGACGCGGTGGTCGAGCGTGCCGGGATCGATGGCGCCGCGGTCGAGGACGTCATCATGGGCTGCGTCATGCAGGCGGGTGAGCAGTCGGCGCATATCGGCCGCAGCGCGGTGATGGCCTCGTCGCTCCCCGACAGCGTTCCCGCCGTCTCGATCGACCGCCAGTGCGGATCGTCGCAACAGGCGATCCAGTTCGCGGCGCAGGCCGTGATGTCGGGCACGCAGGACATCGTCATCGCCGCCGGGGTCGAAAGCATGACCCGCGTGCCGATGGGCCTGGCCAGCTCGGCCCCCGCGCAACTCGGCATCGGCATCGGGCCGTGGTCGCAGAAGATCAAGGACCGCTATGGCGTCCCCGGGTTCAGCCAGTTCATCGGCGCCGGCATGATGGCGCAGAAATACGGCTTCAGCCGCGAGGAACTCGACGCCTTTTCGCTCGAAAGCCACAAGCGCGCCGCGGCGGCGACCGAGGCCGGCGCGTTCGATGCCGAGATCGTGCCGATCGAGGTGGTCGACGAAGAAGGCAACACGGTCCTCCACCTGCGCGACGAAGGCATCCGCTATGACGCGTCGATGGAATCGCTGGCGGGGGTGAAGCCGCTCGGCGAAGGCAGTGTGCTCACCGCGGCGTCGGCCAGCCAGATCTGCGACGGATCGTCGGGCGTGCTGATCGTCAGCGAACGCGCGCTGAAGGAACATGGCCTGACGCCGATGGCGCGAATCCACAACCTGACCGTGACCGCGGGCGACCCGGTGATCATGCTTGAGGAACCGCTGCCCGCGACCCAGCGCGCGCTGGCGCGAGCAGGGATGAAGATCGAGGATATCGACCTCTATGAAGTCAACGAGGCGTTCGCGCCGGTGCCGCTGGCCTGGCTGCGCGTGATCGGCGGCGATCATGCCCGGCTCAACGTCAATGGCGGTGCGATCGCGCTCGGCCATCCGCTGGGCGCGTCGGGCACCAAGCTGATGACGACGTTGCTCCATGCGCTCAAGGCGCGCGACAAGAAATGGGGGCTGCAGACGATGTGCGAAGGCGGCGGCATCGCCAATGTGACGATCGTCGAGCGGCTATAGGAGAGGAAAGAATGAAACTCGATAATTCGGTAGCCGCGGTCGTCACCGGCGGCGCTTCGGGGCTCGGCGCGGCGACCGCGCGGGCGCTGGCGGCGAAGGGCGTCAAGGTCGCGATCTTCGATCTCCAGGCCGAGAAAGGCGAAGCGATTGCAGCCGAGATCGGTGGGGTGTTCTGCGAGGTCAACGTAACCAGCGACGAAAGCGTCGATGCCGGTTTCGCCAAGGCGCGCGCCGCGCATGGACAGGAGCGGGTGCTGGTCTGCTGCGCGGGGACCGGCAATGCGGTCAAGACCGCCAGCCGGTCGAAGGAAGACGGCTCGATCAAGCATTTCCCGCTCGAGGCGTTCAACTGGCTCATCCAGATCAACCTGGTCGGCACCTTCCGCTGCGTCGCCAAATCGGCGGCCGGCATGCTGACGCTCGAACCCGGCGAGGATGGCGAGCGTGGCGCGATGGTGATGACCGCCTCGGTCGCGGCCGAGGACGGGCAGATCGGTCAGGCAGCCTATTCGGCATCCAAGGGCGGGGTGGTCGGCATGACCCTGCCGATCGCGCGCGACCTGATGGGCGAGGGCATCCGCATCAACACGATCCTGCCGGGCATTTTCGAGACGCCGCTGCTGCAGGGCGCGCCGCAGAACGTAAGGGACGCGCTTGCCGCATCGGTGCCGTTCCCGAAGCGGCTCGGCAATCCGCCTGAATATGCCGGGCTTGCGCTGACGATGATCGAGAATGCGTATTTCAACGGCGAGGATGTCCGTCTGGATGGCGCCATCCGGATGGCGCCGCGGTGAAGTGAGCGTCGCCCAACACTCCAACCGTCACCCCCGGCCTTGCGCGGGGGTCTGCCGGGAGGATGGGGGAAGAGCATGAGGCTCAAGTCCAGGACGAGCGGCAAGGCGGATCCCGGCACAAGGCCGGGATGACGGCGTAGGATCAGGAGGAAGCATTCGTGCCCGGACCTTTGCAAGGCATCCGCATCGTCGAACTGGCCGGGATCGGCCCGGGTCCGTTCTGTGGCATGATGCTGGCCGATCACGGTGCCGAGGTGATCCGCATCGACCGCCCGGCACCCGGCGGCGACCCGCGCGGGCCGACGGCGCGCTATGCCGGCGATCCGCTGCTGCGGTCGCGGACGATCGAGACGCTCGACCTCAAGTCGCCGGACGACATCGCGAAGCTGCGCGCGCTGCTCAAGACCGCCGACGGGCTGATCGAGGGGTTCCGGCCCGGCGTGATCGAGCGGCTGGGGATCGGTCCCGACGTCCTGCTGGCGGACAATCCGAAGCTGGTGATCGGCCGGATGACCGGCTGGGGGCAGCACGGGCCCTATGCCGCCGCGGCCGGGCACGACATCAATTATATTGCTTTGTCCGGCGTTCTGGGCGCGCTGGGCCGGGCAGGCGAAAAGCCCACTCCGCCGATCAACCTGGTCGGTGATTTCGGCGGCGGAGCGATGATGCTGGCGTTCGGGATGGTCAGCGCGCTGCTTGGCGTGAAGAACGGTGCGCCGGGCCAAGTGGTCGATTGCGCGATGACCGACGGATCGGCGCTCTTGATGGCGATGATGTGGGGATTCCGCGCGCAAGGCATCTGGGGCGATACGCGGGGCACCAATTTGCTCGATACCGGGGCGCCATTCTACGACACGTACGAGACTGCCGACGGCAAGTTCGTCGCGATCGGATCGATCGAGGGGCAATTCTATGCCTTGCTTCGACAGGCGCTGGGGATCGATGGCGATCCCCTGTTCGACAATCAATATGACCGCGCGCAATGGCCGGCGCAAAAGGCGAGGCTGGCCGAGATCTTCCGGTCGAAGACACGCGATCAATGGTGCGCATTGATGGAAGCGAGCGACATCTGTTTTGCGCCGGTGCTCGGCTGGGACGAGGTCGCGGACCATCCGCACAACAAGGCGCGTGGCACCTTTGTCGAGGTCAATGGCGTGACCCAGCCGGCGCCTGCACCACGTTATTCGGCGACGCCTTGCGATCCGCCGCGCTGAGCATCGCGCGGAAAAGTGGGAACCGGTTTGCCGCATCGGCGATGCGACCATGACGACTTCGGGAGAGAATGATGGGGCATTTCGGCGACTATCAGAACGAGATTTACGGCGCGGGCCTGCGCGGCGTGCTGACGAAGGTGCCGGTCGATTTCGCGACATTGGTCGAACGCGCGACCGCGGCGATGCCGCCGCACGTGCTCAACTACGTCCAGGGTGGGTGCGGCGACGAATGGACGCAGGACAGCAATGCCGCAGCGTTCCATCATTGGGGGATGATCCCGCGGATGATGGTCGGCACGACCAGCCGCGATCTCTCGACCGACATTTTCGGCCACCAATATCACAGCCCGCTGTTCATGAGTCCGATCGGCGTCACCGGCATCTGCACGACCGACCAGCATGGCGATATCGCCGCGGCGCAGGCATCGGCGATGACCGGGGTGCCGATGACGGTCTCGACCCTGGGCAACGACACGCTCGAGGAGGTGGCCAGGCATCTCGGCGGCACGCCGGGTTTCTTCCAGCTCTACACGCCGCGCGACCGCGATCTTGCCGAGAGCCTGATCCGGCGGGCCGAGGCGGCGGGCTATCGCGCGCTGGTCGTGACGCTCGATACCTGGGTGACCGGCTGGCGCCCGCGCGACCTCAATGCCGGCAATTTCCCGCAGCTGCGCGGCCATGTGCTGACCAATTATTTCGCCGATCCGGTGTTCCGGAAGCTGCTCGGCAAGGACCCGGCGCAGGCATTGCCCGAAGCCGTCGCCTTGTGGGGCTCCTTGTTCGCGCGGCCGCTGACCTGGGACGACATGGCCTGGTTCAAGTCGGTTACCAAGATGCCGATCGTGCTCAAGGGCATCTGCCATCCCGAGGATGCGAGGAAGGCGGTCGATCTCGGCGCCGACGCCTTGTTCTGCTCGAACCATGGTGGGCGGCAGGCGAATGGCGGGATCGCGGCGATCGACATGCTGCCCGGCGTGGTCGAGGCGGCGGGCAACGTCCCGGTGTGGTTCGATTCGGGCATCCGGTCGGGCAGCGACGCGATCAAGGCGCTGGCCCTGGGCGCGTCGGCGGTCGGGGTAGGGCGCCCCTATACTTACGGGCTCGCGCTCGACGGCGCGGCGGGGGCGGCGCATGTCCTCAAATGCATCCTGGCGGAGGCCGACCTGATGATGGCGGTCAACGGCATGCCGACGCTCGCCCATGTCCGCGCCGCCGGGGCGCAACGGATCTAGAGCGGGATCTCGCGACGCTCCGCGGATCTAGAGCGGGATCTCGCGACGCTCCGCCGAGCTGCGCAGGCCGGCGTCGAGCACTTCCATCACGGCGATCGCCCCGTCGATCGGGACGGGATTGGGCGCGCCGTCGCGGATTGCGGCGGCGAGCCCTTGCCAGAACAGGCGATAGTCGCCGCGTTCGTTGGGGAAGGGGGCCGAGGACAGCCCGTCGTCGCCGGCACGTGTCAGGATGCCGTCGGTGCGATCGACTCCCCAATCCTGGCCGCCCGGCACTGCGCCGGCAACAGTCGCAGCTTCCTGCGGATCGACGCCGTGCTTGATCCAGCTGCCTGCATTGCCGTGGACCATGAAACGCAAATCGTGCGCCGCGCTGAGCTTGCTTGAGTGGAGGATTACGCGATGCCGGGAATAACGTAGGACCGCGTGGAAATAATCCGGTGCTGGCGCCCCGTCGCGCATCGTCGCGATATCCGCGGTGACTGCGACCGGCCGGCCGAACAGCACCAGCGCCTGGTCGACGAGGTGCGGGCCCAGATCCATCCAGGCACCGCCATCGCGGGCTTCCTTCCAGATATCGGCGGCGACCGGACGCCAGCGGTCGAAACGGCTTTCAAGACTGATGATATCGCCCAGCATGCCGGTCTCGATGAGATGGCGGAGCGTCCGGAAATCGGCGTCCCACCGCCGATTGTGGAAAACCGTCGCAATCCGCTGCTGCGCCGCGGCCTCGGCCGCCACGCGGCGGGCATCGGAGAGCGTGGTCGCAAAGGGCTTGTCGATCACGACATGCTTGCCGGCCGCGATGGCCGCGCTGGCATGGGGCGCATGAAGCGCATCGGGGCTCGAGATGACGACGAGGTCGATGCTCGGCAGGTCGAGCAAGTCCTCGATCGACGGGACCACGCGCATGCCGGGAAGATCGCGTTGCACCTTGGCCGCGTCACCCGACACCACGGCGCGCAGCGTCATGCCCGGGGTGATGCCGATATAGGGCGCGTGGAACGCTCGGCCGCCCAGCCCATAGCCTACCAGGCCCACGCCGATCTCTTGCGTCATGCTCACCCCTTGCTGGCTTTCCTGGTCTGCGTCTACGTTTCGGCATGCCGCACGAGACGGAAGCCTTCTTCACGAAAGTTCGAACCTATACCGATCTTTCCGAGCGGGCGGAGCAGGCCTGGGCGGCGCTGCTGCGGCGCAAGGTGTATCGCAAGGATGAACTCCTGATCCGCGCCGGCGACGTGCCGACGCATTATGCCTTTGTCGTCCAGGGCCTGTTCTATCAACATTATGTCGGCCCGGATGGCGACATGATCGTCAAATATTTCTTCCCGGAGAACCGCATCGCCGCATCGGTCAGCGCAACGTTGTTGGGCGAGCCGAGCCTCTTCACGATCACCGCGATCGAGGACAGCGTGGTTCTCGACTATGATTTCGCCGCTTTCAGGAAACTGGCGGCCGAATTTCCCGACATCGCCGCTTTCTACATCAGCTACATGGAACGCCACTGGGTCGTCGAGAAGGAGCCGGACGAGATTTCCTTTCGGCACGACGACGCGATGAAGCGCTATCGGGACTTCATCCGCCGCGACCCCGATCTGCACCGGCGCCTGAGGCAGCATCATATCGCGGCCTGGCTCGGCATCACGCCCGAAAGCCTCAGCCGCCTGCGCAAGGCGATCGCCGTCGGCCGGATCTGACGCGCGTTTTCTTACCAAAGGTCAATTCGCGCGCCGGCGATCTCCTCCATCACCGCCCTCAAGCAGTCGCGGTGACGGTCATCGTGGCGCTTGTCGAACGGCGCCGGGCAATCCCGGACGCGATTGCAGGAGACGCGATGTGACCAAGATGATTTTCGTGAACATGCCGGTGACCGACCTGGCGCGCGCCAAGGCGTTTTACGAGGCGCTCGGCTTCGTCAACAATCCGGCCTTTAGCGACGAGACCAGCGCGGCGATGGTGTGGAGCGAGGCGATCCACGTCATGCTGCTGACACATGCCAAGTGGCGGACGTTCACCGCCCGGCCGATCCCGCCGTCTACGTCGAGCGAAGTGATGCTGGCGGTTTCCTGCGACAGTCGCGAGGCCGTCGACCGGATGAACGACGCCGCCGCCGAACAGGGCGGCACCGCCGACATCAACGCGGCGCAGGATCTCGGCTTCCTGTACAATCGCAGCCTGTGCGACCCCGACGGCCATGTCTGGGAAGCGATGTGGATGGATCCCGCTGCGGTCGGCTCCGCCGAGTGACGAAATCCTGCCCGGGCTGGCGGTCGCAGGGCCGGCCCGGGTTACCATTCACCGAATGCGAGTGACGCACATGGGCAGACCAATTCGGTGGACCGGCGATTCCGCCATCTGGACGGGAGAATATGAAGGCGCGTCCCACGGCTCGGGCGCGAGCATCATCTTCGTGCTGCTGGAGCCGGGGCAGTCCGGCCCAAGGCTGCACATGCATTCCTATCCGGAGACGTTCGTGGTGCGGCGCGGACAGGTTGCGTTCACGGTCGGCGACCAGCGGGTCGCGGCGGCGGCGGGCGATATCGTGGTGGTGCCCGCCGGGACGCCGCACCGCTTCGACAATGCCGGCGACGACGTGCTGGAAATGATGGACATCCATCCGAACGAGCGGTTCGTGACGATCTGGCTGGAGGACTGATGCGCTCGATGGCAGGTGGAAAATGGCGCGCCCGGCAGGATTCGAACCTGCAACTCCAAGCTTAGAAGGCTCGTGCTCTATCCAGTTGAACTACGGGCGCCCGCGTTCCGCCTAAGGCCTGCATTCAAGGCTGGCAACGGTTGCAAGGCCAGGCGCCGGCGTGGATTGCAGCCCGGTGAAACAGGCATCATAAGCCTGCGGCGTAACGATCGGGGGCTGGCATGGCGCTGACGAGGGTCACGGCGAAGGACGTCGCGGGCGGGCATTTCCGCTATTACGACATCATGATGACGGCATTCGTCGTCATCCTGCTGCTGTCGAACGTGATCGGCGCGTCGAAGCGCGCAGTGATCGATCTGCCCTTCGTCGGGCTGTGGCCGTTTGGCGCCGGAATCCTGTTCTTCCCGCTTTCCTATGTGCTCGATGACGTGCTGACCGAGGTGTACGGCTATTCTCGCGCGCGCCGCGTGGTGTGGGTCGGCTTCTTCGCCTTGCTGTTCATGGCCGCGATGCAATGGGTCGTGGTCCATCTGCCACCCGATGCCGGCTGGACGGGGCAAGGCGCCTATGAATATGTATTCGGTGCCGGCTGGCGGATCATCATGGCGTCACTCTGCGCCTTCTGGGTCGGCGACCTGCTCAATTCGTTCGTGCTCGCCAAGATGAAGATCTGGACCGGCGGCAAGATGCTGTGGACCCGGACGATCGGCTCGACCATCGTCGGGGAAGGGGCGGACAGCCTGATCTTCTACCCGCTCGCTTTCTACGGCGCGCCCGACTGGCCAGTCCAGTCGATGCTGATGGTGATGCTCAGCCAGTTCGTGCTCAAGGTGAGCTGGGAAGTGATCCTGACCCCCGTGACCTATGCGGTGGTCGGCTTCCTCAAGCGCCGCGAAGGTGTCGACGTCTATGACGAGGGGACCGACTTCAATCCCTTCCATGCCAAGATCTAGCGATCGTCACGAACCAAATAGGTAAAGCGAGCCCGAGGCCGGGATCGAGCCGGCTCGTGGTGGAGTTGCAATCCACTGCGTTCCCATTTCGCCACTCGGGCAGGGCGCTGCCCTCAGGGGTGACCGGCGGGACTTGCACCCGCTAGCATCGGAATCACAAACCGACCGCGCACTGCATTGCGTTCGGCCACACCTGAAGGCAGCGGAAATCCGCAGATAGGCTGGATCAATGGTCGGGGCAGAGGGGCTTGAACCCCCAACCTCCCGCTCCCAAGGCGGGCGCTCTATCCATTTGAGCTACACCCCGACAGACGGATGCAGCTCGGCTGTCCGTCAATGTCGACAGGTAGCGGGTCGCGGTCGCGCGAAGAGGATGAGCGTGGTCATGATGTGGCTCTAGTGCCCGATCCCATCGAGCATTGCAAGCCTATTTGGATAAAAGTCGCGAGCAGACCGCAGCGTCAGGCCGCGACCATCTCCAGCAGGCCCTCGAACAGGCGACGGCCGTCATCGCCGCCATGCGCGGCTTCGATCTTGCGCTCGGGGTGCGGCATCATGCCGAGCACGTTGCCCGCGGCGTTGATCACACCGGCGATCTGGCGCGCCGATCCGTTGACGTTGCCGGTATAGCGGAAGGCGACGCGGCCTTCGCCTTCGAGCCGGTCGAGCGTCTCCGCATCGGCGGTGTAATTGCCGTCGTGATGCGCGACCGGGATCAGGATCTTCTCGCCCGCGGCGTAGCGGCTGGTGAAGGCGCTTTGGGCATTCTCGACCGACAATTCGACGTCGCGGCAGACGAAATCGAGGCCCGCGTTGCGCATCAGCGCGCCGGGCAGCAGCCCGGCCTCGGTCAGCACCTGGAAGCCGTTGCACACGCCGAGTACCGGCACGCCGCGCGCTGCCGCGTCGACCACCGCGCGCATCACCGGCGATCGCGCCGCCATCGCGCCCGAGCGGAGATAGTCGCCATAGGAGAAGCCGCCGGGCAGGGCGATCAGGCTGGTCGCCGCCGGCAACTCGCTCTCGGCGTGCCACACCATATTGGGCTTGCGGCCCATGATCTGCTCGATCGCGACGGCAAGGTCGCGATCGCAATTGGATCCGGGGAAGACGATGACGGCGGCGGTCATGCGGTCGCTCCTAGCGCTCGATCCGGTAATTCTCGATCACCGTGTTGGCGATCAACTTGCGGCACATGCCGTCGAGTTCCTCGTCGGTCACCGAATCGGCGACGTCGAGCTCGATCACCTTGCCGGCTCGGACGTCGTTGACGCCGCCAAAGCCCAGGCCCTCGAGCGACTTGTGGATCGCCTTGCCTTGCGGATCGAGCACGCCGGGCTTGAGGGTTACGACGATACGGACCTTCATGGCGGCACTCTTCCCGAAGCTGGCGTGGATGTGGCGCCCCTATGGCGGCGCGTGCAGCTCACCGCAAGTTTTACACTTCGTTAAGTCGCAAAGCGCAGCGTTTCGCCCAGCGGACGACTCGCTGGGGGTCGCGCCCGCCTGTTTGGGGGTTCCCGTCATGGCCGCGCTGGCAATGATCATGTTCATCACCTTGTTCGCGTTCGGCGGCGACTATTTCGGCTGGACCGACCCGGCCGGGCGCGTGCAGCTCGCGCTGGCCTCGTCGTTCATTTTCGGGATCATCTGCGGGTTTCGGGTGAAGGGGTAGGGGCGCTCAGGCCTCCAAAACCATCAACCGTCATCCCGGCCTTGTGCCGGGATCCACCCAGCCTCAATGCCCGGATCAGGAGCCTCTTGTCCTACGCCTGCCTCCCGGCGGCGTTCGAGCGAGATCGTGTCCCCCGGACACGATCTTGGCTTGCCGGGGGCAAGCCAAAGCTCGAACGCGGCACAAGGCCGGGATGACGGCGTTGGCGATTAGGCGGACCTACTTGCCCCGTTCCTGCCGATGCTTCTCGAGGTCCAGCACCGCATTGTCCGCACCTTCCGGCAGCAACCCGAGCCGGCGCGCGACTTCCTGATAGGCCTCGACTTCGCCGCCCAGGTCCCGGCGGAAGCGGTCCTTGTCGAGCTTCTCGTTGGTTTCCATGTCCCACAAGCGGCAGCAATCGGGGCTGATCTCGTCGGCCAGGATGATCCGGCTGTAATCATTGTCCCAGATTCGCCCGAATTCGAGCTTGAAGTCGACCAGGCGGATGCCGATCCCGGCGAACAGGCCGCACAGGAAATCGTTGGTGCGGATCGCCAGGTCGGCGATGTCGTGCATCTCTTCCTGGCTCGCCCAGCCGAAGCAGGCGATATGCTCGTCGGTGATCATCGGGTCGCCGAGTTCGTCCGACTTATAGGCATATTCGATGATCGTGCGCGGCAGCTGGACGCCTTCCTCGATCCCGAGGCGCTTCGACAGCGAGCCGGCGGCGACATTGCGTACCATCACTTCGACCGGCACGATCTCGACCTGGCGAATGAGCTGTTCGCGCATGTTGAGCCGGCGGATGAAGTGCGTCGGCACGCCGATCATCCCGAGCAGGTTGAAGATGTGCTCCGAAATGCGGTTGTTGAGCACGCCCTTGCCGCTGATCGTGCCCTTCTTCTGGGCGTTGAACGCGGTGGCGTCGTCCTTGAAATACTGGATCAACGTACCGGGTTCGGGACCCTCGTAGAGGATCTTGGCCTTGCCCTCGTAGATCTGGCGGCGGCGTGCCATTTTCGGCGCTTACCTTTGCGTGAAATGAGCCGCCCCGGCAACGCTGGCGCGCGCCGGGGCGAGAATAGGAAGCCTATACCCAAAGCGGCAGGCGGGCGCAATCACGCCTCATCGGGATTGGGGGCGGCATCGGGCGCGACGACGGGCTTGCGGCGCGGCCGGAAGCGGCGCCAGGCCAGGAAAGCGATCAGCACGATCAGTCCCGGCGGGGTGATCGCGGCGAGCAGGGTCAGCACGACGCCGAGCGTCACCTGCGCCGAGTCGAGGAACACATTGCCCGCGCTGGTGATCGGTGCGCTGCCGTCGAACCCGCGCACCGCGGCGCCCGATTCGTAGCGGAAGCTGACCGGGGTGGTGGCAAGCGATTCCTCCTGCTGGCCGGTCTCGGTCTTCACGTCCTGGATGCGTCCGGCGAGCGCGGCGCGCTGGCGCTGCAATTCGCTGCGCTCGATCGGCTTGAGGTCGGTACGCGCGAGCTCGCGGTCGAGCCGCTTTATTTCATCCTCGGCCTGCTGGCGCTGGGTGTCGAGAGTCTTGATCGCGGCGCCGGCATCGGTGCCGGTGATCTCGGCCTCGACCAGCTTGCCCTGCGCCTTGACGACCGCGTCGATCCCCTGCTTGCCGAACTTGCGCGCCATGGCGGGGTCGAGCTTGAATGTGATCGATCCCTCGACATTGTTCTCGCCGACCAGCCGGAAGATCATGCCGGTGATCCGGCAATGCTGCGGCCCGAGCGCTTCGCAGGCCGAGGCATGGGCTTCCTGCGCATCCTTGATGCCCTGCGCGGGCAGCCGGAAGGCATAGGCGTAGTTGAACGCGACGCCGGGGGCGGCGGTGACGTTCACCCCGGGGGCGACGTCGGCGGGCGCGTTGGGCAGGGCATTGGTCGGTGCGTTGGGCACCACCATCGCCTCGCTCGGCGGCGGCGCCCGATCGGCGAGCGTCACGCCCGAGCCGCTGTTGGACGTGGTGGAATATTGGTTGGGTTCGTAGGATCGGCCACTGTCGGTCTTGCTGCATCCCGCCAGCAACACCGTCAGGCACGTCGTCGTCAGCAACACGTATCGCATCGCATGCTCTCCCGTTCTTGCCCTGTTGAGATACACCATCTCATCGATAGGGCATTGCGTCAAGCCGAGTGTTTCGAGCGATGAGCCGTGAAGGTGGTAAGCGGCGCGAAAAGCAATCAATAGAGATGATGGGTGCCCGCCGGCACGGGCAACCCATCATATTCGTTTATCGATGACAATTGGCGATCCTCACTTCGCCATGGCGAGCTCGCTGCCGGCCTGCCGGCGTGCATCGACCGCGGCGATCAGGACGTCGCGCTGGTGCCGGGCACACGCCAGAGCGGCGCTGCGGCAGGTCTGCGACGGGTCGATCACGCCGGTCCGGACCTGCTGGTCGGCATTGCGGCAGACCTCGTCGATGGCAGCGCGGATGCGACGATCGAGGGTCTGGCGGTCCTGCTTCTTGGCGAGATCGAGATCTGCCACCGCAACGCGGGCGGTCGGATGGATCGGCTTGTCATGGGCAATTGCGGGCACCGCGGCGAGCAGCAAGGCGGCGGTCATCAGGGGCTTGAGCATTGTCTTTCTCCATGTCTGCCGCCGGGTGTGGCGACAGCGACGGATATGCTCGGCGGAGCGGCACAACTCCAATCGAACGTTGAACATGAGCCATCAATCTGCTTTATATCGGAGATGATCCGGATTCCTCCTTTGGGCGCGGTGCGGGTGTTCGAGGCTGCGGCGCGCCACGGCAATTTCACGCGCGCGGCGGAAGAGCTGGGAACCACCCAGGCGGCAGTGAGCTATCAGATCAAGGTGCTCGAGGAGCGCGTCGGTGCGCCGTTGTTCGCGCGGCGCGGGCGCGGAGTCGAACTGACCGAGCTCGGCCAGCGTATCGCGCCGGCCGTGGCGAGCGCGTTCGAGAAGCTCGACGAGGCTTTCCGCGTGGCGCGGACCGAGAATGAGACGATGCTGACGGTCAGCGCGCCGTCGACCTTCGCGACCAACTGGCTGTCGCCGCGGATCGGCGAGTTCCAGCTGGCGCGGCCCGACCTCGCGGTCCGGCTGCGCGTGTCCGATGCGATCACCGATTTCGACAGCGGCGAGATCGACGTCGCGATCCGCGGCGCGCCTACGGCGTGGCCGGGGCTCGATTCGCATTTCCTGATGCGCCAGCCTTTCGCGCCGTTCGCCAGCCCGGCTTTCCTTGCCCAGCATCCGCCGGTTGCGTCGATCGACGACCTGCTGGCCTTGCCGCGGCTGTCGCCCGACGATGGCTGGTGGCGCTTGTGGCTCGACGCGGTCCTGGACGAGCGGCCCGACGCGGCGGCGCCCAGCGTCCAGCTCGATTCGCAAGTGCTGCAGGGTCAGGCGACGATCGCCGGGCATGGCGTCGGCGTATTATGTCCGCCGATGTGGCAAGGCGCGATCGAGGCGGGACTGCTCGTCCAGGTGATCGATCGGGTGGCTTATTGGCGCAACAGCTTCTGGCTGGTTCATCCGCCGCACCGCCGCCACCAGCGCAAGGTCGCGGCGTTTCGGACGTGGCTGCTGGCGGAAGTGGTGGCGTCGCTGGGGGACGATCCGTTCGGGGCGCTGGTGCGGCCGGAGGTTTAGCGCGTAAAGGCCGCCGCGATCAGGCCCTTGGCCGCGATCCACGCCGGGGTGTCCGGTGTGACGAGCTCGACATGGCCGGTATCGGGAATGGTGTGAAGCGCGGCCTCATCGCCCGCCTGCGCGACATAGTCGGTGGCAAGCCGGTAGGGGACGATGCGATCCTCACGCCCGTTGACCAGGTCGTGCGGCACGCCGAGCGGAAGCAGCCGCGGCACCGAGGTGTCGGCATAGACGTCGCGCGTGGCGTCGGGCGCGCCGACGAGTTGATCGACCACCTCGACCCCGCAGCCATTGTCGGGACTTGCCGCGGTCGCCTCGAGGTCGGGGAGCGCGCCCAGCGCCACGACATGCGCGATCGCCAGGGGAGTCGTGCTCCATAACGGGCTGGATTGCGGCAGGCGCTTGCGCCCGGCGAGCCACAGGGCGAGGTGTCCGCCAGCCGAATGGCCGGTCGCCACCACGCGGCGCAGGTCGAGCCCGTATTTGGGTGCATAGCCGCGCAGCGCATCGGCCGCGGCGGCCGCGTCGCGGAACGTGCCGGGATAGCCACCGCCGGGCCGGTCGACGCCGCGATAGTCGATGTTCCACACGGCATAGCCATCGCGGCGCAGATCCTCGGCGATCCAGTTCATCAGCGTGCGGTCGGCGATCGCTGTGGTCCAGCAGCCGCCATGGACCATCAGCACCGTGGGGGCGCAGCCATTGCCGTCGGGCAGCCAGAGGTCGACGCGCTGCCACGGATCATCGCCATAAGCGATCGCGGCTTGCGGTTCGGGGCGGGGGCGGCCGGTCAGATCGGGCCAGGCCAGGGGCACGAAAGCGCTCATGCCCGGTGAAAAGCCCGGCAGCGCGACGAGAGCAAGCAGGAAGCGGAGCTTGCCTCGTCGGCGCTGCCGGCAGGGTATCCGGGGCGGGCGGGCGCGAGGGGGTGCACGACCGGCCCGGGAACCATGGAACTCACCGCAGGCCGGCGATGCGAACCTTGCGCCAGGTGCGGCGCCACGGCGCGTCGAACTGCGCGCGGTTGAGGGCGGCGAACGTGTCGCCGAGCTTGGCGGCGAAGCCATTGCCCAGCTTATCCATGTCCGCAGTGAAACGGTGCTTGTTGGCGGCCCAGTCGCCGCTCAGGAAATCATCGCGCATTGCCGTGTCCTCCTTATGAAATCGGGCGTTGGTGACAGGAGGGATATGCACGCCCGGCGTCGGCGGCGCCAACAAATCGTTGGACAAGATCGACAAGGAATGCTTATCAACTTCGCATGCGCCGCCTGCCTCCCCTTGCTGCCGTCCGGGTGTTCGAAGCCGCCGCGCGGCATGAGAATTTCACCGCCGCCGCGAACGAGCTCGGCATGACCCAGGCAGCGGTCAGTTATCAGATCAAGTTATTGGAAGAGCGGCTCGGCGCGCCGTTGTTCCGGCGCGAGAAGCGTCGCGTCGTGCTGACCGATGCCGGGCGCAAGGCGGCACCCTCGATCACGCGCGCGTTCGATGCGATCGACCAGGCGTTCGGGGCGATTCGCGCGGATGACGAGGCGGTGCTGACCGTCTCCACCTCGAACACCTTCGCCAATACCTGGCTCGCCTGGCGGCTGGGCAGCTTCCAGATGCAGCATCCCGAAATGGCGGTGCGGCTGCATACCGGCGATGCTTTGGCC
>FTCZ01005203.1_pt1 | contig 19802 bp, 20 predicted proteins | sample 1658871 | NCBI WGS metagenome assembly FTCZ01 (sample SAMEA3914864, study PRJEB12502) | metagenome | biome: forest; material: soil | place: USA | collected 2012-03-12 | depth 0.3 m
ACATAGGAGTAACCGGCGAGCGCGGCGACGCCCTCCTGGATGCGCGCGCCACCGGCATCGTAGAGACCGATGATCGGCGCCCTCGCCTTCATCGCCATGTCCTGGATCTTGACGATTTTCTGGGCGTGGGTTTCGGACAACGAGCCGCCGAACACGGTAAAGTCCTTGGCGAAGACAAAGGTCTTGCGGCCGTTGACGGTACCCCAGCCGGTGACGACGCCGTCGCCCGGCACCTTGCTCTTCTCCATGCCGAATTCGGTCGAGCGGTGCTCGACGAACATGTCGAACTCCTCGAACGAGCCCTCGTCGAGAAAGATCTCGATCCGCTCGCGGGCGGTCAGCTTGCCCTTCTTGTGCTGCGCCTCGATGCGGTCCTTGCCGCCGCCCATGCGCGCGATCTCGCGGCGGCGCTCGAGTTCCTTCAGCACGTCTTTCATCGCGGGCACCCCCAAACGGATAAGTGATTTGTGGTAATCGCGAGGGCAGGGCAGCGCAAGCGTCCTTGTCTTTGTTGCATTGCAACATGACGCCCCTTGCATTTCGGGGCGAACTCAGCCATATGCAACCTATAGGCGCTTGGGCCGGGAGATTCCGGCCTTCTCGACGAATGAGACTGGTTGCGTCTGTTTTCCCTCTTTCCGGTTGATCGGCAAGCTGGTGAAAAAGCCCCGTGGCATGACGGCTGCGGGCACGACAGCGCAGCCGAGTGGACGTTACCGTCCGCCCGCCTTGTCGTTCCATGACAATGTTATCCGACGGCGGGTTGCGCCCCTGCCGCCATTGATGTTTGCGGCCATGCGCCGCGTGAAAGAAGACTATTTTGACCAACGAAAACACTTTGCCCGGCACGGACACTGCGGAACTCTCGGGTTTCGCCGCGCTTGGCATCACTGGTGCGCTGCTCAAGGCCACCCATACCGCCGGCTTCACCGAACCCAAGCCGATCCAGGTGCAGGCGATCCCGCCGCAGCTCGAAGGCCGCGACATTTTCGGCATCGCCCAGACCGGCTCGGGCAAGACGGCCGCCTTCGCGCTGCCGATCCTGTCCAAGATCATCGGTCTCGGCACCAAGCGTCGGCCGAAGACGGCGCGTGCGTTGATCCTGGCGCCGACGCGCGAGCTGGCTGTGCAGATCGAAGAGACCATCAAGATCCTTGCCAAGGGCGCGCATGTCTCGACCGCGCTCGTGCTCGGCGGCGTTTCGCGCTTCAGCCAGGTGAAGAAGATCGGCCCCGGCGTCGACGTCCTGATCGCCACGCCCGGCCGCTTGACCGACCTCGTACGCGAAGGCGACCTCATCCTTGCCGACACCAAATGGCTGGTGCTCGACGAAGGCGACCGCATGCTCGACATGGGCTTCATCAACGACGTCAAGCGCATCGCCAAGGCGACCGCGCATGACCGCCAGACGGCGCTGTTCTCGGCCACCATGCCGGATGAGATCGCCGAGCTCGCCAAGGGCCTTTTGAAGAACCCGGTTCGCATCGAGGTCGCGCCGCAAAGCACGGCGGCTGCCGAGATCGTGCAGAGCGTCGTGCTCGCCCGCACCAAGCAGAAGCGGCAGGTGCTGTCGAAGATGCTGGCCGACGAAGCCATGCGCTCGGTGATCGTGTTCTCACGCACCAAGCACGGCGCCGACCGCGTCACCAAGGACCTTGCCCGTGACGGTTTCGAAGCCGCCGTCATCCACGGCAACAAGTCGCAGAACGCGCGCCAGAAGGCGCTCAACGATTTCCGCGAGGGTTCCGTGCGCATCCTGGTCGCCACCGACATCGCCGCGCGCGGCATCGACGTGCCCGGCATCAGCCATGTGGTGAATTTCGATCTGCCGGACGAGGCGGAAAGCTATGTCCACCGCATCGGCCGCACCGGCCGCAACGGCAGGGACGGCATTGCCATCACGCTGTGCGATCCGTCGGAGAACGCCAAGCTGCGGCAGGTCGAGCGCATCATCCGCGCAAAGCTGCCGGTCATTGCCGATCATCTCGGCAGCCCGGATCCGCAGCGCGATCCGAAGGAAAAGAACGAGCGCCATTTCGAACCGGCCAACGACCGCGAACACCATGGCGGCCGTCGCGACGGCCGCCGTCCCGGTAACGGCGACGGCAAGAAGCGTTTCGGCGGCCAGCCCAATGGCCAAAGCCAGTTCGCGGCAAAGCCGCAAGGTGAACGCCCGGCCGGCGCCAAGCCGAATGGCTCGAGCAAGCCGGACGGGTTCAAGCGCTTCAAGGGCAACAACAAGCGCCGTTTCGGCGGCAAGCGCCCGGCGCGCGCGGCCTGAGCCGAGCCGAGGCTTGAAGATAAACGGCCGGAGCATCGCTCCGGCCGTTTCGTTTCACTGACCCGACTGCTGCTGCATCAGCGCCTTCACCCACACCACGATGCGCTCGGTGAGAAAAGCCGTGGTCTGCGGTGACAGCGCATCGCCGGCGATGACGTGGTTGTCGGGATCGCCATTGTCGTCGACCGGCACCAGCTCGTGCCGGCCGCCCCAGCGCCCGGCGATCTCGCGGGTCCGGTCTTCGCGCACCACACTGTCGGAATCCGAAAAGATGAACAGGGCTGGTATGGTCGCCTTTTCCACCGGCGCTGTGTAGGCAAGATTGGTGAGCGCCGCCATCGGCAGCAGCGCCGCTATCGGGTATTTGGTGGTCCACAATTTCGCATGCAGCGCATTGTGCGGCGTAAAACTGCGCTCCTTGCCGCCGACGAGCTCGGCAATCTGCTTGCCCCACGGCATGGTCAGGATCTCGGCGCCCGAGGCCTTGACGCCGAAATTCGGCGAGATGAATGCGATCGCCGCGACACCGTCGGAAGCGTTTGGCTGCGTCGCCGCCCATGCCGCCAGCGAGCCGCCGGTCGAGGTGCAGATGACGATCACCTTGTCGCCTATGGCCCGGCCGATGGCCAGCGCCTCCTCATAGTCGTTGATCCAGGCATTCACGCTGCCCTGCGTCATCGCCGCGCCATCCTGCCCGTGCCCGGTCAGGCGCGTGTAGAAGAGGTTGGCGTCCAATGCATCCGCGACATCGTCCGGCAACGGGCGGACTTCGCCCTTCGAGGCTGAAAAGCCATGGATGTAGACGATGGCCAAAGGCGTCTTGGCGTGGACCATCGGGTTGGCCCAGATGATCTCCTTGTCCAGGCCGTCGCGAATGTTCGGTACCGCCGCTTCTTCATGCGCCAGATAGGCCTGCGGATCATCGCCGATCACGGAAGGGTCGAAACGGATCGTGGTGTCGACCGGCACGCGCGGGCCGAGGAAGAAGCCGGCCACCAGAACGACCGCAAGGCCAAGCACCGCAAGCACGATCCGTCGCCCCATAGCAGCCTCCAAGCAAAGATTCGCAACCTATGGCGGTACCCGCCGGCAGGCAATCGCCGTTTCGCCGGCTTATTTTGTCTGGTCCGGGGGCGGGCCCTTTTTGCGCGCTGGCTTGCGATCGAAAAACAACGGTCGCCCCCACCAGCTGGTGGTCAGGCCGATGACGAAGCGACCGATCGGCCGCGGTAAGAGGGCGAGCAGCTTCAGAGGCCAGCTGATGTGGTAGGGGAAGGTGACCTCGAAGCCGCCTTTCTTGATGCCGCGCGCCATGCGCCGCGAGGCGCGGTGCACAGGCACCAGCCCCGGCATCGGCAGCTGGTTTTTTTCGGTCAGCGGCGTGTCGACGAAGCCCGGATTGATGACCTGGACGCGGATGTTCATCTTGTCGAAGTCGTATTTGAGCGACTCCGCCAGGATGTTGATCGCCGCCTTGGTGCCGCCATAGGCGGCCGTCGTCGGCCAGCCGGAATAAGCGGTGACCGACCCGACCAGCACGACATGACCGCGACAGCGCACCCGCATGCGTTCGACGACAGGCACCACCCCGTTGACGATGCCGAAGTAATTGACGGCGAAGGAGCGGTGGAAATCGCGCACGACGAGGTTCTCGCCGGGCGTGGCGATGTAGTTGCCGGCGTTGAAGACGGCAAGCACGATCGGCCCCATCTCGTCTTCGATCGCGGCGACCGTCCGGGCCATGCCGTGCTCGTCGGTCACATCGCACGGGAAAGACTTCACATGGCCCGGCATCTGCGCGGTCTCGACCAGCAGCGTATCGACCGGGTCGTCCGGCAGTGCCGTCACGGCGACGGCGTAGCCCTGATTGGCGAAATCCTTGGCCAGCGCGCGGCCAAGGCCGGTGCTGCCGCCCGTGATCCAGGCGACACCGTCCTTTGGATTGGCCCGGTAGAGTGTCATGCGTTGCCTTGTGAATGTCCGAGCCTGCTCTAGCGGCGAAAAAATCGAATGAACAGAGTGCTTTTGCGAACGCTGTTGAAATGATCGCGAGCACTGCAGCGCCCGCAATGCGACTGGACCAGGAAAATTCTTGCCTTGAAACGGCGGCGTCGGGTTTCTAACGTCGCGGCGCACCTACACAAGGAATCCTTGATGCCCCGTTCTGTCATCGAAGCCATCGGCAACACGCCTCTGATCAGACTGCACAAGGCTTCGGAAGCGACCGGCTGTGAGATCCTGGGCAAGGCCGAGTTCATGAATCCGGGGCAGTCGGTCAAGGATCGGGCCGGCCTGTTCATCATCCGCGATGCCGAACAGCGCGGGCTGTTGAAGCCGGGCGGCGTCATCGTCGAGGGCACGGCCGGCAACACCGGCATCGGCCTGACGCTGGTCGCCAAGGCGCTCGGCTACCGGACCGTCATTGTCATTCCCGACACCCAGAGTCAGGAAAAGAAGGACACGATCAAGCTGCTCGGCGCCGAGCTGATCGAAGTGCCGGCGGTGCCCTACAAGAACTCCAACAACTACGTGAAGCTGTCGGGCCGTCTCGCCGAGCAACTGGCGCGCTCCGAGCCGAATGGCGCGATCTGGGCCAACCAGTTCGACAATGTCGCCAACCGCGACGGCCATATCCGCACTACCGCGCAGGAAATCTGGGCGCAAACCGGCGGCAAGGTCGATGGCTTCGTCTCGGCCGTCGGTTCCGGCGGCACGCTGGCCGGCGTCGCGATGGGGCTGAAGGGCAAGAGCAAGGACGTCAAGATCGCGCTTGCCGATCCGCTCGGCGCCGCGCTCTACAGCTTCTACACCAGCGGCGAATTGAAATCGGACGGCAGCTCGATCACCGAAGGCATCGGCCAGGGCCGCATCACCGCCAATCTCGAGGGGTTCACCCCGGACTTCTCCTTCCAGATCCCTGACGAGGAAGCATTGCCGATCATCTTCGACCTGATCCAGGAGGAGGGGCTCTGCGTCGGCGGCTCGACCGGCATCAACATTGCCGGCGCCATCCGGCTGGCGCGCGAACTCGGGCCCGGCCATACCATTGTGACGATCCTCGCCGACTACGGCACGCGCTACCAGTCGAAGCTGTTCAATCCGGTCTTCCTACGCGAAAAGAACCTGCCGTTTCCGGGCTGGATGGAAGAGAAGGCCGACATCTCGGTGCCGTTCGAAAAGGTGGCGTGATGGTGCAAAAGACCGAAGCGCTGTTTCGCGACGACGCCTATCTCAACGCGGCGGAGGCGGAAGTCGTCGCCATCAACGATCGCGGCGGCATCCTGCTCGACCGCACCATCTTCTATGCCACCTCCGGCGGCCAACCCGGCGACACCGGGGCATTCGATCGTGCCGACGGCAGCCGCATCGCGATCGCCACCACCATCACCGGCGAGACCAAGGATGAGATCATCCATGTGCCGGCGCCGGAGCAGGCGCTGCCGGCGGTGGGGGAGAAACTGAAGCTCGCGATCGATTGGGAGCGGCGGCATTTTTTGATGCGCATGCACACCGCTTGCCATCTGCTCACGGTCGTCTGCCCGTTCCCGATCACCGGGGCGGCAGTCGCCGAGGACGACAGCCGCGTCGACTTCGACATTCCGGATGCCGGCTTCACCAAGGAAGATGTGACCGCGCGGATGATGGAGCTGGTGCGCGCCGATCATCCGGTCTTCACGCGGCTGATCAGCGACGAGGAACTCGCCGCCAATCCCGGCCTGGTGAAATCGAAGAACGTCCGCCCTCCGGTCGGCACCGGCAAGATCCGCCTCGTCTGCATCGGCGATAACGCCGTGATTGACAGCCAGCCCTGCGGCGGCACGCACGTGAAGTCGACCGGCGAGGTCGGCGAAATTCATATCGGCAAGATCGAGAAGAAGGGCCGCGAGAACCGGCGCTTTCGCATTCGCTTCGGCCCGATGCCGGCGAATTGAACCAGAGAGACAGGGAAAGACATGGCGCAAGACAGTCCTTTTATCGTCGACGCCGACTGGCTGGAACGGCGGTTAGGCGAGCCAGGCCTGACCATCATCGACGCCTCGTGGTATCTGCCGGCGCAGAAGCGCGACGCGCGCGCCGAGTATGAGGCCGCCCATATTCCCGGCGCCCGCTTCCTCGATCAGGATGCGGTTTCCGATCCGGATTCGAAACTACCCCACACACTGGCGTCGCCGCAGCACTTTGCCCAATATGTCGGCGCCATGGGCGTGTCGGCGGACGACACCATCGTCGTCTATGACGGCCCCGGCCTGTTCTCGGCGCCCCGCGCCTGGTGGATGTTCCGCGTCATGGGCGTTTTCCAGGTTTATATCCTGAACGGCGGCTTTGATCGCTGGAAGGCCGAAGGCCGGCCGGTGACGGCCGAGCCGACAAAAATCGCGCCCGGCATCTTCCATGCCGACTTCGATGCGGGCAGGGTGGTCAGCCTCGACGAAATGCGCAGGATCGTCGGCAGCGGTGAAAGCCAGATCGCCGATGCGCGCTCCGCCGGCCGCTTTGCCGGAACAGATCCGGAGCCGCGTCCCGGCGTTCGTTCCGGCCACATGCCCGGCGCCCACAATGTCCCGATCACGGCCCTTGGCGAGAATGGCGAATTGCTGCCGAAGGACCGGCTGCGCAAGGTGATCGAGGATGCCGGCATCGATCTCGCCAAGCCGGTCGTGACCTCATGCGGCTCGGGCATCACCGCGGCGGCGATAACGCTTGCGCTGGAGACACTTGGCCATACCGACAACAGGCTTTACGACGGTTCGTGGACGGAATGGGGCGGTCTCAGCGACACGCCGGTGGTGACAGGGAACAAATGATGGAAAACGGTGCGCTGGAGGATATCGACGTCACGGTGACCTTCCTGGAGATGCACGCCGCACCCGCCGCGTCACCGCCTATCCCTTACAACCGCCAGATCGCGCTGCTGAAGACCAAAGACATTCCGCTGCATTTCTATCGCTATCTGATGGATCGCGTCGGGCGCAAATGGCACTGGGTCAACGTACTGCGCTTGAGCGACGAGGAGCTCGCCGCCGGGCTGCACCGCGAGGATCGCGACATAAGAGTGCTTTACCTTGACGGCGCCCCGGCCGGCTTCTTCGACCTCAAACCGCATCTGCCGGAAGAAGTGGAGCTCGCTTACTTCGGCATGATGGAGCATGCGCATGGCCAGGGCATCGGTCGCTGGTTCCTGGGCGCCGCTATCTCGGCCGCCTGGGCGCACGGGCCGAGGCGGGTGACGGTGCAGACCTGCACGCTCGACCATCCGGCCGCACTGCCGCTTTACCAGAAGCTTGGGTTCGCGCCGGTGGCGCAGAAGAAGGAAGTCGTGCATCCGATGACCTTCGCCGAGCGCTCGGCAAGCGTGATGAGGCCCTGATCTAACTCTTTGTTGGAGCATGAACCTGCCGTTCATCGGCGCTTCAGGCTGGTTTTGCCATTCTCCTTTCCAGCATCGGTGGCCGAAGGAGAAAACATGCTGACCCGACGTATATTTGCCGTGGCGATGATCGCGGCAGTTGCCATGCCGAGCCTTGGCTTTGCGCAGGCGACCACGCCCTCGGCCGCGACCATCGAGCGCCAGCTCGACGCCGCCCCCAGGATGAAGCTGCGGCCCAACCAGCGCGTCACCATTCGCGAATTCAAGCGCCGGCCGGATCTGCGGCGCATGGCGCGCTCGATCGATATCCAGTCGATCAATTTCGAATTCGGCTCGGCGGCGATCGCGCCCTCTCAATACGGCAAGGTCGAGATCATCGCCGACGCGCTCCACCGCATCCTGCGCCGTGACCGCGGCGCCCGCATCCTGATCGAGGGGCATACCGACGCGGTCGGCTCGTTCGAATCGAACCAGATCTTGTCCGAACGCCGCGCCTCCTCCTTGAAGCGGACGCTTGTCGGCGAGTTCGGCGTGCCAGCCTATGCGCTCGACACTGTGGGCTACGGCGAGGAGTTCCTGCTGGTGCCGACGCAGCAGGAGAATTGGCGCAACCGCCGCGTGACGCTGCGCCGGTACGACGATTTCGTGCGGTAACACTCAAGTCGATGGTGGCAATGATCGAGGGCCCGGTTGTCCCAAAGCAGCCGGGCTCTTTCATATGCGCGCCGCCTGTCAGGAATCGGGTGGGAGCCTCCGTCGTCGAGGCATAATTTCCGGGCATCGACAGCGGAGATTTTGACATGAGCATCCAGTTCAAAGCCTTGCCGACCGAAGCCGTACGCGCCTTGCAGCGAGGAGGGCCCGATGCTTATGGCCGCACCCCCGAGCACAGCATTTCCGACGGCGACGGCGTACCCTGCAGGCACTGCATGAAGAACGTCGCCGCGGGTGAGGGTTACCTGATCGTGGCCTACCGGCCGTTCCCGGAACTGCAGCCCTATGCCGAGACCGGCCCGATCTTCCTGCATGCGCAGGAATGCGAGCGCGCGGCGGAAGGGGATGCGCTGCCGGAGATGCTGGCAAGCAGCGACTATATCGTGAGGGGCTATGGCAAGGATGATCGCATTGTCTATGGCAGCGGCGCCGTCATGCCGACAGGCGAGATCGCCACCCGTGCCGAGACGCTGTTTGGGCGCGACGACATCGCCTACATCCACGTCCGCTCGGCCCGGAACAATTGCTATCAATGCCGCATCGAGCGGGCATAACCAAAAAAGAGCCCGCCGATGGTCAGGCGGGCCGTTGGAGTTTGACAGAAGCTGTCGGCAAGTGCTGTCCGGACCGGACTTGTCCGACCCGGCAAGCAGCTCTGGCCGCCAGTAACGGCGCGTGTCTAGGCGTCTTTTCCGCCGCGCGAATGTGAAGCATTTCACACAAGGACGCGTAATGGCTGGAAAATGGAAACCGGGCGCCTATCAAGATTGTCGTATTCCCGTCGTACTATTGCGCTAGAAAGTAATGGTTGATGATTTGTCGACCGCGGATGAACCGGCGGCAGATATCAACATCGAGGAAGCGGGGCTTTTGCTCCGCTTTTTTGTTTTATTTCTCTGGCAAAGAAAAAAGCCCGCCGGAGTGACCGGCGGGCGCGACAGGGGAATTCTGTCGATTGTCAGGCCGCGAGCATCGCCTTCGGCTCGACCATTTCGTAGCCGAGTGCTTCGGCAACGGCCCGGTTGGTGATCTTGCCTTTGTGGACATTGAGGCCGTTGCGCAGGTGATGGTCGTCGACCAGCGCCTTCAGCCCCTTATCGGCGAGCTGCAGGCCGTAATGCAGCGTCGCATTGTTGAGCGCATGCGCCGAGGTGACCGGCACCGCGCCAGGCATGTTGGCGACGCAGTAATGGATGACGCCGTCGACCTCGTAGGTCGGCTCGGCATGGGTTGTGGCGTGCGAGGTCTCGAAGCATCCGCCCTGGTCGATGGCGACGTCGACCAGCACTGCGCCCTTCTTCATGCCGGACAGCATTTCGCGGGAGACGAGCTTGGGCGCGGCGGCGCCCGGGATCAGCACGGCACCGATGACGACGTCGGCCGAGAAGCATTCCTCTTCCAGCGCCTCGACGGTGGAATAGCGGGTGTGGACACGGCCGCCGAAAATGTCGTCGAGCTGGCGCAGGCGCGGGATCGAGCGGTCGATGATGGTGACATCGGCGCCGAGGCCGGCCGCCATCTTGGCCGCATGCAGGCCGACGACGCCGCCGCCAAGCACGGTGACCTTGCCGGGCAGCACGCCGGGCACGCCGCCGAGCAGCACGCCGCGGCCGCCATTGGCCTTCTGCAGCGCGGTCGCGCCGGCCTGGATCGACAGCCGGCCGGCAACTTCCGACATCGGCGCCAACAGCGGCAGGCCGCCGCGGTCGTCGGTCACGGTCTCGTAGGCGATCGCCGTGACGCCTGAAGCCAGGAGACCCTTGGTCTGTTCCGGATCCGGAGCCAGGTGCAGATAGGTGTAGAGGATCTGGCCGTCGCGCAACTGCACCCATTCATTGGGCTGCGGCTCCTTGACCTTGACGATCATGTCCGACTTGGCGAACACGTCGGCCGCGGTCTTGGCGATCGTGGCGCCGGCGGCGCGATAAGCGTTGTCGTCGGCACCGATGCCGGCGCCGGCGCCGGTTTCGACCAGCACTTCATGGCCATGCGCGACATATTCGCGGACCGAGCCGGGCGTCAGGCCGACGCGGTATTCGTGGTTCTTGATTTCCTTGGGGCAGCCGACGCGCATCTTGTTCTCCTGTCCGGCCCTTGAAAGGGCGCTCTCCCTGTCATTTCATCATGCCGTCGGCCCCGAAACCGCCGCGCGATTTCGGGCGACCTGCATTAAGCGCAGTCAACCACGAATCGTTCCGTAGGTGTTTGCGAATGCACTTGCGGCTGAACCCGATCTTCGTTAATCGTTGCGCAAAATGCCGCCGAATTCGCAGGATTCACGAAAAATGCCGCTCGACAGGATTGATATCGCCATTCTGGAGACTTTGCAGAAGGATGGGCGGATACCCAACGCGGCGCTTGCCGAGAAGGTCGGGCTATCGCAATCGGCCTGCTCGCGCCGGCTCGACAATCTCGAGAAGGCCGGGACCATCCGCGGCTATCACGCCAGGCTGTCCAACGCAGCCCTCGGCCACCAGATGACGGCGATCGTGCATATATCTCTGTCAGGCCAATTCGAAAAGACGCTGTCGGACTTCGAGGCTGCGATCAAGCGCTGCCCGAACGTGCTGTCCTGCCACCTGATGTCGGGCGAATACGACTACATCCTGCGCATCGCCGCCAAGGATCTCGTCGATTATGAGCGCATCCACAAGGAATGGCTGTCGGCGATGCCGCATGTGACGAAGATCAACTCGTCCTTCGCGCTGCGCGAGATCGTCGACCGCACGGCGGTCGGCTTGCGGCCGGAGATGGCTTAGACCCGGATTCATACAAGTAGGAGATCGCGGCGCTATGACAGACAGAATCACCATGGCCGAGTCATTGCCGGCAACCGCCGTCGTCCGCGTCTCGCGCGCCAGCTACGACCCGAGCCGGTTCGCCGAGGTCAATGCCGCGAGCAAGAAGACCTCGCAATACATAATCCCGGCCATCAGACGGCTGTCGGGGCTCCTTCGCTTCTATGCGGGCGTCTCGCCGAAAGGCTCGATCGTGCAAGTCAGCATCTGGGATACCGAAGAGCATGCGGCGCAGTTGGACCGACTGAAGGAGATGGTCGTCGACGGCCGCAGGGATATGGAGGCCGTCGGCGTGACGTTCTCCCCGATTTTCAACTATCCGATCGACTGGACCTGGACCGTCTGACCTAAACTAGGCGGCGCTAAACTCCGTCACCACAGTGGTCATAGGAATATCGTGCGGCTGCGGATAGATCGTAGCGATACGCTGCAGTTCATAGCCGACGCCGATGACCAACGGCCTGAACGGCATGGCCGCCAGCGTGCGGTCGAAAAAGCCACCGCCATAGCCCAGGCGAAAATTGCCGGGATCGATGCCGACGATCGGAGAAATGACGATATCCGGCAGCACCGGCTCGCCCTCGGCGGGGATCGGGATGTTCCAGACCCCTTTGTCGAGCCGGTCGCCCGGCTTGTAGGCCCGGAACACCAGCGGCTGGCCCTTCTCGATCACCACGGGCAGGGCGGTGCGCCCGCCGCGCGCATTGATTGCCGCCATCCAGCCGCGCAGGTCCGGCTCGCCGCGAAACGGCCAGTAGAGGCTGACTGTGCGGCCGGCAATGTCACCGATCAACGCATCGAGACCTTGCGCGATGCGCGCCGACATTGCCGCGCGCGTATCGGCGGAAACGGCCAGCCGCGCCGCGATCAACCTCTCGCGCTCGGCCTTGCGCCAGCGCCTGACATCGGTCCACTCGGCGAGTGGTGCGTGAAATTCCGGGTCGAGCTCATGCATGAAGCATGGCGGTGAGGCGTATCGGGCCGGTTCCTCGTCGTCGCGATTGTCAGCCATCCCTGGCTCCTGTGGTTTCTTTTCACGCTATACCTGCGCTTGTGTGCTGACATGTGCATTCACGACGCCGGGCGACGACTCCGGGGCATAGTCCAGCCAGTGGCGACGTTGTTGCAGCGCACAAAAATGCTTACATCAAGGACGGAAAAGTCTACGTCGCGAGGTGGGATGAAATGAGCGAAACCATGCATCATGTGGTTGTCGTCGGCGCCGGGTTCGGCGGCCTCGAACTCACTCGCGCGCTGGCCGATGCGCCGGTGCGCATCACCATGATCGACAAGCGCAACCACCATCTGTTCCAGCCGCTGCTCTACCAGGTGGCGACCACGTCTTTAGCCACCTCGGAGGTTGCCTGGCCGATCCGCCATCTGCTGCGCAAGCGCAAGGACGTCACCACGCTGCTCGGCACCGTCACCGGCGTCGACCGCGCCGGCAAACGCGTTCTGCTCGAGGACGGCAGTGCGATCGCCTACGACACGCTGGTGCTCGCCACCGGCGCCCGCCACGCCTATTTCGGCCACGACGAATGGGAGCCCTTTGCGCCAGGGCTGAAGACCCTCGAGGACGCCACGACGATCCGCCGCCGCATCCTGCTGGCCTTCGAACTGGCGGAGAGCGAGCCCGATCCGGCGAAGCGCCAGGCGCTGCTGACGCTGGTTATCGTCGGTGGCGGACCGACCGGCGTGGAACTCGCCGGCACCATTGTCGAGCTCGCACATGACACGCTGCGCGGCGAATTCCGCAACATCGACACCCGCCAGGCGCGCGTCGTACTGGTCGAGGCCGGCGACCGCATCCTCGCCAATTTCGCGCCTCAGTTGTCCGCCTATGCAAAGAAGTCGCTGGAACGGCTTGGCGTCACGGTGGAACTCGGCCAGCCCGTCACGCTGCTCGATGCCGAGGGCGTCGTCTTCGGCGATACGCATCTGCCGGCGCGGACAATTCTATGGGCCGCGGGCGTTGCCGCTTCGGCCGCTGGAGAGTGGCTCGGCGCGCCGGTCGACCGTGCGGGCAGGGTTCTCGTCGAGCCCGATCTGACTGTGCCGGGCAGCCCTGAGATATTCGTCATCGGCGACACCGCTCATGTGTTGCGGCCGGATGGCAAGCCGGTGCCGGGTGTGGCGCCTTCCGCCAAGCAGGAGGGCAAGCACGTCGCCGCCACGATCAAGGCGCGGCTGGCGGGCGACACTGCGCCGCGTCCTTTCCGCTACAAGCACGCCGGCGACCTGGCGACGATCGGCAAGCGAGCGGCCGCGATCGATTTCGGCTGGATCAGGCTCACCGGTTGGCTCGCCTGGTGGCTATGGGGCATAGCGCACATCTATTTCCTGATCGACTTCCGCAATCGGCTTGCGGTTTCGCTTAGCTGGCTATGGATATATCTGACCGGCCAGCGCAGCGCCCGGCTGATCACGCAGGGCGACGACGACAAGGGCTGAGCGGGGCTCACCGGGAGGCTTCATCGACGCGTCACCTTGTCGTGATCGAAAGCCTTTGCGCGCACATGGACTCACAGGGTCTTCAGCGCCATGCTCCGCGACGGGGCAGGGGTTGATGCGTTGTCGAACAGGAGAGAACGATGTCACGACTGCCCATCTCCCGCCGCGAATTCCTGGCCGGCGCCGCCGCGAGCGGAGCGCTGATCATACTGCATCCATTCTCCGCCCGCGCCGCGACCAATCAGGCGCATCTCAGAATCATGGAGACGACCGACATCCATGTGAATGTGCTGCCCTATGATTATTACGCCGACAAAGCGAACGATACGATGGGCCTGTCGCGCACGGCCTCGCTGATCGACGCGGTGCGCAAGGAAGCCACCAATGCGATGCTGATCGACAATGGCGACCTTTTGCAGGGCAACCCGATGGGCGACTACATCGCCTACGAGAAGGGTCTGAAGGACGGCGACCTGCATCCGATCATGAAGGGCATGAACCTGCTCGGCTACGAATGCTCGACGCTCGGCAATCATGAGTTCAATTACGGCCTGTCCTTCCTCGACAAGGTGCTGGCCGGCGCCAATTTCCCCTTCGTCTGCGCCAACCTGATCCGCGGCACCACGCTTGCCGCGAACCCGCGCGACGACAAGCTCTATCTCAAGCCCTATGTGATCCTCGACAGAAAGATCAAGGACGGCTCGGGCGCAGAGCAATCGATCCGGATCGGCGTCGTCGGCTTTGTGCCGCCGCAGATCATGGTCTGGGACCTGAAGAACCTCGAAGGCAATGTCCAGACGCGCGACATCGTCGAGGCGGCCAGGGCCTGGGTGCCGCAGATCAGGGAGGAGGGCGCCGACATCGTCATTGCGCTCTCGCATTCCGGCATCGACATCAAGCAGGGCGACAAGATGGAGAACGCCTCCTTCTTCGTTGCCGGCATCGAGGGCATCGACGCCGTCTTCACCGGCCACCAGCACCTGGTCTTCCCCGGCAAGAAGGATTTCCAGGCGCTTGCAGGCGTCGATACCGACAAAGGCACCTTGCAGGGCAAACCCGCGGTGATGGGCGGCTTCTGGGGCTCGCATATGGGCCTGATCGACCTTTTGCTGGAGCGCGACGGCTCGAAATGGCGTGTGGTTTCGGCGACCTCCGAGGCGCGTCCGATCTACGAGCGGGTCGACGGCAAGAACAAGCCGACCGTTGCGGACGACAAGCGCATCATCGCGGCCCTGGAACAGGACCATGAAGCGACGCTCGCCTATGTGCGCCGTCCGGTCGGCAAGACCTCGGCGCCGCTCTATTCCTATTTTGCCCTCGTCGCCGACGATCCGTCGGTTCAAATCGTCAACCAGGCGCAAAGCTGGTATCTCAAGGACATCTTGAAGAGCACCGAGTGGAAGGATGTGCCGCTGCTCTCGGCGGCAGCCCCCTTCAAAGCCGGTGGGCGCAATGGCGTCGACTACTATACCGACGTCCCGGCTGGCGACATCGCCATCAAGAATGTCGCCGATCTCTATCTTTATCCGAACACGGTGCGTGCCGTCGAAATCACCGGGGCGCAAGTGAAGGAATGGCTGGAGATGTCGGCGGGCATCTTCAACAGGATCGAGCCGGGCAAGGCCGACCAGCCGCTGATCAACACCGACTTCCCGTCCTACAATTTCGATGTCATCGACGGCGTCACCTACAGGATAGACCTGTCGCAACCGCCGAAATACGATGCCAAGGGCGGCATCGCCAATGCCGGCTCCAGCCGCATCGTCGATCTCGAATTCAACGGCAAACCGATTGATCCGGCAGCGAAATTCGTCGTCGCCACCAACAATTACCGCGCCGGTGGCGGCGGCAATTTCCCGGACATCAACGCTTCGAAGATCATCTATGAGGCTCCCGACACCAACCGCGACGTGATCGTGCGCTATGTCGTCAGCGAAGGCACGATCAACCCGACAGCCGACGGCAACTGGTCGTTCGCGCCGCTGCCCGGCACCAGCGTCGTCTTCGAGACCGGACCGAGAGCCAAGGATTTCATCGACCAGGTGAAATCCCTGAAGATCGAGGCTGCGGGAGATGGCGAAGCCGGCTTTGCCAGATACCGCATCACGCTTTGAAGTCAACGGCGTCAGCGCCGGAAGTCGGCCACGGCTTCCCGCTATGGTTGCACCGTCGGGGGCGGCGTCGTCAGCGGCCCCGGCAACACCGGCTGGATGGACGTGCCGAGCGGATCGCTGGGCACCGTCAGCGGCGTCATGCCTCTCGGGTGATGGATTTCCGATATCGACGAGGTCGGCACATTGTTGATGAGGTCGCCGACGCCGGGCGTCAGCGTCGGAGCGGTCAACGCGCCCAGCGGGTCGTTGGTGACTGTCGGCCGTGTTACTCGTGCCTGAGCGGTGCTCGCCGAGAGTGCTGCGATAAATGCCGCTGCGACGATGGCGTTTCGGTTCATGGAAGCCTCCTTCCTGTTGCCAAGGATGGTCGGCGTCTGAATGCAGCGCTGGCGCCGGCTGGCAGCAGAAATGCCGGACGGCCGATCGCGGTTTCATCACTTCGGCTCACGAGCGTGTGGCTTGCTGCGCGCCGCCTAGGGCTCGGCTTTGCCGGCGGTACGGCGGCCTTTGGACAAAAAACCCGTGGACTGGGACAATCGCTGCCAACCCGCTCTGGTTCCTGCCGCCCGCATGCGGTAGTTTTAGCCATGCGTTATGTGATCGTCATTGTCGCCATCGCCTTTTTCCTGATCTGGGACGGCCTCTACAACCATGGCTATTACCTCGACCAGACGGTGCGGGAGATGTCGCGCATCGTGCGCACCGTCACCGGGTAAGTCTGAAACCGCGGCGCCTTGTCGATCGCGGGCGCGACATCGTTGCCGGTTGACGCTGGCGCATTGCTCCCACAAAAACGCCGCTGAACTGACGATCAGGGAGGGCTGGATTGATCCGGCACATCGTTTTCTTCAGCGTGCGGCGAAAGGAAGATGTCGAGGCTGTGCGGACCGGCCTGCAGGCTCTCGGCAAGATTCCGCATTCGCGCCATTTCGAGGTGACCCTCAACACCAAGGTCGATCTGTTTTCCAACGCGATCGACGTCGTCGTCTATGCCGAATTCGAAAACGAGGAAGCGCTCGCCGCCTATAAGGCGCATCCGATCTATGCGGACACGACCAGCAAGGTGAAACCGCTGCGCGAGCTGCGCTATTCCGCGGACGTGGTGGCTGCCGCCTGAGCCGGCAAGGACGAGATCGGTTCGCCGACGGTCCGCTCGAGCTCGCGCCTTTGCCGCCGCCCTTCGAAATAGCCGCTCAGAATGCCGGAGGCGGTCGGCAGGTTCCGGGCGCGCCGCCATGCCCGCATTTCATTCACCATGACGCCGGGGCGTCCCTGCGCCGCCGCTTTGAGGATCCCCCGCAGCGTCAAATAGCTGAGGATCGATCGGTACCGTTCCGCCTGGTATTCCGGGCAGCGCGCGACGAAATCGTCGAGCCCGTCGATATAGCCGGCATGAGCGTGCGAGATCGAATTGGGTTCGCGGTGTTTCAACACGTCCGTGGCCTTACCGAAGACGATGCGTTCCCGCCTGCCAAGCCGTACCAGGAATTCCCGGTCCTGATGACGTTTGAGATCGGGATCATAGCCGCCGCACGCTTCGAAGGCGGCCCGCCGCACGGTCACCGTCGAGTTGGTCAGCGGCACGCAGTGGCAAAGCAAAAGCTCTATCAGGCGCTCGGCGCCGGGTGAGGGCTGCGGCAGGCGATGCGGCCGGTGGCCGCCATGCGAAACGTCGTCGAACCCGTCGATGGTGCACACGATTTCCGGGTTGGCGTCGAAGAAATCGATGAGCCGGCCGATCCTCCCCGGGCTGAAGGCGTCGTCCGAATCGAGAAACGCGATAAGCGGCGCCCCGGCCAGCGCGGCGCCTTCATTGCGCGCGCGGTTGGCGCCGCAAGGGGTCGGGAAGTGGCGCCAGGCCAGGCGCGGATCGTCGATCGATGCCAGGTAGGCCGGGGTACCGTCCACGGAACCGTCGTCGATGACGACCAGTTCGATGTCGGGACGCGGATCCGACAGTACCGACGCAATCGTCCGCGGGATGCAGTTTAGACGATCGCGCGCCGGCACCACGATGGAAAGACGCGGCGTGGCCTTTCGCGCCTGCAGGGGATTGGCAGGCATGATCGTCATAGCCGGAACTCATACATTGGGGTGCGCGTGCAGCCGAAATCGGCTTTGAACGGCTCATCACCGATGGTGAAATCGAACGCCGCGCCACCCTCGGCCGCCCATGCCGTCATGGCATGATCGAGCGCCAGGCGGCCGGGAGAATAACGGGCCTGGGATGCGTAGTCGCAGGCGAGCAGGATATAGCGGAAAGTGGTGCCTTCGGTCAGCCCGAAGACGAGCCCGACCATCGTCCTGCCGGACATCAGGCGCCAGGTTCTCGCCAGACCGGAATGCGCTCCGTTCGTTGCGACCTCGATGTAGAATTCCAGCCCATGCGGTGTCCGCAGCGGATCATCCTTGAAACGTCCGGCGCGAAAATCGGCGGCCGCAAGCAGTGCAGGCCGCACATCGGTCGGCCCAAGCCGTTCCAGTCGCAATTCGGCCACCTCATTCAACCGCCGCGCCTTGCGGTCCAGCGAACCCGCGCGGCGCATGCCGAGATTGGCGCGCCGCCATTGCGGGTATGGCGAACCATAGCGCACCGAATGCGCGCCGAAGTCGAGTTCCCGCGGCTCGACGCCCAGCAGCGAGCGCCAGCTTGCGACGTGATCCTGATGCACCGGCCCGATCGTCAGCCGGGTGCCTGCGCCGAAAAGCTGGCGCAGAAAGGAAGCGGGGCGATCGTCCATCGCGAGATCGCCGGCGACGACCGGGCAGGCATAGTCGGTGACGCCGAGAAACGCGTATTCGACGTCGAGCGCCGCGCGCCGCAGCAATGGCAGCACCAGACAAAGTTCGCCTTCGGCGTTGCGGCCGGTCACCACCAGGGGATCGGCACTATGAGCCGGCGCCATATGCCGATAGAAAGCGGCAAGCCATTCAGGCTGCTGGAAAGCCGACGCGCGGGAGCGGTCGAGCAACAGCCGGAATTCCTGCGAGCCGAAGTCGAAATGCCCGACCGCATCGATCGTGGCCAGGGCGCTCGGCGCCGGACTGTTGCGCATGAGGTCAAGCACGCTTCAACCCCAGGAAAAGCCGTCTGAATTTCTGCTGCCGCTGCAGCGCCGGGTCATCCAGCACGATGGAGCGGCCGTTCGGCAAATCGGCGGCCCGCAGCACATCGTAAAGCCGTTCTTCGGCCAGCCGCTGCGTTGCCACCCGCTGCGGAAACGTCTCGCGATAGATCACCCGATGCGAACCATGCGCGGGATTGGTGTTGATCTCGAAGATCTGCGGGCGTCCGTCGACCAGGGAGAAATCGGCGCGTCCGTAGTCGATGCCGGCAAGATCGAAAGCCTGCCGCAAAACATCCTCATAAAGGTTCCCGGTCACGAAGCGCCGCTCGTTCTCGACAAAGGTCGGCAGCATCGGATGCGACAGCAGGCGATCCTTGTCCTTGACGTCTTTGGCCACCCAACCGAAGTCGACCGCGTTGTGATGGGCTATCAACTGGTTGCCGACCCGGTAGGTGGCAAAGCGCTGCCAGACGCCAGGCGCGACTTCCTGGCCGGCATATTCGATCACCAGTTTGCCGGCGAGCGGAATGCCGTCCTGCCTCATGCGCGCCAGCCTGGCGTCGAGCGCCTGCTGATCGGCTATAAGCTCCAGGTCGGACGACAGATGGTCGAATTCGTTGCGGGTGAAGACCGGAAAGGAATTGGGCTTTGGATGGCATTCGCAACGCCAGGCCGAAAAGCGGTTGATGCCAGCCGCATGGAGCGCCTTCAGCAGCTCATAGCGCCCGCGCACATGCGCGGGATGATTGAGCACCTTGGCGCCGCCTTGCTCGAGCCTGTTGGCGACTTTGGCGGCCAGTTCGATCTCGAAGCCGGACAGGCGCTCATGGTCGGTGAAAATCCAGGTGCCGGCGCGCAATTGCTTTTGCCGGAACAGCCTCTCATAGCTCCAGCGCCGGGCGTTGCCGAGCTGGCGAACCAGGTGGCGTAGCGTGTAAGCGTGGCTGCGAGTGGTCACAAAATTGATCACGCGCTGTCCGGCGAACCGCCGTCCTTCTGAAAAGCCAG
>FTCZ01003199.1_pt1 | contig 19743 bp, 15 predicted proteins | sample 1658871 | NCBI WGS metagenome assembly FTCZ01 (sample SAMEA3914864, study PRJEB12502) | metagenome | biome: forest; material: soil | place: USA | collected 2012-03-12 | depth 0.3 m
ATCTCGTCTTCCGCAACGAGGAATGGCTGACCAAGGGCATTTACGGCATCGTCGGCGTGCCGCGCCCCGTCATCTTCGGCATCGCGACGACGCGGGCGCTGCCCTTCTACTATGTCTGTTTGGCCGCGCTCGCCGTAGTTTCGGCCGCGACCTGGTGGCTGATCCGCTCTCCCTGGGGCCGCGCCTTCGTGGCGCTGCGTGAAAACCCGGTGCGGGCGCTCTCGCTCGGCGTCGATACGCGTCGTTACACGCTGATGGCCTTCGCCATCGGCTCGGCGCTCGGCGGCGTCTCCGGCGTGTTCTACGCACCGCTGGTCGAGTTCATCGATCCGACGCCTTTCACGCTGAACCTTTCGCTGAACCTGTTGATGATGGTGATCGTCGGCGGCTCCGGCTTCTTCTTCGGGCCGTTCCTCGGTGCCTTGATCGCCGTGCTGCTGCCGGAGTGGCTGCGCTTCACGCAGGGCTATTACCTCATCCTCTACGCGGTCTTCGTGATGGTGCTGCTGGCTTATTCGCCGACCGGCATTCTCGGCATCGCCCAGCGCTGGATCGTCGAGCGGCGCACGAGGCAGGCCTCCGCCGCCCGCGCGGCGAAAACCGCGACCTTCACGGCGGGGACATCGGCATGAACAAGGTTCTCGAAGTCTCCAACCTCCACAAGCGCTTCGGCGGCATCAAGGCGGTGAACGGCGTCTCGTTCCATGTGAACGAGGGCGAAATCCTCGGCATCATCGGGCCGAACGGCTGCGGGAAATCGACGCTGTTCAACTGTATCCTGGGCCAGCTCCAGCCGAGCGAGGGCGAGGTGACGCTCGACGGCAAGGTGGTGACGGGCATGCGCCCGTCCAGCCTGAACAAGCTTGGCGTCAGCCGCACCTTCCAGCTTCTGCAAGTGTTCCCGCAGCTCTCGGTTCGGGAAAACCTGATCCTCGCCGGGCAGGAGCACCAGGGCAATATGCTGAGCCGCCTCTTCGGTCCGAAGGACGCCGGGTTGACCGAAGCCGCCGACCGCATGATCGGCTTCTTCAATCTCGGCCATCTCGCCGACGAAATGGCCGGCGGCCTAAGCTACGGCCAGCAGAAGCTGCTCGACGCCGCGATGGCCTTCATGGGCGGGCCGCGCCTCGTGCTGCTCGACGAGCCGGCCGGCGGCGTGAACCTGACCATGCTCGCCGATCTCAAAGAGCGCCTGCGCGCCATCAACGCTGAGCAGGGAGCGACCTTCGTGGTGATCGAGCACAACATGGATTTCGTGATGTCGCTCTGCTCGCGCGTCGTCGTGCTGGCCGAAGGCAGGGTGCTCGCCGAAGGTCCGCCGGCGGAGGTTCGCAAGAACCAGACCGTCATCGACGCCTATCTCGGACATTGAGGAGATAACGACATGAGCGAGATCATCCTCGAAGTCGAGAATATCGTCGGCGGCTACGGCAAGATGACGATCCTAAACGGCACCACCTTCTCGGTGCCGAAAGGTTCTATCACGACAGTGATCGGTCCGAACGGGGCCGGCAAATCCACCGTGTTCAAGGCGATCTTCGGCCTGCTGAAGCTGCGCGAAGGGCGCATCGTCTTCATGGGCCGCGACGTGACACGCTTCAACCAACGCCAGCTTCTCGAAGCCGGCATCTGCTACGTGCCGCAAGGGCGCAACATCTTCCCCGAACTTTCCGTGCGCCACAATATCGAGCTTGGCGCGGTCGCGGCCGGCAAAGGCATCACCGATATGCCGGCGCGCATCGAGCGCTCGCTCGACCGGTTTCCGAACCTGCGCAAGAAGGCGACCCAGCAGGCCTCCACGCTCTCCGGCGGCGAGCAGAAGCAGCTCGAAATCGTGCGCGGCCTGCTGCTCGACCCGAAGCTCGTGCTGATCGACGAGCCATCCATCGGCCTCTCTCCTCTGATGGTGCAGGAGACCTTCGCCATCCTGAAGGAGCTGCGCGACAAGGGCGTCTCCATCCTGATGATCGAGCAGAATGCCCGCTCGGCGCTGGAGATTTCCGATTACGGTATCGTGCTCGAACTCGGACAGACCCGCATCGTCGATACAGCGCAGAAGATCCTGCATGATCCGCGCATCGGCCAGCTCTTCCTCGGCGGCGCGCTGGAACCGGCGGCTGCGTAGCGACACCGTTTCGACCAATTGAACGCAGGAGGCCTCATGTTCAGGACGTCGATCGCAACCGTTTCGCTGAGCGGCACGCTGGAAGAAAAACTGAAGGCGATTGCCGCCGCCGGTTTCGACGGCGTCGAGATTTTCGAGGCTGATTTCATCAACTTCCACGCCACGCCGCGCGATGTGCGCAAGATGGCGGAAGATCTCGGCCTCGAAATCACCTGCTTCCAGCCTTTTCGCGATTTCGAGGGCATGCCGGAGCCGCAGCGGGCGCGCAATTTCGAGCGGGCGAAGCGTAAGTTCGATCTGATGCGGCAGCTCGGCACCGACTTGATGTTGATCTGCAGCAACATTTCGCCGTTGGCGCTGGGCGGCATCGTGCGGGCGGCGGATGATTTTCGCGAGCTTGGTGAGATTGCCGGTCCAATGGGCATTCGCGTCGGGTTCGAGGCTCTGGCCTGGGGCCGGCACATCAATGACCACCGCGACGCCTGGGAAGTGGTGCGTCGCGCCGACCACCCGGCGATCGGGTTGATCCTCGATAGTTTCCACACGCTGTCACGCGGTATTCCCGTCGAATCGATTGGCGCCATCCCCGGCGACCGCATCTTCCTCGTTCAGCTTGCGGATGCGCCGAAACTGTCACTCGATATCCTCTCCTGGAGCCGGCATTTCCGCTGTTTCCCCGGCCAGGGCGAGTTGCCGGTGCCGGATTTCATGCGAGCGATCGCTGCGACAGGCTATGACGGACCGCTCTCGCTCGAAATTTTCAACGACCAGTTCCGGGCGGGTTCGGCAGGTCGCGTCGCAACCGACGGCCTGCGCTCGCTGATCCAGCTCGAAGACCAGATCGCACCGAGCCTTTACCCCGCTCCAAAGGCAATCGAACGGCTCCCGCCGCGCGCGGACGTGCTCGGTGTGGAGTTCATCGAATTCGCCGCCGATGATGCAACCGCCACTGCGCTGCGCACCATCTTCACCGGCATGGGTTTTCGCAAGACCGGCCAGCATCGCTCCAAGCAGGTCGAGCGCTGGACGCAAGGCGCTATCAATCTCGTGGTCAATACCGAGACAAAAGGCTTCGCTCATTCGCATTCCGTGACGCATGGCCCTGGCGTCTGCGCCATCTGCCTGCGTGTGACGGATGCCGCGCAGGTGATGAAGCGCGCCGAAAAGCTGAAGACGCAGCTTTTTCATCAGGCCGTCGGGCCGGGCGAGCTCGATATCCCGGCCATTCGCGGCGTTGGCGGCAGCCTGATCTATTTTATCGAGCCGACAGGTGATTTAGGCCAAGTCTGGCAAAGCGAATTCCAGCCGGTCGAAGCCACACCGGTCACCGCGGCCGGGCTGACGGAAGTCGATCACATCGCTCAGTCGATGCATTACGACGAAATGCTGTCCTGGCTGCTGTTCTATACCGCGCTGTTCGAGATGGAGCGCCTGCCGCAGCTCGATATCGCCGATCCCGGCGGCCTGACACAGAGCCAGGTGGTCGAGACGGGGGATGGCGACCTGCGCATCGTGCTAAATGGTTCGATGGCGGCGCGCACCCTGTCATCGCGCTTCCTTTCCGAATTCTTCGGTTCCGGCGTGCAGCATATGGCGTTTTCGACCGGCGATATCTTTGCCAGCGTCAGCGCGATGCGCGCAGCCGGTATCGGTTTTCTCGAAATCCCCGACAATTATTACGACGATCTTGAAGCTAAATACGATCTCGATCCCGCCGTCGCGACCGCTCTGCGCAAGAACCGCATTCTCTATGACCGGGACGGCGAGACGGAGTTCTTCCAGGTCTATAGCCATGTCTTTGCCGACCGCTTCTTCTTCGAAGTGGTCGAGCGGCGCGGCTACAAGGGGTATGGCGCGGTGAACGCTTCGGTGCGGCTCTCGGCGCAGGCGCGCGAGGCGCGGCCAGTGGTGATGCCAAGGGGGTAGGCCGCGTTAATCCTCCCTCTTGATGAGGGAGGTGTCAGCGTAGCTGACGGAGGGGGTGGAAACACAACATCGGCAAGCTTCGGTGTTGCCACCCCATCCGCCTGCCGGCACCTTCCCCATCTAGGGGAAGGATCAAGCGGTTTGGCTGACCGTCAGTCAGGAACAACCGTCACCGGCTCCTGCAGCGCAAACTCCTCGCAATCCTGCGGCGAGACAGCCTGCCACATCATCATCGTGAAAAGCCCCGGCTGTTCCAGCGCGAAGAGCGGCGCGTGCCAAGTACCAGGATGATAGCAGATCGCCTGCCCCGGCTCGGCAATCAATGCCATCGCCCGCGCGATATCGGGTGCGCCATCATCGAGGTTCGGCGCAACCACGACCAGCGCGCCCTCGCCCTGCATCGGCACGAAGACCTGGCTGGAAAGCGGATGGCGCTCGACCAGCGCAATCTCCAGCGGCAGCTTCGACGCCTCGATCGCATAGAGGCTGAGAATTGGTTTCAAAGCTGGCGCTTCATGACGCAGCGCCCCAAAGCCGTCGAGCCGTAACGCTCTGCCCTGGTTCACCTTGCGCCCGTCGCGCCCGTCAACCGCCGCCACGAATCCGAATGGAGAGAAGGCTTCTCCGTCCAGCGGTTGCGGCTTCAAGGAAATCACGGGATCAGCCCCAGAGCGCGGCTTCCGGCGCGTGGATCGTGCTGCCCTCGAATTTCAGGCCGGGGTTGCGATCCTTTGCCAGCAGCAGCGGCCCGTCAAGATCGACAAAGGCGGCATCGTTCATCAGCAACGTCGCCGGCGCCATGCCGAGTGAGGTGCCGAGCATGCAGCCGACCATGATTTTCAAGCCGCGCGCCTTGGCCTCGCCCGCCAACAGCAGCGCCTCAGTCAGCCCACCGGCTTTGTCGAGCTTGATGTTGATTGCGCCATAGCGGCCGGAAAGCTCGGCAAGGCTCGCGCGGTCATGCAGGCTTTCATCCGCGCAGATGATGATCGGTGTCTTCACGCCCGCCAGCGCCTCATCGTGATGGGCGGGCAGCGGCTGCTCGATCAACAGCACGCCGGCCTTCTCGCAAGCCGCAAGGTTCGAAGCGAGTACAGCTTCCGTCCAGGCTTCGTTGGCGTCGATCACCAGCTTGGATTTCGGCGCGGCCGCGCGCACGGCAGCGATCCGCTCCGGATCGCCCTCGCCACCGAGCTTGACCTTCAGCAACGGACGGGCCGCCGCTTCCGCAGCCTTCGCCGCCATCACCTCGGGCGTGCCGAGGCTGATGGTGAAACATGTTGTGGTCGGCTTTGGCGCGGCAAGGCCGAGAAGCTCCCAGGCCCTGCGGCCCTGCTTCTTCGCTTCGAGATCGAGCAGCGCGCAATCAACCGCATTGCGCGCCGCGCCTGCCGGCATTTTCACCAGCAGTTCCTCGCGGGTCACGCCAGAACCGATCAGCGTGACCTGCTCGCGGATGAAATCCGCGACGCCCTCGACATTCTCGCCATAACGCGCATAGGGCACGCATTCGCCGCGCCCGGTGACGCCATTCTCCGTGATCTCCGCGACCACGACGACAGCTTCTGTGCGGCTGCCACGCGAGATGGTGAAACTGCCCGCGATCGGCCAGCTTTCGACGAGGACGTTGAGGCTGCGCATCGATCAGGCGTCCGATTTCGGCCGCGACGGAAACTCCCGAAGCAAGCGATCGACGATGGTCGTTACGCCGAAGCGGATCGGATCGCTCGCGGGCAATTCGTGTTCGGCGGAGAGTTTGTCGAGCAGGTCTCGCGCTTCCTTTTCGCCAAGCGCCTGCGTGTTGACGGCGATGCCGACAGGACTGATGCCGGGATTGGTAAGCTTGCCGCAACGCACGGTCAGGTCGATCACCTCGGCGATCGAAGGCAACGGGTGCTGCACGCCGCGCATCTTGGTGCGGGTTGGCTCATGGCAGACGACGAAGGCGTCGGGCTGCGCGCCATGCAGCAGGCCCATGGTCACACCGGAGAAGGAGGGGTGGAACAGCGAGCCCTGGCCCTCGATCATGTCCCAGTGAAGGGGATCGGCGGCCGGCGAAATCCATTCCACCGCGCCGGAGATGAAGTCGGCCACGACAGCGTCGATGGCGACGCCACGGCCGGAGATGAACACGCCGGTCTGGCCCGTGGCGCGGAAATCCGCATCGAGGCCGCGGGAGCGCATTTCCTTTTCAAGTGCCAGCGCCGTGTATTTCTTGCCAACGGAACAGTCGGTGCCGACGGTCAGCAGGCGCAGGCCCGGGCGCTTGGTGCCCTTGCCGGTGGCAAAGGTCTGGTCGGAATGGCGCACATCCATCAGCTTGCGGCCGTGCTTCTCGGCGGCAAGCCGGATATCGTCCTTGGAAGCGAGGCGGGCATGCAGGCCGCTCGCGACATCCATGCCGGCCTCGATCGCCTCGACGATCGCCGCTGACCAATGATCCGGCAGGAAACCACCGGCATTGGCGACGCCGACGATCAGCGTCTTGACGCCCTTTTCCTTCGCTTGCGCGATGGTCATGTCGGCAATGCCGAGATCGGCCTTACAGCCGGGCAGGCGTATCTGGCCGAGGCACCATTCAGGCCGCCAGTCGACAATGCCCTGCGCCGTCTTCGCGGCAAGCTGGTCCGGCACATCGCCGAGGAACATCAGATAAGGCGGGTCGACTTGCATGAGAAAACTCCGGCACGAATAACAAGGCGTGCGAACGCCAATGATGCAAGCTTAGCGAGCTTCGTGCCAATTCATAATATTCGCGCGTTCAGTCAGCAAATTTCGCGATGCAGCATGCGAATGCCGGTGCGCTGGGGGTTGTTTCTGCTGCCGGATAATGATCCATTCGGGCGGCATGCTGATTGCATAGCAGGGCTATCCTGACAGGGGCGAGTGTTGCCGGGCGTCGAATGGACGCTGATGCAGCGATTGTTCCGCCCCACTCATCCCGCAGGTGGCATGACACGCGGACCCGGCCGCTCACCGGGACGTATTGTGGAGACAAGACCATGTGGAACCCGAATTCGGCCGAAGGGCGCGATCAGGCCTATCAACTTCATAGCAACACCAACGCCCGCAAGCATCTCGAAGTCGGCCCGCTGGTCATCGAAAAGGGCGAGGGCGTCTATGTCGTGGATATCCACGGCAAGAAGTACATCGAGGGCATGGCCGGCCTGTGGAGCGTCGGCGTCGGCTTCAACGAACCGCGCCTCGTCAAGGTTGCCGCCGAGCAGATGGCGAAGCTGCCCTACATGCACACTTTCGCGCACCGCTCGCACGGTCCGGCCATCGATCTGGCGGAAAAGCTGATCAAGATGGTGCCGTTCCCTATGAGCAAAGTGATGTTCACCAACTCGGGCTCGGAAGCCAACGACACCGCGATCAAGCTGATCTGGTATCGGTCGAATGCGCTCGGCAAGCCGGACAAGAAGAAGATCATCAGCCGCATGAAGGGCTATCACGGCATCACGATTGCCGCGGGCAGCCTCACCGGCCTGGCGAACAACCACCGCTCCTTCGACATTCCGTTGCCGGGCTTCCTGCACACGACGGCGCCGCACCAGTACCGCGAGGGCAAACCGGGCGAGAGCGAAGAAGAATTCGCGACGCGTCTTGCGCAGGACCTCGAGGACCTGATCCTGAAGGAAGGGCCTGAGACCATCGCCGCTTTCTTCGGCGAGCCCGTCATGGGCGCCGGCGGCGTGATCGTGCCGCCCGCCACCTATTGGGACAAGGTCCAGGCCGTCCTGAAGAAATACGACATCCTGCTGGTGGCCGACGAGGTCATCTGCGGCTTCGGTCGTGTCGGCACGATGTTCGCGTGCGAGACCTTCAACATCAAGCCGGACATCCTGGTTCTGTCGAAGCAGCTCTCGTCGTCCTACCTGCCGATCTCGGCGCTGGTCATCAACGACAACGTGTTCGAGCCGATCGCGGATGAGAGCAATCGCATCGGCATCCTCGGCCATGGCTATACCGGCGCGGGCCACCCGGTCGCGGCAGCGGTTGCAGTCGAGAACCTGAAGATCATCGAGGAGCGCGACCTTGTCGGTAATGCCCGCGCTTCCGGCGCACGCATGCTGCAGCGCCTGCGCGATCTGCAGAACCATCCGCTCGTCGGCGAAGTGCGCGGCATCGGCCTGATCGCCGCTGTCGAACTCGTCACCGACAAGGCGGCGAAGAAGGCGCTCGATCCGGTCGGCAAGCTTGGCGGAACGGTTTCGGCCCTCCTGCAGCAGAAGGGCTCGCTCCACCGCAACATGGGCGACGCCATCGCCTTCTGCCCGCCGCTGATTATCACGGAGAAGCAGGTCGACGAGATGGTCGACATGTTCGCCAGCGCCCTCGACGAAGCGAAGGCGCATATCTGATCTAAACGGATAGTCGCTGGAACCTCGGCGCGAGCAGTTCCAGCGACTCCTTCGGGACATTGCCGAAAGCGACGCGCAGATGCGTGTCGCTTTCATTGGCAAAGAAGCTGCTCGGCAGGCAGAGCACGCCTTCTTCCGCCGCCAGTCGCTCGGCTGCCGTCTTGGAAGACTGCCCGACCAGCGGATGCCGGACATAGGCGAAATAGGCGCCGATCGAATCGATCGACCAGCCATTCGCACCGCGCAGCGCCGCCTTCAGCGCTTCCGCCCGCTCGAGAATGTCGTCGCGATTGGCGTTGCGCCAGGCGCCGAGCGCCGGAATGGCCTTCGCCACAGCGCGTTGACCGACGCGGGCCGGGCAAATCTGCACACAATCCTGAATCTTCGCGATCTCGTTGATCAGCGCCTCGCTACCAGTGATCGCGCCAAGCCGGTAGCCCGGAATGCAATAGGATTTCGAGAAGCTGTAGAGCTGGATCAGGTTGCTCCACGATCCGCCTGAAAGCAGCTCATGCGGCCGTGCCTGCGCCGCCGGCAGGAAGTCGCGGTAGGTTTCATCAAGCACGAGCCAGATGCCGCGTTTCTCGCAAAGCGCATGGAAGGCGGCGATGACGTCAGGCGGATAGACCGCGCCAGTCGGGTTGTTCGGGCTGACGAGCACCAAAGCACGCACTCGACCGTCGATCATCGCCGCCGCTTCTTCAGGGTCCGGCACGAAGCCCCGCTCCGGCCGACAGGCAAGCGTGCGCGTCTCGATGCTGAGCATATCGAGCGTCATCTTGTGGTTGAAATACCAGGGGCTCGGCAGGATGACCGCGTCGCCATGGCCGGCAAGCGCCATCATCGTCACCACGAAAGCCTGGTTGCAGCCGGCGGTGATCGCGATGTTTGTCGGCCGCACCGTGCCGCCATAAACGCGCATCACATCGTCAGCATAAGCCTCGCGCAGCGCGAGATCGCCGGTGATCGGGCCGTAGCTGGCGCTTGTCGTGTCCTGCGCCGCTTCCGCCAGCCATTCCTGCAAATCCGGATGCGGCGGCGTGCCCGGCACGGCCTGCGACAGGTTTATCGCTGGGCCGCGATCGCCCTTGTAGCGCGCAAGCCAGCCTTGCGCCTCAGGGATCGGCGGGCTTTCGGTTTTCGCGACCAGGGGATTGAAGCGGGCCATCTAACGCGATCCTCACAAGGCTGTTTGCCGGCTTGATTGCGCGATCGCAGCGCGGCTGTAAAGCGCCGTTCAACGCGATGACGCGAAGAGCGACACACGCTAATATCGCGCCGCTTCCCTTATTCTCCCGAGCGATTTCCCATCATGACCGCGCCCAGCTACATCGAACCGCTTTCCGGCAAGACCTTTTCCCTCGAAACGCCGCTCTGGCGCTCCGATGACGGCAAGCCGCTGATGATCACGCCATTGCCCGGCATCGGGCGCGGCGATATCGCGACCGATATCCGCTCGCTCTGGCGCTATGCCGCTGCGCTGCCGCTGACGGTCGAGAAGCCGGTGACCATGGGCGAGGGCTGCACGCCGCTGGTCGAACGCAACTGGCGCGGGCAGGCGAAGGGCCTGTTCAAGCTCGAATGGTTTTCGCCGACAGGCAGCTTCAAGGATCGCGGCGCATCCATCATGGTCTCGGTGCTGAAACAGCAGGGCATCGAGGCTATTCTCGAGGATAGTTCCGGAAATGGCGGCGCGGCGATCGCCGGCTATGCGGCGCTTGCCGGCATGAAGGCCAAGATCCTGGTGCCGGCTTCGACACAGCCGGGCAAGATCGTGCAGGCGCGAATCTACGGCGCGGAGATCGAGCTTGTGCCGGGCCCAAGGCAGGCGACGGCCGATGAAGCCGAGCGGCAGGCCGATCGCATCTTCTACGCAAGCCACAACTGGCAGCCGTTCTTCCTGCAAGGCACGAAGCTGCTCGCCTACGAGCTCTGGGAAGATCTCGGATTTCAAGCGCCCGACAACATCATCATCCCGACCGGCGCGGGCAGCAATGTGCTCGGATGCGATATCGGCTTCAACGAGTTGCTGCGGCACGGCGAGATCAAGAAACTGCCGCGGCTCTTCGCCTCACAGCCTGCGAACTGCGCGCCGCTGCATGAAAGCTTTGTCAGGGGCGGAGAGTTCCAACCTGTCGATCCAAAGCCCACCATCGCCGAGGGTACGGCGATCGCCAAGCCGGTGCGCGCCCGCGAAGTGCTGGAAGCGCTTCGCCGTTCCAATGGCGGCACCGTGGCATTGACGGAAGACGAGATCGTCGCCGCTTTGCGCGATCTTGCCGCCACCGGGCTTTATTGCGAGCCGACCTCAGCCAGCGCGGCGGCTGCCTACTCCAAGCTGCTGGCCAGCGGCACGATCACGCCGGAGCAGACGACAGTCATGATCCTCACCGGCTCCGGCCTCAAGGCTACGCAGCGCGTCGGCGAATTGCTTGGCGCGTGACACTCAACCAAAGAAAAGAGAGCCGGCCGGCGAAATGCTTGCCGGCTGCTTGGCTGGTTTTGAGGGCAGATATCCCGAGCGAAGCACCCGCTCGATGCGGCTGAGGTTCATCGCATGGGTGAGTTCGTCACTCAGCACATCCTCGAAATCTTCGAGATCATTATCGATCACGACATAGGCGGCGCACCGGTTGGCGCGAAGCGAAGCCGTCGCATGGGGGCCAAGCAATTCGCTATCCACGATCACGATGTCCGGCTTGAACCCGTCAGCCCGGAGCATCTCGGCCGCTTCCAGCGTATCGACGCAGAGGTAGTCGGGAATGCCACTCGCCGCGAGGGCGCGCTCGAAAGGAAGAATGGGAAATTTGCGTCCAACCACCAAAATCTGAGTGTTCAAAGCGCGGGCCATGAGGCTCTCCGGAATTTTATCGTGATGCTGCAACGCCGCGAAACACCGCACGGTTCCTGAAGCCGACTCATCTTTCTCGCACCGCATCATGCGACCTTCCGCCGCTGCGGCCGGGGGATGGTCGCCGGTTTTCGCCATAAGAAAGCGCAGGAAAACGTGAATTCAGAAGCACTTGGCTTTCTCCGCAAGCGGGTAGAAGCTGAAGCGCTTAGACAAGAGGCAGTCCGCCATGAAAATCGAGACGCCCAATGTTCCGCACCGCTCCGTCTCCGAGACCCAGGAGGGCAAGCGCCTCGCCCATGCCGAAAATGGCGAGAGCTGGCGGCAATGGGGGCCTTATCTCAGCGAGCGGCAATGGGGCACGGTGCGCGAGGATTACAGCGCTGATGGCGATGCCTGGGCGTATTTTCCGCATGATCATGCCCGCAGCCGCGCCTATCGCTGGGGCGAGGACGGCATTGGCGGCGTTTGCGACGACAAGCAGCAGCTCTGCCTCAGCCTGGCGCTGTGGAACGGCCGCGACCCGATCCTCAAGGAGCGCTTCTTCGGACTGACCAATGCCGAGGGCAATCACGGCGAGGACGTCAAAGAGCTCTATTACTATCTCGATGGCACACCGACGCATTCCTACATGCGGATGCTCTATAAATATCCGCAAAACGCCTTTCCCTACGCCGATCTCGTCGAGACCAACGCGAAACGCGCCGCTACCGAGCCGGAATATAACCTCATCGATACCGGTATCTTCGATCAGAACCGCTATTTCGACGTAACGATCGAGCATGCGAAGGCTTCGACCGACGATATCCTGATGCTGGTCACGGTGACCAATCGCGGGCCGGAACGCGCGACGCTGCATCTCGTGCCGCAAATCTTCGCGCGCAATAGCTGGAGTTGGGAGGCGGGCGTCCCCAAGCCGCGGCTGGAGGTCGACCATGTCGGCCATATCCGCATCGACCATCCCGGCCTTCCACCGATGCGGCTGACGGCGGATGGCAAACCCGAATTGCTGTTCTGCGAGAACGAGACCAACGAACGCCGCCTCTACGATCAGAAAGTCGCCGGCTATTTCAAGGATGGTATCAACGACCGCATCGTCGGCCGCAACCGGACAGCGGTCAATCCGGAGCAGCGCGGCACCAAGGCGGCGCTGCACTACGTCTTCGATATCGAAGCCGGCGGAAGCATCACGATCCGGCTCAGGCTGCGGCGCGAGGAAATCCGCCACCCGCCGCAAAGCTTCGAAGAGGTGATGGCGCTGCGACGCGCCGAGGCCGATGAATTCTACGATGCGCTCCAGCAGAGCATGACGGATGCCGATGCGCGGCTGGTGCAGCGGCAGGCTTTGGCCGGGTTGCTCTGGTCGAAGCAGTTCTACTGCTTCGACGTGCGCCGTTGGCTGCAGGGCGACACCACCGAGCCCGCGCCACCGGAATCACATCGTCATCGCCGCAACGCCAACTGGCCGCATCTCGCGCTCGCCGACGTGATCTCGATGCCCGATACCTGGGAATATCCCTGGTTCGCGGCCTGGGATCTCGCCTTCCATTGCGTGGCCTTCGCGCTGATCGATCCGGGCTTCGCCAAGTCGCAGCTCGTATTGCTGACGCAGGCGCGGGCGCTGCATCCGAGCGGACAATTGCCGGCCTATGAGTGGAGCTTCGACGATGTCGATCCGCCGGTCCATGCCTGGGCGGCGCTACAAATCTACGAGATCGACCGGCAACGCTCCGGCGTCGGCGACACGGTTTTCCTGGAGCGCGTCTTCCACAAGCTGATCATGAATTTCACCTGGTGGGTGAATCGCGAGGATGCGGACGGTCACAACATCTTCCAGGGCGGCTTTCTGGGCCTCGACAATATCAGTGTCTTCGACCGTAGCGCGGTGTTGGCCGATGGCTGCCATGTCGACCAATCGGACGGCACCGCCTGGGTGGCGATGTTCTCGCTCAACATGATGCGGATCGCGCTTGAACTCGCGGTGCAGAACCATGTCTACGAGGATCTCGCGACCAAGTTCTTCGAGCACTTTCTCTACATCTCGGAAGCGGTTCACTCGCTCGGTGGCGGAACCGGCACCGGCCTGTGGGATGACGGCGACGGCTTCTATTACGACGTGCTGCAAACGCCCGGCCAGCAGGGCGAACCGCTCCGCGTGCGTTCGCTTGTCGGGCTGATCCCGATCCTCGCCGTCGAGGTGCTGCATGACAGCTTCCTCACCAAACTGCCGCAATTCCGCGAGCGCCTGCAATGGTTCCTCGACCATCGCCGCGACCTTGCGGACCTCGTTTCCCATTGGACCGATGAGAACCGGCTCGAGTTCCGGCTGCTCGCGCTGATGCGGCGCGACCGCATGACCCGCGTGATGAAAAGGATGCTGGACGAGGACGAGTTCCTCTCGGATTTCGGTCTTCGCTCCCTATCCAAATTCCACCTCGCCCATCCCTTCACGCTGAACCGCAGGGAGGGGCCGCTGCAGGTCGGCTATCAGCCGGGCGAGGCGACGGTGCGTATCTATGGCGGCAATTCGAACTGGCGCGGGCCTGTCTGGATGCCGCTGAACTACCTGATCATCGAAGCGCTGCAGAAATTCCATAAATTCTACGGCGACGAATTCCGGATCGAGTACCCGACCAATTCGGGCGCTTTCCTGACATTGCAGGAAGTCGCCGAGTCGCTTGGACAGCGGCTACAGAAGCTATTCCTGAAAGATGGTGATGGCCGGCGGACCTATCTCGCCGATTCCGCGTTGCAGCAGGATGATCCGCATTTCAGGGACAAGCTGCTGTTCCACGAATATTTCCATGGCGATACCGGCGAGGGGCTCGGCGCCTCTCACCAGACAGGCTGGACGGCGCTGATCGCGCTCCTGCTGCACCCGCGCGAGGAAATCGACCCCTCTCACGTCACGCCGGCAACCGCCACCACCGAAAACAGCGCACCTCCGGAAGGAAAATCCCCATGAGCGATCTCGCTGCCACTTCCCCAGCGACGACAGCCACGCCCGGCAAGACCGAAAGCATGCCGGTGATCCAGACCGTGCAGCCTTATCAGGCCGTGCTCACCGGCCAGCCAGCGCTGGTGACCGGCGCCAATTCCGGTATCGGCAAGGCCGTGGCGCTTGGCCTCGCGCAGGCTGGCGCGGATGTCGTGGTGAATTACGTCGCGGCGCCGGAAGCGGCAGAAGAGGTTTGCCACCAGATCGAAGCCCTTGGCCGTCGCGCACTCGCGCTGAAGGCCGACGTGAGCAAGGAGGATGAGGTCGTCGCGATGTTCGGCGCGGCAACCCAGCATTTCGGCACGCTGCATGTCGTGGTGAACAATGCCGGGCTCCAGCGCGACGCGCCCCTTGAGCAGATGACGATCGAGCAATGGAACACCGTGATCGGCGTGAACCTGACCGGCCAGTTTCTTTGCGCGCGTGAGGCGGTACGCGTATTCAAGAAGCGGGGGCTTGATCTCGCCCTCTCGGCGGCGCTCGGCAAGATCATCTGCATGAGTTCGGTGCATCAGCAGATCCCCTGGGCGGGGCATGCGAATTACGCCGCCTCAAAAGGGGGCGTGATGCTGCTGATGCAGACGATGGCGCAGGAACTCGCGCCGAGCCGTATCCGCGTCAACGGCATCGCTCCGGGCGCGATCCGCACGCCGATCAATACCGCCGCCTGGAGCACGCCGGAGGCTTACGAGCAGTTGATGAAGCTGGTGCCGTACCAGCGGATCGGCGAACCGGACGATATAGCGCGAGCCGCCGTCTGGCTCGCTTCGGACGCCGCCGACTACGTCACCGGCGCGACGCTGTTCGTCGATGGCGGCATGGCCATGTATCCGGAGTTTGCCCGCGGCGGCTGAAACCCTTACGCCCTAATCGGCGGAGCAGGCGTGTCCGGCAGGTCAGGCCCTGGCGGTGGCGTCATCGGTCCTGGCAGGACATCGGGATCACGGATCGGAACTTCCGGCGGCGTATCCGGCGGGATTTCCGGCTTGATCGGCTCAGGCGGGCCGGGCGGAACAGGCGGAACTGTCGGGGGTATGGGCGACGGGACCGGCTGCGGCTCGGGGGAAGCGAAAATCATTCGATATCCTTGGTTCTGATGGGCAAAGGCTTGTCCGAGAGAACGCAAGGCGCATGCTTGATGTTCCGATTATCAGTCGCTGGCCTCATCGAGGATGGCAAGCCGCGACGCCACGGCCTGATCCTTCAGCAAATCCTCAGCCGGCCCGGCGAGACGATGGCGCCAGTTCGGCTTTTCATCGATGGTGCCCGGCACGTTCGGCTGATCCTCGACGCCGAGCGCATCCTCAAGTGCGAGGATTTTCAGTCGGCATGGCGTCTTGGCGATGAATTTCACGGCCGCATCGACGACGGGTCCAGTGTTGTCCGGTGCAGGGCGCTCGCCATGCACGAGGCCTTCATTTTGGAAAGCGCCCCAGAGCAGCCCACTGTCCCAGGCCCGGATCGCATGCGGATTGGTCTCGTCGGCCGCCCCTTGCGCCTCCGGTTCAAGATCCGCTCCGGCCCACCAGCCGGCTGTCGAGATCAGGTCATGCGTAGTCGTCATCGCGACCGCGCTTCCGGCCCAATCCTGCGCCCGCTTGAAATGATCGAGCTTGCGCTCGAAACGCAGCACCCGCATGCCCGAGATGCCCTGATCCTGCAGGTTCTCGCGGAACCCGTCCGGCAACGTGCCAAGGTCCTCGCCGATCACGATAGCCTTGTGCCGCCAGGATTCGAGCGCGATCAGCCGGAAGAAGGTCTCGGAGGGATAGTCGAGATAAGCGCCTTCCGTCGCGCCCGCGCCATCCGGCACCAGCCAGAGCCGCGCCATGCCCATGATATGGTCGATGCGGATGCCGCCAACATGGCGCAGCGTCGCGCGGAGCGTCTCGATGAAGGGTGAGAAAGCGGTGGCGCGCAAGCCGCGCGGCGAGAAGGTCGTGAGACCCCAATTCTGGCCGGCGGAATTGTAGAAATCGGGCGGCGCGCCGACGCTAAGCCCGGTGAGAATATCATCCTGCCGGCTCCAGGCGTGGCTGCCGGCTCCGTCCATGCCGATGGCGAGATCGGCGATCAGGCCGATCCGCATGCCGTTATCGCGGCAGATGCGCTGCGTCTCGGAATAGGAGCGTCCGGCGATCCATTGCAGGAAGATGTGGAAGGCGATTTCCGGCGCATGTTCCTCGGCGAATTGCGTGACCTCGGGATTATCAGGATGCAGGAATTCCTTCGACCAGCCACGCCAGTTCCAGACCGATGGATTGATCGCGAGCTGTTTCTCGCGAATAGCCTCGAAAGTCGCATGCGAGTTCAGCAAGGCGGGGCTTTGTTCGCGGAACCGGTCGAATTCGAAGGCCAGAGCCTCCATGCCTTCCGCCCCAGAGCGCATCTTGTCGTAGATGCCGCGCAATATCCGGTATTTGATGGGCGATGCCGCCGTCCAATCGACGAGCGCGAGGCTTTCGAGACGAGCCATCTCCTCGCCAAGACCCTGTTCCTCCACAATCGACCGCACCAATTCGTCGGGCACGATGAGCTTGGAGTCGGCGTAAAGCGGATTGTAGAACAGTCGGCTCGACGGCGAATAAGGACTGTAATGGCCGGGGCTTGCGGCGTAGAGCGCATGGACCGGGCTGACAGCCAGCACATCCGCGCCCATGGCGGCCGACTTCCGCGCCACAGCCGCGACGCCGCCGAAATCGCCGATACCGCAATCGCCCTCACGGCGCAGGCTGTAGATCTGCGCGCTGAGGCCCCAGGCCTTCTGCCCGCCCGTCATGTCGTCGACGGTGATGCTGCGGGAGGGCGCGGTGGCGACAGTGAATTCCTGATCGGCGACGCGCACGGTATGATAGCCGGGATCACCAAGCGGCGGCATCGTCACGATGCCTTCGATGCCGGAGATCGAACTCACGACGCGCACAGCGCCATTCTCGAAGGTGATTTCGACAGGTGTTCCCGCCGGCGCGGCGATCGGCAGCACGGCCGGCTGATCCGCGCGCGCGGTCACGAACGGCACGCCGGTCGCGCGATCCGCGCCCGACTCGATCGCGAGCAGGCTGTTATGGATGTCGCCCGGCGTCCCGCACGGCAGCGACAGCGCGGTCAAAACGGCGCGCAGCGTCTCGACGGAGACTTCCTTATTGACGCCGACCTGATCGGTCCATTGCGTAGCGATGCCGGCCTTGCCGGCCAGCATGCGCAGGAGTTCGTCGCTCATCCCTGGTGTCCTCCGGCATCATCGTCGCGCTTCAGCACGATCAGGCCGAGCGGGGGTAGTGTGAGGTCAAGCGCCTGCGGCTGGCCATGCGCGGCTGGCGCTTCCGCCCAGCGTCCGCCATCATTCCCGAGATTGGAGCCGCCATAGAGCGATGCATCGCTGTTGAAAATCTCGCGCCAATGGCCGGAAGCGGGAACGCCCACGCGATAATTGTAGCGCGGCGAAGGTGTCATGTTGGCGACGACCAGCAGATCGTCAGCCGGACTGCCTGCGGAGCGACGGAAGGCGAAGACGGTGTTCTCGGGATCCTCCCCGACGACCCAGGCGAAGCCTTTCGGCGACCGATCGTAGCGATAAAGCTGCGGGTGCGCCTTGTAGACGGCGTTGAGATCACGCACCAATCGCGAAAGTCCCTGACGCAGGTGGTCGTCCTGATGAGGCCAGGGATAGGGCGCATCGACGTTCCATTCCTGCTCCGCGCCGAACTCCCCGCCCATGAAGAGCAGTTTCTTGCCGGGATGGGTCCACATCATGGCAAAGCAGAGCCGCAGATTGGCGAAGCGCTGCCAATCATCGCCCGGCATGCGGCCAAGCAGCGAGCGCTTTCCATGCACGACCTCGTCATGCGAGAGCGGCAGCACGAAATTCTCGGAGAAGGCGTAGATCAGCCCAAAGCTGATATCGTCGAGATGAAACTTGCGATGCACGGGATCACGCTCGAAGAATCGCAGCGTGTCGTGCATCCAGCCCATGTTCCACTTGTAGTGGAAGCCAAGCCCGCCATCATGCACAGGCGTCGTGACACCCGGCCAGGCGGTCGATTCCTCGGCAATAGTGATTGCGCCGGGGCAACGCTCGCCGATGACGGTGTTGAGTTCCTGCAGGAAACTGACAGCCTCCAGGTTTTCGCGGCCGCCATATTTGTTCGGAATCCATTGGCCCGGCTCGCGGCTGTAATCGCGGTAGAGCATCGAGGCGACCGCATCGACGCGCAGGCCATCGATATGGAAGGCCTCCATCCACCACAGCGCACTGCTCAGCAGAAAACCGCGCACTTCGCTACGGCCGAGGTTGTAGATCAGCGTGTTCCAGTCCTGATGGAAACCCTCGCGCGGGTCCTGATGCTCATAGAGTGCGGTGCCGTCGAAGCGGGCGAGCCCATGCTCATCGGCGGGGAAATGCGCCGGCACCCAGTCGAGGATCACGCCGATGCCGGCGGCGTGGCAGCGGTCGACAAAACGCGCGAAGCTTGCCGGCGAACCGAGCCGGGCGGTCGGCGCAAAGAGCGACAGCGGCTGATAGCCCCAGGAGCCGCCGAAGGGATGTTCGGTGATCGGCAGCAGCTCCACATGGGTGAAACCCATATGCACGAGATAGGGGATCAGCCGATCGACGGCCTCATCCCAGGAGCCGAGATGATGTTCATGCGTCTTCAGCCAGGAGCCGACATGAACCTCATAGACGCTTTGCGGCGCATCGAGTTTCTGGCGATCGCCACGGGTTGCAAGCCATTGCTCATCCGTCCAGACAAAGCTCGCGGCTGGAGCGACGACGGAAGCGGTCTTCGGCGGGCATTCGGTCTGCCGGGCAAGCGGATCGGCCTTCCACGGCAGATATTCGCCAGTCGGTCCGACGATCGCGAATTTATAGGTCGCGCCGGCAGCGACGCCCGGCACGAAAAACTCCCAGACGCCGGAGTTGCCGCGAAGACGCATCGGATAGCGCCTCGCATCCCAGCCGTTGAAATCGCCGACCACCGAAACGGCGCGCGCGTTGGGCGCCCAGACTGCAAAGAGTACGCCGGCAACGCCGTCGACCTCCTGCAGGTTCGCGCCGAACTTCGCCGCTGGCCCGAAATGCCGGCCTTCCGAAAACAGATGCAGGTCGAAATCAGACAGCATCAGGCCGTAACTGTAGGGGTCGGCGGTCTCCTGAATGGCGTTGGGCCAGTGGATGCGCAGCCGATAGGGCGCACCATCAATGAATGCCTCGAACAAGCCGTGACGGCTTGAGGTCATCAGTTCGCTTCCGCCGCCTGGTTGGATCACCTCAACCGACAGGGCACCCGGCAGATAGGCGCGCACGATCGTCGTAGTCCCAACGCGATGCGGCCCGAGCACGGCGAAAGGATCGCCATGGCGGGACTGTTCCAAAGCCAGACTATCTTCTGAAGGGAGCGATGCGGACGAGACAGCGTTCATTCTGCACTCAAAGACGGAAATGAGGGATGGTTGATGGCCGCCGACGCTGACCAAATCA
>FTCZ01001474.1_pt1 | contig 19737 bp, 20 predicted proteins | sample 1658871 | NCBI WGS metagenome assembly FTCZ01 (sample SAMEA3914864, study PRJEB12502) | metagenome | biome: forest; material: soil | place: USA | collected 2012-03-12 | depth 0.3 m
CATCAATTGTTCTCGGATTCCCGAGGGTTGGGAAAATAGGTCTTGAGGTCGCCGATCACCTGATCGGCGTTCATCATGAACGGAGCGAGCATGTTCTTGTCGTCGGCATTGCCGATGCGGAAATAGGTGGAACAATAGCTCTTCTGGCCTGACAGCACCATGAAGCCGCTTTTGCCCTGAGCCTTGGCGACGAGGGCCAGGTGCATGTAGAGCGCATAGGCGCAGGGAACACCCGCGCCGTTTATCGATGTATTGATGAACTGGCCGTTCACTTCGTTGATCGGCTTCTTGTCGATATAGCGCGAATTTTTCGTGTACCAGACGTTGTCCGAAAACTTGCCGAAGGCCGGATCGCTGTTGGCCGGGATAAAGTAGCTCCAGTACTTGTCGTCCTTGTCGCCCTTGGTGGTGATCATGGCGATCATGGTCCTCTTGAACTCTCCGGTGATGTCCTGGGGAGTCTGTATGGGGCTCATGGCCTGTTCCTCAGGCGTCCCGACCGATTGCAGGCGCCGCGCCACTTCCGCGACGTAGCTGTAGCTGATCGAACTCCAGTGACTGTGGGCCGAGAACATGTTGCGCGCCCGCACGGCCTGGCCGCTGTCCAGGGCCACGATGATGGCATAGAAATCGCTGAGTTCGCGGTGGGAATCGGCCAGGTTCGTATGCTTTCCGGCCGCAATGTCCGCATCCGCCTGTTGCTTGGCGGTGTTGACCAAGGCGTCGGCCTGTTCCGGCTTGCCCGCCAGGCGGTAGCCGATCGCGGCCAGATCCTGGAACAGATAATTGTGCACGCCCTCCATGGTTCCCAGCATGTCGCTCCATGCCGCATAGTCGTCCGCCGCGCCCGCAAAGTCTCCCGCGGAGGCGCGTGCCATCGCCCGGGTCCATATCTGCTTGGGACTGACGCGAACCAGTTGGTCCAGCAACTGTTTCTTTTCCGGCGAATATCCGTCTTCCAGCACGACCAGAAGGGCGGAGAGCTGCAGCGCATAGGGGTCGTACGGCGACTCGTCGCCGATCTTGTAGCCCATGGCGATCGCGCCCTTCTGGTCTCCCTTGGCGAGCAGGGATATGGCTTCAAGATAGGCGGCGGTATGGCCGAGGCTCTGGCGATAGGCGCGCGTCGACGTCAACTGGGGCTGATCCGTCGGCAAGGTATGGATGTCGTCGATGGCGCCCTGCCAATCCGCGACCTCCATGCGGTGGATGGAGCGGCCCAGAATGAGTTCCAGGCGGCGGCCGCCGTCCTTGGCCTTTTCATCGCCGTTCAGGGCCGCGTCGCACGCCTTGATGCCGTCCTGGCCCTTCAACCGCTTCGTGGCGTCCGGTTCTTCAGGCATCGGGATCAAAAGTCCCACCACCAGGGAAATCGCGACAAGACGCGCGGCGATCCCCAAGGACGATTCCTTGTTCGGCTTGCCGTCGCAATGTACGAAGTTCGAAGCCTTGTCCTTGACGGCCGTACTTTCAGTCTCGGCCGGAACCGCCATCGTCTCTCCGGCCCGCGTCGCGGTCGACGACAGGGCCAGCGAAAGGATGACGCACGACAAGGCGCTGGTTCGCAGAAATTTACGCATGATATTGCCCCCCCTGGGAATTCGTGGCCGAAGGTCGTTGCCGGCGGCCGTCCACACATCTCATGTAACACGTTTTTTTGCGCGGTAAACGGTATTCCCCGTAAGCCCGAACCGGATATTTGCCCAGCAATTACAGGCCTGTCGCTTTTCGGGGGCGGCCGCAGGCGTCGATGCCCGCACGCGCCGGACACTTGCAAACCGGTTATATTCGCGCCTTAATTCGGGAGCATGACGGGTGTAATGTCCTTCCCGTCGGAGGTTGTGCCATGTCTGCGTCCCGTATCGTCCTGTCGTTGGCCCTGTTGCTGGCCCTGCCTTGCGCCGCCGTGGCGCAGGAGGTCACCGGTTCGGGCGACGAACTGGTGAGCGCCAATACACGCGTCCGCACCCTGCCGACGGAGGCCGATATCGCCAAGGCCAAGGCGGATGCCGCCGCGGCCGCGGCCAAGCCCGCCGTTAGCCAGGACATGATGATCGCGCGGCTGAATGCCGCCGCGCCCGTGTCCGACCGCGCCGTGCCCGCGTCGTACGCCGCCCCGCAGCCGGACGAAAGCGGCAAGCGCCAGATTCATGGCGGCGCGGGCGTGTCGATCGGCACCGGCGGCTATCGCAGCGGCTACGTCTATTCGCTCATTCCGATCGGCGACACCGGGACCTTAGGGATAGCTTACAGCCAAACCGACTTCGGCAAGAACCGCGTGCCCTATGGCTACGGCTACGGCGCCTACTATCCGGGTTACGACTACCGCCCCTATGGTTACGGCTACGGTGCGCGCGGCGGCCGCTCGCAATCTCTGGCCATCTCCTATACCGACGATGAAACGCGTGAAGGCGGACCCAGCACGCCGGACGGCTGCGCGCCCGGATTTCGCGACGGCGACCGCTATCTCGAGCCGCTGTGGGTGACGCACCTGCACGGCGAGCGCACCTGCGCGATTTCCGCCGACCGTCCCTGATCTTGCCAAAGCGCAAATTCTCTGACTAAAGTCAGAGAATGGATCAGCTTCAGCATATCCGCCGTTTCAACCGGCTCGTCACCCAGCGCATCGGCGTTCTGCAGGCAAGCTATCTCGGTCAGGGCCGCCCGCTCGGCGAGGCGCGGCTGCTGTTCGAGATCGGCGAGTCCGGCGCCGACGTCCGTGAGCTGCGCATCCGCCTCGACCTCGATTCCGGCTATGTCAGCCGTGTCCTGCGCACCCTGGAAGGACAGGGGCTGATCACCGTCGAAAAGTCGCCGGCCGACGGCCGCGTCCGCATCGCCCGGCTGACGCCCGGCGGGGTCGACGAGGTGCGCACCTACGATCTCCTGTCAGACAGGGTGGCGCGCTCGCTGATCGAACCGCTCGACGAAGGCCAGCGTACCCGCCTGGTCGCCGCCATGGGCGAGGTCGAGCGCCTCTTGCGCGCGTCGGCGGTCACGCTCCACGTCGAGGCGCCGGGCAGCACCGACGCCCGCGCCTGCGTCGCCAACTATCTCGGCGAGCTGTCGCAACGTTTCGACACCGGCTACGACCCGAAGGCCGCTGCGCCGACCGACGACGCCCAGTTCAGCGCACCCGACGGCGTCTTCCTGATTGCCCGGCTGGACGGCCGCGCCGTCGGCTGCGGTGCGTTGAAACGTCCGCACGCCGGGACAGGCGAGATCAAGCGGCTATGGATCGATCCCGCGACGCGGGGCCTGGGGCTCGGGCGAAAGCTGCTGACAGCCCTGGAAGACGCGGCGCGCGACATGGGCCTGGCAAGCGTTCGCCTCGACAGCAACCGCACCCTGACCGAGGCGATCGCGCTCTATAAGAAATGCGGCTATGTCGAGGTCGCCCGCTTCAACGACGATCCGTACGCGCAGATGTGGTTCGAAAAGCGTCTTGGTTGATTTTTGCGCTGCACAAATTTCCCCATTGACGACGTGGGAGCGCCCTGTTTGACTGGGGGCGACGTCTTCTTTTGAGGTTTTCCATGGGCACGGTCCGGGCGATACTGGTTATGGCCGCCACTCTGTCGATCGTCGCCGGCCCGGCCGGGGCGCGTCCCCGGCATGATCACGCGCACCGTCACCGGCCGGAGCCCGCCCGGCCGACCGCCATCGTCTCGGCCTTTCCGCCCGAGTTCGACGCGCTGAAGGCGACGATCAAGGTGCGCGCCGCCGGTACCAGCCGCGGCGTCGCCTGGGTGACCGGAACCCTGGGCGGCCGCCCCGTCGTCCTCATGATGAGCGGCGTGTCGATGGTCAATGCCGCCATGAACACCCAGTGGCTGATCGACCGCTTCCACGTGTCGCGCATTGTCTTTTCGGGTATCGCCGGCGGCGTCGATCCATCTCTCGACATCGGCGACGTCGTCGTGCCCGATGCCTGGGCGCAGCCGTTCGAGGTCGTTCTGGCGCGCCGGGCCGGCGATAGCTTTCAGCCGCCCGAATGGGTCAGCCGTCGCCTCGACATTCCCGCCTACGGCATGATGTTTCCGCGCGCCGTTTCCATGGGCGGGACGGACGCCGGCGCGGGGCACGACACCTTTCCGGCGAATCCCGCCCTGCTGGCGGTCGCCCGGACGGTGGCGGCGCGCGAGCGCCTCAAGGCCTGCGCGGCGCCGGACATGTGCCTTGACCACACACCCAGGATCGTCGTCGGAGGCACGGGCGTCAGCACGCCGGCCTTCGTCGACAATACCGAATACAGGCAATACCTGGCGGCCACCTTCCACGCGCGCGTCACCGATATGGAAACCGCTGCCGTGGCGCAGGTAGCTTACGCCAACGGCGTCCCCTTTATCGGATTTCGCAGCCTGTCGGACCTGGCGGGCGGAGACGCCGGCGTGAACCGCATGCGCGTCTTCATGCGGCTGGCCTCGGTCAATTCGGCCACCGTCGTCGCCGCTTTCGTCAAGGCGTTGCCCTGAACGGTGAAAGCCGTCACACTTCCCTGAAAACAGGGAGACCGACCGCAGATGAGCTTCGACATCCGTATTGCTGGGCCTGGGGACATCGCCCTCTACCGTGCGGCCATGGTCCTGTTCGGCCGGGCGTTCGACGATCCCGAAAGCTATCACGACGCGCCGCCGCCCGACGCCTATGTCCGCGGCCTGCTGGAGCGGGACACCTTTATCCTGCTCGCGGCGGAAGGAGAGGGCAGTGTCGCCGGCGCGCTGGCCGCCTATGTCCTGCCGAAGTTCGAGCAGGCGCGCAACGAGGTCTATATCTACGACCTTGCCGTCGATGTCGCCTGGCGCCGGCGAGGCGTCGCGACGGCGCTGATCGAACGCCTGAAGGTGGAGGCGGCCGGGCGCAATGCCTGGGTGATCTACGTCCAGGCCGACTACGGCGACGATCCAGCGATCGCCCTATACGAGAAATTGGGCGTGCGAGAAGACGTCATGCATTTCGACATAGCGCTTAAGGTAAACGAGCCTTTTCAGCGGTAACGGGTTATTTTGCAATGCAGCGAACGTTTCATTTACCAACCCTGTGTAGAGTTGTATCAGGAGGGCGGTAATGAACAAGGCGTACAGGTTCAATTTCTACGTCGATACCGACAACCGCGTCCTCGTCGTGCGGTTGATCGGCGCCATGCCGGCCCACGAATTCCTCAACCAGCTGTTCGAATCCTACGGTACCGTACCGGAGCCGTGGACCTATAACCGCATCATGGATTTCCGCCGTTTCCGCGGGCTCCTGAGCTCGGCCGATATCGCCGAGATGGGCCGCCGCTGGATGGCCATGGTCCCCGCCGACTGCAAGCGGACGCGCCTGGCCATCGTCGGCAGCGGCATGGATACGCCGAAGTCTGTCGCCACCGTGTCGCCCGAGGTCCCGAACCGCCTGGTCTGCCATTTCAGCGACTATCACCAGGCGCGCGACTGGGCGATTTCGACCGACGCCACCGCCGAGCAGGAAGATGCCGGCGAATGGGCGGTGATCGGCGCCGATCACGACCTGACGATCCAGGCCTGACGACGCAGGCTGGATCGGGTGCCCCGTCCGGTGAAGTTTTTCTGCCGCCTTTCATCCGGTGGTTGTTTCATTTATAATCGATGGAAAGCGGCGCCCGGGATTCGCCGCCCCTATACCTTGCTTGCGTGTCAGTTCCGGGCGCGAAGGGCGGTCTTGTCCGCCGGTCGGGCTCATTCCAGGAGACCCTCTCATGGATTCCGCAGCCCCCGGCGCCCTCAACCAGGCCAGCCAGTTTTTGACGCCTGTCCTCCAGGCGACGCACGACGGCATGGTGGTCACGGCCGGAGACGGAACCATACTCGTTTTCAACGACGCGGCCGCCGACCTGTTGGGTTATCCGGCGCGGGAGGTCATAGGCAAGCCCATTTCCGTCCTGATGCCGGTGATGGAGGTGGCAGGCGACGGACGTAACCTGCCCGACATCGTGACCGACGTCGACATCGGCAAGGGCGGCGAGGTGGCCGTGCGCCGGCGCGACGGCAGTGAGGTGCTTAGCGAAGTCAATGTCAGCGAGGTCAAGGTCGGCGAAACCTCGCTCTTCGCCTGCGCCATTCGCGACGTAACCTCGCGGCGCGCCAACCGCCGGCGCATCGACAAGCTGTTGCGCAGCCTGGCAGAGGCCGAGATCCTGCAACGCGCCCTGATGGAAGGCGATACCGACTACGCCATCATCGTGCTCGACGTCGCCGGTAATGTCGTGCTGTGGAACCCCGGGGCGCAGAAGCTGAAGGGCTATTCCGCGGACGAGATCGTCGGACGCAATTTCGCGGTCTTCTATACGGCGCAAGACCGGGCGGCGGGGGTCCCGAAGGCGTCCCTGGCGCGAGCCGTCGCCGAAGGCAAGTTCGAGGAGGAGAACCTGCGCGTGCGCAAGGACGGCTCGACCTTCTGGGCCTTCCAGGTCGTCAGCCCCCTGCGGTCCGTCGACGGCGACGTCACCGGGTTCGTCAAGGTGACGCGCGACATCACCGAGCGCAAGACGGCCGAGGCCGAACTGCACGTCCACATGGAAAAGCTGCAGCGCAGCAACCAGGAGCTCGACGACTTCGCCTATATCGCCTCGCACGATCTGAAGGAGCCGATCCGCGGATTGAGCAACAACGCCAAGTTTCTGCAGGAGGATTTCGCCGACGTCGTCGACGATTCGGGCAAGCGCCGTCTGAACCGGATGATTTACCTGTGCGGACGCATGGAATCGCTGATCGACGACCTGCTGTATTTTTCGCGGCTGGGCCGCCAGGATCTGGCCGTCCAGCCGGTCGACCTCACCCGCGTCATCCGCGATATCGAGTTGATGATGGAGACGACCTTGCGCGAACGGAATGCGAGGATCGTCCTTCCGGCTCCCTTGCCGACGATCGTGTGCGACGTACCGCGCGTCACCGAGGCGTTCCGCAACCTGATCTCCAACGCCGTCAAATATAACGACAAGCCGGACAAACGGATCGAGGTCGGGGTGGCGCGCCATGAGGGCGGCGTTCCGGTCTTCTACGTCCGCGACAACGGCATCGGCATCGAATCGCGTTTCTTTTCCGACGTCTTCCGCATCTTCAAGCGGCTCAATGAAGAGGACGACAGCGTCAAGGGCACGGGCGTCGGCCTGACCTTCGTCAAGAAGATCGTCGAACGCCACGGCGGCCGCATATGGCTGGACTCCGAACCCGGAACCGGCACGACCTTTTTCTTCACCTTGCAGTCTCCGGAGGGACACTGACCATGCAATCCATACCCGTCATCCTCATGGTCGAGGACAATGAAGACGACTACGAGGCGACGGTGCGCAGCCTCCAGAAGAACCATTTCGTCAATCCCGTGCACTGGTGCAGGAGCGGGCGCGAAGCGCTCGACTTTCTCGGGCGCACGGGCAAGTACGCCGGCGCCGACGTGCCGCGGCCCGACCTCATCCTGCTCGACCTCAACATGCCGGGCATAGACGGGCGCCAGGTGCTGGCGGCGATCAAGAGCGACGCGCAGCTCAGGCACATTCCCGTCATCGTGCTGACCACGTCGAGTGACGCGCGCGACGTCGAGACCTGTTACGAGATCGGCGCCAGCACCTACATCCAGAAGCCCGTCAATTTCGAGGGCCTGACCGAGGCGGTGCGCACCATGAAGGACTACTGGTTCGGCGTGGCGCTGCTGCCGGGGCGCGAAAAGGTTTCGGGTGCCTGATGGATTCCCCCGGCGACATCCAGGCCGCGCTCGACGGACCGTTCGTCCTGCTGGTCGACGACAATCCCGACGACCGCGAAAACTACGTGCGCGCGCTCAAGCGGATCGAAGGCGTCAGCTACCGGTATCACGAGGCGGCCGGCGGCGAGTCGATGATGAAGAGCCTGGCCGAGGCGCGCCCCGACTGCGTGCTGCTCGACTACTCGCTTCCGGGACGCAACGGCCTCGATCTGCTGCGCGACATCGTCGCGCAATACCCGTTCCTGCCGGTGATCATGATGACCGGCCAGGGCAATGAGAATATCGCCGTCCAGTCGATCAAGAGCGGAGCGCAGCATTATCTGGTCAAGGCCGACGTCACGCCCGGTCTGCTGCACGAAACCATTACGGCGGCGATCCGCCACCGCGCCCTGGAACACGAACGCGGCCTGCTGATCGAGAAGCTGACCGCCAGCAATACCGAGCTTGAACGTTTCGCCTATGTCGCCTCTCACGACCTGCAGGAGCCGATCCGCATGGTCGCCAGCTTCGGCCAGGTGCTGAAGCAGGACTATGCCGACCGGCTGGACGATACGGGGCGCGAATATCTCGACATCGTCCTGGAAGCCAGCCAGCGCATGCACGGGATGATCGGCGACCTTCTGACCTATTCGCGCGTCGGCAGCCACGCCATCGAAAGCGTCGGGTTCGACGGCAATGCGACGCTCAAGACGGCGCTGGACAATCTGCGCGAACTGATCCGCGAGCGCTCGGCCGAGATCGAAGCCGGTGAATTGCCCAGGCTTTACGGCAACCCCATCCAGATCTCGCGTCTGCTGCAAAACCTGGTCGCCAACGCCATCAAGTACCAGGCGCGTGGCAACGTCCCGCGCCTTCGCATCGCCGTCGCGGACCTGCCCGGTCACTGGCAGTTGTCGGTCACCGACAACGGCCTCGGGATAGAGCCGCGCTACCTCGACCAGATCTTCGAGCCGTTTCGCCGCCTGCACGTCTGGGAAAGCATCCAGGGGACGGGGCTGGGACTGGCGATCTGCAAGAAGATCGTCGAGAACCACGGCGGCGAGATCTGGGCCGAATCCGTGCCGGGCGAAGGGGCGACTTTTCACTTCACGCTCAGGAAACCTCGCGCAGGCGTGAAAACAGGTGAATAGACCTGTTAAGCAGTTGTTAATATAATTTAATTTAAGGTTGTGTTTGCGCACAACGATGCGCAAAAAAATGCACAAAAACGACTACAGGATGTGGTGGGCCGCGGGGGGCGACCAGTAAACGGAGGACCGGTATGGTCAGCCAGGCGCCCTTTTCAGACGTTTCCTCGACCGGCGCGTCGCGCGATTTCTGGCCGCTGCTCCCTCAGGCCACGTGCCTGCGCCAGGCGCGGGTCCTCCTGGTCGATGATGCCCGCAACGATATCCTCCTGGCCAAGCGCTTCCTGTTCGGCACGCGCGCCCTGGGCTGCGACCTGTTCACCGCCATGTCGGCGCATGAGGCGATCGAGATCCTGGAGCGGCAGTCCGAGCGCGGCGAAGCGATCGACCTTGTCCTGCTCGATATCAACATGCCGGGCGAAAGCGGCTTCCAGCTCCTCGATCTCATCCGCGCCCAGCCGAAGCTCAACCGCGTGCCTGTGGTCATGTGCACGGGATCGAGCCACGACGTGGACCGCCACCAGGCGATGCACCTGGGCGCCGTCGGTTATATCGTCAAGCCGCCGTCGCTGGAGAAGCTGCGCGACATCCTTGAGGTCCTGCCTCTGCTCGACATCCAGGAGGATGGGCAGGGGTTGCGGCTGTCGGCCCTGGGGGCCGCGTGATCACAGTCGCTTTTTAAAACAGGCGACTCGCTTTAAGAGTGTAGGCAAGAGGCAAGAAAGACCTCATTCGCGGCGGCGCCGGCAAATTCGGCGGCTGGCCGGGTTTGGAAGGGAGTGGCCTTTTGTCCGTGTTCGATCCCGATTTCACCCCGCAACCGCGCGGCCGTGTCCTCCTCGCCGAGGACTATGAACCCAACGCCTTGTTCATCGCCGAAGTGCTCGACATGGCCGGCTACGAGGTCGAACTCGTGACCGACGGCTGCGTCGCCGTCGAGCGCGCCGGGGCCGAGATCTTCGCCGCCATCATCATGGATATCGAGATGCCGAAGATGGACGGCATCGCCGCCACGCGCGCCATCCGCAAGCACGAGGCGTCCGAGGGGCGGTCGCCGGTGCCGATCCTGGGCATCACCGGCCATACCATGGCCAGCATGCACCACCTGTGCCGCCTGGCCGGCATGACGGACATCATGTGCAAGCCGTTCCGCCCGTCGATACTCGAGGCCAGGCTTGAAGCCGCGATCCGCGAGCCCCTGCCGGCGGGATAGGACACCGCGCCGTCCGCTCCTGGTTTTGCCAGGCCTTGGAAAACGCTCCGCTTTTTGGGCGTATGGCTTTTTTATTTTTTTTGCGTCCATTTTCGAAGCACGGGTATAGTCGTTGCCGTCGAAACAGACGGCGGCTGGGGCCGGACGAAAGCGCCGGTATCGAGGAAACAGTGGAAGACGGACGGCCTGCGCGGGCCCATGCAGTGACCTTTGCCGGTCGCATCGCCGCCTACGGCGGTGAAACGGGTCGGCTGATCGCGGACTTCGACTGGAGCCGCACGTCGCTTGGGCCGATCGAGACCTGGCCGCAAAGCCTCAAAAGCGCCGTTTCCATCATTCTGCGGTCCGACGTCGCCATGGTCATGCTGTGGAACGGCGACGGCGTCATGCTGTATAACGACGCCTACTCGGTCTTCGCCGGCGGGCGCCATCCTCAGCTCCTGGGCTCCAAGGTCCGCGAAGGCTGGGCCGAGGTCGCCGATTTCAACGACCACGTCATGAAGGTCTGCCTGGCCGGCGGTACGCTGAAATTCAAGGACCAGGATCTGACGCTCTATCGCCATGGCAAGGCCGAGCGGGTCTGGATGGATCTCGACTATTCGCCGCTGCCGGGCGACGACGGCGAACCCGCCGGCGTCCTGGCCATCGTCGTCGAAACGACGCCGCGCGTGATGGCCGAACGCGACCTGCGCCAAAGCCAGCTGCAGCTCGATCTCAGCCTGTCCGCCGCGCGCATGACGGTGTGGTCGCGCGATTTCGCCAGCGGCGTGATCCTGCGTTCGGGCAATTCGGACGCCATTATCGGCGAAGGCCTGACCTATGACGAATTCCAGGTGCGTATTCCCGAACCCGACGGTTCGGCGAACCGGGCGCTGGTGGAGGACGTCATCGCCGGCCGCGCCGAGCGCTACGACCGTGAATTCCGCTACAATCACCCGGACGGCCGGGCCCTGTGGCTGCACAACCAGGGCTTTGTCGTCCGCGACGACGACGGCAATCCCTTGCGAATGCACGGCGTCTGCATCGACGTCACCGACCGCAAGTCCAGCGAGCTGCGCCTGCGCGACAGCGAGGCGCAGTTGCGCACCCTGGCCGAAACCCTGCCGGCTCTCGTCTTCATCACCGATGCCGAAGGGCGGAATATCTATACCAACTGCCGCTTCCAGGCCTTTGCCGGTCTTTCCGCCGACGCCTTGATGGGCGACGGCTGGCAGACGGTCATACACCCCGACGACCGCGACCGCGCGGCCGCCACCTGGGACGCGTCATGGCGCTCGGGCGGTGCCTACCAGGCCGAATACCGCGTCCGCCGTCACGACGGGAAGTTTCGCTGGCACGCCGTACGCGGCGCGCCCGTCTACGACGGCGACGCCATCATTCGTTGGGTCGGCGCCTGCACCGACATCCATGAGCACAAGCTGGCCGAGGCCGAACTGCACACGGCCAATACGCGTCTCGAATCCGAGATCGAGCAGCGGACGCGCGAACGTAACCGCATGTTCGAGTTGTCGAACGACCTGTTCGCCGTCGCCGGCTTCGACGGCATGCTCAAGACGGTCAATCCGGCGTGGTCGCGCCTGCTCGGCCACAGCGAAGACGAATTGCTGGCGCAGCCCGTCGTCGATCTTGTCCACCCCGAAGACGTCGATCGCTCGCTGGAAACCCTGGCTCTGCTCGGCGCCGGCGGCATCATCCAGCATTACGAAGAGCGCCTGCGCCGCGCCGACGGTTCGTACGCGCGCATCGCCTGGGCGGCCGTGCCGGGCGACGGCGTTATCTATGCTGTCGGGCGCGACGTCACGCAGGAACGCGTGCGCGAGGATGCGCTTCGCCAGGCCCAGAAGATGGAGGCGGTGGGCCAGTTGACGGGCGGCATCGCCCACGACTTCAACAACCTGCTGGGCGCGGTTCTGGGGTCGTTCGACCTGATCCGCCGCCGGCCCGACGATCCGGAACGCGTGCGGCGCTTCGCCGAAAACGGCATGCAGGCGGCCGAACGCGGCACCCGCCTGACCGGACAGCTCCTGGCCTTCTCGCGCGCCCAGCGCATCGAAAACCGGCTGCTGCACGTGGCGGCCCTGGTCGACGACATGCGCGACATGCTGGCGCGGACGCTGGGGCCGATGATACGGCTGAGTTTCAACCTCGACGGCGCCACGGTGCCGGTGCTGTCGGACGCCACCCAGCTCGAAATGGCCGTGCTGAACCTGGCGATCAATTCGCGCGACGCCATGCCCGACGGTGGGGTTCTGACGATCTCGACGGCCGTCCGCCATATCCGCCACGATCCCGAGCTCAAGCGGGGCGACTATGTCGAGCTGGCCGTCACCGACAGCGGCGCCGGCATGAACCCCGACGTGCTGGCGCGTGCGCTCGATCCCTTCTTCACCACCAAGGGCGTCGGCAAGGGCACGGGGCTGGGCCTTTCCCAGGTCTATGGCGTGGCGCGCCAGGGCGGAGGCACGGTGCGCATCGAAAGTGCGCCGGGCAAGGGCACGACGGTGCGGGTCCTGTTGCCGCGCGCCGAAGGCGAGGTCACGAACGGCGACGATCGCGACACCTGCTTGCCGATGCCGGCGGCCGCGCCGGCCAGCGTGCTGGTGGTCGACGACGACGCCGATCTTCGGATAACGCTGACGGGCGCGCTCGAGGCGCTGGGCTTCGATCCCTGGGAGGCGGCGAACGGTCCGGCCGGGCTCGATATCCTGAAACGCCGCCGTCCCGACATCCTGCTGGTCGACTTCGCCATGCCCGGTATGAACGGCGCCGAGGTTGCGGTCGCTGCCCGCGCGCTTCACCCCGACCTGCCGATCCTCTTCGCCAGCGGCTACGCCGACACGGCGGCGATCGAGCGCGTGCTGGGCGAGGACGCGACCATATTGCGCAAGCCGTTCCGCATCGACGACCTGCAAGGCGCGCTGTCCGGCCTGTTGCGGGTAAAGGCAGAATTACCCTGAGGGTTGAATTTTTATGCGTTGAGGCGCATCGTGACTCACCGCCAGGGTGAGTCGAGTGTCTGACCGCCCATAAATAAAGGCGGGAGACAGTGTGCGGAAACGATGCAAGTACCCCAGGATCTGCCCCATGACCTGCAACAGGACGATGGGATAGAGGTTCGACAGTATCCGGTCCTTTGGATGGCTGTTGTTTTGAGTCCCCTGTGCGCCCTTTTTTGGATCATGGTGATCCGGGGGTTGATCGCGGTCTTCAGCGGTTAAAGACCCGCCACGATCTTGCGCAGCATGGCCAGCGTCCGGAAGGTTCCGGGCGTAGCGAAACGCTTCGTCCCGAAGGCGGCCAGGAGCCGTGTCTGACTGGGCCGCCCCGGAAAGTGGATGAACAGATCCCCAGCCACCAGCGCCACACGTTCGTCCGAAACATAAGGTTTCAGGTCGTCTATCAGGCTGTCCGGATAGGGCTTGCGCATGACGCGCACGGAAATCTGCTTTGCGTCCCCGACACCGGGAAAGGGGTCGGCCCCGGCCAGCGCCCTGAACGCCTTCGCGTCGCGCAGGATGACCGGCACGGCCTTGCCGAAGCGCCTGGCGAAGGCGGCTTCGAGTTCCGCCTCCACGTCGGCGGCCTTGCGCGATGCGGTCTCGAAAATCAGATTTCCGGATGACGCGACCGTACGGACCTTTTCATATCCCAGACCTTCGGCCAGGGCTTTGAGGTCGGCCATTTTGAGCCGTGCGCCTTCAGGCAGGACGACCGAATAGAGCAGGGCGATCCAGGTCATGATCTTGCAACATCCTTATCTTCCGGCGGCACGCTTCGACTGAATTTTGACGCGCCGAAGCGCCTGATGCCCGCACCTTATGAAAAGGAGACCGTCATGGCCAATATCGAATCCAAGCTGAAGGCGTGCATTGCCCTGTGCTGGGAATGCCGCAACGAATGCCAGCATACCCTGTTCGATCACTGCCTGAAAATGGGCGGCCGCCACGCCGAAGCGGCGCATGTCCGCCTGATGACCGATTGCATCGAGATGTGCCAGACCGCGGCTGACTTCATGACGCGGCATTCCGCTGTACACATGGCGGCCTGCACGGCGTGCGCCGAGGTATGCGAAGCCTGCGCCCGGTCGTGCGAATCAATCGGCGGCGACCGTATGAAGGCGTGCGCGGAGGCGTGCCGCCGCTGCGCCGACAGTTGCCGCGAAATGAGCCGCATGACGGAAGTGGCATAGGCCCAGGGAAGATGGAGGGCGTCATGAAACGTATGGCTTTTTGCCTGGCATTGGCGCTTGCCGTCGCGGGCCCAGCCCGGGCCGCCGACAAACCCGATGCTTTCGTCGCCGCGGCGGCCCAGGCCAATATGTCGGAAATCGAGTTGTCGAAACTGGCGCTGCAGCGCTCGCAAGACCCGCGCGTCCGCGATTTCGCCCAGCGCATGATCGACAACCATACCAAGGCGGGCAATATGCTGGCCGTCGTCGCCAAGCAGGAACATATCCCTCTACCGGACGCGCTCGACGTGGGCCATGCGTCGAAGATCGCGAGCCTGGCGGCCCTGACGACCGATTTCGACCGTGCCTATGTCGACACCATGGTCGCCGAGCACGCCGCCGCGGTCGCCCTGTTCAGCGACTTCGCCACAAACGGCCAGGACCTGTACTTGAAGAATTTCGCCCAAAGCACCCTGCCGGCCGTAACGGCGGACAAGGCGACGATCGAGACGCTCCAATCGAAGATGTAAGATGACATTATTGTCTGAGTAATGTACGCCGGTCTCCCATAAAACAAATTGTGGGAGCGGATATGAAAAACGTGGGCGCGGCGGTGCTTTTGGCGTTGGTGGCATGCGGAGCGGCGAACGCGAAGCCGCCTGTACGCACGACCTGGATGGCCGACAACGGCAACGGCACCTATACCAATCCGCTGTTCTACGACGAGTTTTCCGATCCCGACATGATCCGTGTCGGTGACGACTATTACCTGACCGGAACAAGCATGCATTCGATGCCGGGTCTGCCGATCCTCCATTCGAAGGACCTGGTGAACTGGGACTTCGTCGCCTACGCCGAGGACAAGCTCGATCTCGGGCCGGCCTATCGCCTTGAAGGCGGAAACGTCTACGGCCAGGGCATCTGGGCGCCCAGCTTCCGCTACCACGACGGCACATATTACATCTTCAGCAACGTCAACCACGCCACGACGCAGCTCTTTACCGCGAAGAGCCCGAAGGGGCCGTGGACGCGCACCCCGATGAAGAAGACCTTCCACGACCTGTCGGTCCTGTTCGACGACGACGGCAAGGTCTATGTCGTGTGGGGCTACCAGGAGATCCACCTGGCCGAGCTCGACAGCACGCTGACCGACATCGTGCCGGGGTCCGAGCAGATCATCATCCCGCGCGGCGCCGGTATGGGCGAAGGCAGTCATTTCTACAAATGGGGCGACACCTACTGGATCCTCAGCGCGGAATGGAATGGCATGCGCATGGCGGCGGCGCGGTCGAAATCGCCGCTTGGGCCTTACGAGGTCAACCGCGCCGTCAGCGTCGACGAGGACTGGGGGCAGATCCAGGGGTATCGCGAGGACGGCGACAAGCCCCCGTTCAAGATCAACCCGCCCGATCCGTCGAAGCACGGCTGGGGGTCGCTGCACCAGGGCGGCGTGCTGCAAACGCAAAACGGCGACTGGTGGGGCTGGTCGATGTACGATTCCAACTCGGTCGGCCGGCTGACGGCCCTGTCACCGGTCACCTGGAAGGACGGCTGGCCGTATTTCGGGCTTCCCGGAAACCTGACGCGGACACCGCGCGTCTGGACCAAGCCGAACCTGCCGAAGGATACGCCGCATGCGCCGTACGAACGCAGTTCCGATTTCTCGGAAGCGGCGCTGAAGCCTGTCTGGCAATGGAACCACGTGCCGGTCGACGCCAAATGGTCGCTGACGGAACGGCCGGGTTACCTGCGCCTGCACGCCCTCCCGGCGACGGACCTTCTCGACGCGCGGGACACCCTGACCCAGCGCGTCATGGGGCCGCGCTCGACCGCTACCGTGGCGATCGATGTCTCCGGCCTGAAGGCTGGCGACGTCACCGGCCTATCGCTGTTCAACCGGCCCTATGGATGGATCGGCGTCGAAAAGACGGATAGCGGCCTGTCGGTCATGCGCTTCGACGAGCAGACTGACGCGCCCGTGCGCGAGACGATTACGGCCCGCCGCGTCTGGCTGCGCGCCGACTGCGACTTCCTGACAGAGACGCACGGCTTCAGCTGGTCGACCGACGGCAAGACCTTCCATAAACTGGGCGCGCCCTTCGTCACGCCCTTCCAGCTCAAGACCTTCCAGGGCGTGCGCTACGGCGTCTTTGCCTTCAACAGGCGGGGCCACGAGGGCGGCGTCGCGGATATCGATTCCGTCACCGTGCACGAACCCGATGCCGGAGGCTTAAAGCCCATCCCGTTCGGCCGGACGATCGACCTCAAGCCCGCCGGGGGTGGCAAGGGGCAGATCCTTGCGGTCGCCGACCGGGGCCTCGGCCGCGTGGCGCTGCTGAAAGGCAAACAGGCGATGGCGGTCCAGGCCGACGGCTCGGTCGCCTTTGCCGCCGATACGAAGTCGCCGGGCCAGACCTTCCAGTGGATGGAGACGCTGACCGGCGAAATCATCCTGATGTCGCTGGAAACGCACCGCTATCTGCGTCTGGATGCGCAAGGCGGGCTGCATGCCGATAGCCCGGGTCCGCTGCCCGATGGCAAGGACGGCGTGCGCTTTACATGGATGCCCGCGAAATAGTCAGGTCCGCCAGGCGACGAGGACGGAGCCACCGGCGATCAGGGCGACGCCCAGCCAGTTCGCGGCCGACAGTTTTTCGCCGAGGACGGTGGTGGCGATCACGGCGACGAAGACGACGCTCAGCTTGTCGACCGGCGCCACGCGCGCCGCGTCGCCGAGCTTGAGGGCATGAAAATAGCAGAACCACGACGCGCCGGTAGCCAGACCTGACAGGACAAGGAACAGCCAGGTCTTTTGCGACAGGCTCGACGGCGATTGCCAGCTGTTCGTCGCGGCGACGAACACGGCGCCGGCCATAAGGATGACGCCGGTGCGGATCAACGTCGCCAGGTTCGAGTTGATGCCGTTTATGCCTATCTTGGCGAAGATGGCGGTCGCCGCGGCGAAGACCGCCGACATGACCGCCCAGAATGGCCACCCTGAAAAAACCCTGTCCATGGAGATACTCCCGAAGGTGACGCGCCTCCGGTTGTATAGCCGGAGGCGCGTCTTGAGGCCATGGTCGTGTCGTCAGACCGGCGGGCTCAGTCTTCCTGCTTGTCTGCGTCCTCGTCGGTCGGTTCTACCGTGCCGGAACCGACGATCTTGCTGTCGACCGACTTCGGATGGCCCTTGAAGCGGATATCGCCCGAGCCCGTGACGTCCGACGTCAGCTTGCCGGAAGCGTTGAGCTGGGCGTCACCCGAGCCCGTCAGGTGCACATCGGCGTCGGTCGCGGCCAGGGCCGACAGGTCGGCGTCGCCCGATCCGGCCAGCGCCAGGGTCAGCGTGCTCGTATGGCCGCCGCCGTCGACATTGCCGCTGCCGCTGACGCGCAGATCGAGCTTCGGCTGGTCGTAGCCGCGGATATCGAGGTCACCGCTGCCTTCCACGGCGAATTTCGTCACGGACGGCGCGGTGATGGTGATGTGCAGCCGTTCGGCGCCGTCGTGCGTGGCCTCGAGTCCATTGGCGCCGAGGTGAAGCGTCACGACCTCGTCACGGTCGTTCAGCGTCTGGCCGTCGCTTAAAGACAGGCGCCCGTCCTTGAAGACGACGCGGGCGATCTGCGACGCCGGGCCGGTGATGCTGATATGGGCGTCCGGCGCCTGGACATAGGTGACGTCGACCGGCAGGTCGATGGTCACGCTGTCGCCGGCGAAGCTGAGCGTCTTGGTCTCGGTCGGCTCGGGCGCCGAAGGCTTGGCGCGGGTCACCTTGACGTGGTCGCCGTATTTCTGCGTGGTCAGGGTCCAGTCGCTGGTGCTGAGATCGTGGGTGATAAGACCGACGGCACCGGTCAGGCAGGCCACGGCGATGCCGGCGCAGGCGGCGGTGGTGAGAAGGAGAGAGCGGAGCATTTCAATATTCCCCAGTCAAATATTTCAGGCGTCGAGCGCGGGCTTGGCCACGCGGTAATGGAGGCGGGCGTACCAGATGATGCCGTTGACCAGCCACACCGAGGCAGCGACGGTCAGACAGCCGATGGCGGCGGCGGCGGTCATCAGGCCGGCCCCGGCCAGGAGCGCGCCGAGCACACCGCCCGGCAGGCCCAGGAACGGACAGACGGCGAAGACGACCCCGCCGGCGATGAACAGGCCGACGGCGGCGGCGAACAGGCCGATCAAGGTCCCGACCACCCCGCCGGCCATGGGCAGGAGGATCAACAGGTCGATGGCGCCGAGGCCGATAATGCCCATGATGGCGGACATGGCCGATGAGGGCGACTTTTGCGTTTCCCAGCTCTTGAGGCCGGCTTCGGCCTTGAGTTCGCGCGCCAGCCGGGCGGGATCGCCCAGGGCGTCGGCCACTTCGGCTTCGGAGCGCCCGTGTTCGGCGGCGTCGGTAAAGTGGGCTTCGTAATCGGCGACGATGTCGTCGATGGCGGCTTGCGGAAGGCCGTTCAGGCCCTTCTTCATGCGGTCGAGGAATTCGGCTTTGGTCATGGTGTCTTTCAAGCCTCCAGAGAGGACGGGGCGGCGTCGAGCAGGGCGTCGACGGCGCGGGCGAAGCCGCGCCATTCGTCGCGCTGATTGGCCAGGGCCTTACGGCCGGCGTCGGTGAGGCGATAATATTTACGCGAAGGGCCGGCGGGCGATTCGACCAGGTAGGTCGAGACCAGGCCGTCCGACTGCATGCGGCGCATCAGGGGATAGATGGTCCCTTCGCCCATGCCGATGGCGGTGTTGAGCTCGCTGGCGATCTCGTAGGCGTAGTTCTCGGACCGCGCCAGCAGCGCCAGCACGCACATGCCCAGCACGCCTTTCTTCAGTTGGATATCGATGGTTTCCGGCATGAGCCGTTCCTTGCACTGTCAAAAATCAGCCGCGGTCGCGGCGTGCCTTTGTATATGACAAGCTACCTTTCACTGCAAGGTACTTGTCATTAAATGTTAGTAAGGTTGAAAACCGTATCGCAAAACGAAAGAAGCCCGGCGCTTCCAAAGGAGGCCGGGCTAAGATGAATGAGGGCGAGAGAATTAATCGAACAGGGTCGCCAGACCGCGCAGTTCCAGGCCTTCGGCCGCCGTGCGGTAGACGGGGATGCCCGCGACGTATTCCGAGCGCGGGCCCTTGTCGAGAAAGCGGGCCCGAAAAGCGTCGTAGTCGAACTGGTCGCCGATGATGTCGAGCAGGGCGCCCGTCAGGTAGACGCCCGAGGTCGCCCCGACGATCAGCGCCACGTCGGCCGCCATCCCGGCCAGCCACACGGTCATCAGGCCGATGGTTTCTTTCGCCCTGGCATGGCCCGAGCGCGCCGCGTCGACGATGGCGGCGGGGGGCAGGGCTTCGGGTTCGGGCTCGCCCGCCACCGTATGGACGGCCTGCCAGACGGCCGTGACGCCGGCGACCGACATGACGGTCTCACGCGATACATAGCCGGTCTTGCCGCGCACGGCCTCGATCACCTGCCACTCGTAGCCGTTTTTCGCCGGCATGTCGGAATGGCCGCC
>FTCZ01006321.1_pt1 | contig 19713 bp, 18 predicted proteins | sample 1658871 | NCBI WGS metagenome assembly FTCZ01 (sample SAMEA3914864, study PRJEB12502) | metagenome | biome: forest; material: soil | place: USA | collected 2012-03-12 | depth 0.3 m
GGACGGAGCGGCCAATACCCCCGGCGGGACGGACGGCGCCGACGGCGAGGTCGCGCTCGATATCCAGATGGCCGGCGGCGTCGCACCCGGCGCACAGATCGCGGTCTATTTCGCGCCGAACACCAGCCAGGGCTTCGTCGATGCGATCACTAAGGCCGTCCATGATAACGACAACAAGCCTTCCGTCCTGTCGATCAGCTGGGGCGCGCCCGAAGACGGATGGACGCAGCAGACGATCACGGCGATGGGCCAGGCCTTCGCGGATGCGGCCAGCCTCGGCGTGACGGTGTGCGCCGCATCAGGCGACAGCCTCGCCACCGATGGTGAGAAGGACGGCCACCCCCATGTCGACTATCCCGCCTCCGATCCGCTCGTGCTGGGCTGCGGGGGGACCAAGATTACCGCCACCGACGCGACGATCTCGGCCGAGACGGTCTGGAAGAGCAATGGTGGCGGCACCGGCGGCGGCGTCAGCAGCCTCTTCCCCCGCCCCGCCTATCAGGCGAACGCGGGCATCCCGGCCCCGCCGACCGGCAGCGGCGGCGGCCGCGGCGTTCCTGATGTGGCGGGCGATGCCGATCCCGACAGCGGCTACCGCATCGTCGTGAGCGGGCAGGTCGGGATCATCGGTGGCACCAGCGCGGTCGCGCCGCTCTGGGCTGCGATCGTGGCCGGCCTCAACGCGTCTCGCGGCAAGCCGCTCGGGCAGATCCATGCCAGCCTCTATGCCCACCCCGATGCCTTACGGGACGTTACCAAGGGCAACAACAAGGCTGGCAAGATCGGTTTTGGCGCCCGGCGTGGCTGGGATGCGTGCACCGGGTTCGGATCACCGGATGGCGCGAAGCTCCACGCGTTGTTTTCGGCCAACAAACTAACGTGAATCATGGCGCATCTAGCAAGATGTGCGTTCATCGTCGCGCGACCGCTTTTCTTTCTGTTATCATCGTCGATACGTTAAAGTCGTGCGCGCCTATTAGGGACGCCCGAGAAGAACGAAGCTAGGGAGCACCAGCGGATAGTTCGCGTTTCAGCTTTCCCGGAAGGCATTCGCGATGGACCAAGCTGATCACCTGTTCCAAGCGCCGACTTTGACCGCGAAGCCGATGGCGAGCCTGAAAGGATGGCTGGCGGAAAAGGGTCGAAAGCATGGCGAGGCGATCGTCTATCGGGCCGCCGGGCTGCTAATGACACTCGCCACCGCCGTGGGCGCACAAAGGACCGGCAAGACGACGCTGACCATCCGAAAATATTATCTTCGCCATTTCTGGGCGCCCGAGGAGGCAACCGAATGGCTCGACATCGCGGTCGCCGCGATTATCTGCCCGATCGCCCTGCTCGTCGTGGCGCTGTGGGTGACCTGGCGCAACGGCGGGCTGATCGCGCGGCGGGAAGGCAAGAGCGCGTCGCGGCAGTTCTTCGAGCAGATCTGGCTCGCCCTGACACGCGGCATCCTGCCACCCTGGTATTATGTCTTCGAACTCCATCGGGCCGACCGGTGGGGCGGAGCGGACAATCTCCTCACCCGTGCCGAGACGAAGGAGGGTGCCTATCGCATCCTCGCGCGCCGGCGGGCATCGCGATCGCCGCTCGGCGACAAGGTCGCGTTCGAGCGTCATTGCCGCGTCCACCAGCTCCCCACCATCGCTGTGCTGGCGATCGCATGTGACGGCGCGATCGACTTCATAGCCGACGATTTGCGAACGCCGCCTTCGGGCGATCTGTTCATCAAGCCGGTGCGGGGCAGCGGCGGCAGCGGCACCGAGCGCTGGAACCGTCTGGGCCCCCTGTTCCTGGGCAGCGGGGGCCGAAGCTGCGACTGGCAGGGCCTGCTCCGCCATCTTGCCGAGCGATCACGCAAGCGGCCGATGATGCTGCAGCCGCGGATGGTCAACGACACAGCGCTGTCCGGGCTCAACAACGGCGCGCTGTCGACGGTGCGGGTGCTGACCTGCCTCGACGAGCAGGAGCAGCCCGAGGTGATCGGCGCGGTCCTGCGTATGGCGATCGGCAGCAATGAAGTCGTCGACAATCTGCACGCCGGCGGAGTTGCCGCGGCCGTCGACCTCGCCACTGGCCGGCTCGCCTGCGCCACAAATCTCGGAATGGATGTGCGCCTGGGGCGGACAGCTACTCATCCGACAACGGGCCATCCCATCTCCGGCTTCGAGCTACCGCATTGGCCGGATGTTCTGGCCCTCGCCTGCCGCGCGCACCACGCCTTCGCCGACCACGCACTGGTCGGCTGGGACATCGCGCTGATCGAGGGCGGCCTGTGCCTGGTCGAAGGCAATAGCGGGCCCGACCTCGACATCATGCAGAGGGTCGCAATGCGGCCGATCGGTTGCGAGCGGCTGGGCGAATTGCTCGCCTTCCATCTGCGGAACGGCGAAACCGTGCAGCCACACACCGCACTCTGAGCCGCTGTGATGGAGGATGCCGTGGATCGTGTCGACGTTCTGATCATCGGTGCGGGTCCGACCGGGCTCGTGCTTGCCCTGTGCCTGCACAGGCTCGGCATAAAGATCCGCATCGTCGACAAGACCGCCGAGCCGGGCACGACGTCGCGCGCGCTCGCCGTCCACGCACGGACCCTCGAACTCTATCGGCAGCTCGACCTCGCTGACGCCGTCGTCGCGAGGGGCCACAGGATTCCGGCGGTCAACCTGTGGGTGCAGGGCGAGAAGAAGGCGCGCGTCTCGTTCGAGGAGATCGGCGCCCAGCTCACGGCCTATCCCTTCCTGCACATTTTCCCGCAGGACGAACATGAGCGGCTACTGATCGAGAGGCTGGAGGCGATGGGGGTCCGGGTCGAACGCCGAACCGAGCTGCTCGGCTACAGCGATGAGCGCGGCCATGTCGTGGCAAAACTCCGCGGCCCCGCCGGCGAGGAGGATTGCGAGGCGACCTATATCGCCGGCTGCGACGGCGCGCGCTCGCAGGTGCGGGAGACGATGGGCACGGGCTTCCCCGGCGGCACCTATCAGCAGGTCTTCTATGTCGCCGACGTTGTGGCGTCCGGCCCGCCGATCGACGGCGAGCTCCATGTCGACCTCGACGAGGCGGATTTCCTCGCCATCTTCGCGCTTGCCGGAGAAGGCCACGCCCGGCTGATCGGGACGGTGCGCGACGAACGGGCAGAGCATGCCGAAACGCTCCGCTTCGAGGATGTGAGTGGCCGTGCGATCGAGCATCTGAAGATAAGGGTCGACAAGGCCAACTGGTTCTCGACCTATCATGTCCATCACCGCGTGGCCGAGCATTTCCGCAAGGAGCACGCCTTCCTGCTTGGCGATGCGGCGCATATCCACAGCCCGGCGGGCGGCCAGGGCATGAACACCGGGATCGGCGATGCCTTCAACCTCGCCTGGAAGCTGGCCGCCGTGCTGGCGGGCCGTGCGCCCGACGCGCTGCTGGACAGCTATGAGGAGGAACGCATCGCCTTCGCGCGGCGGCTGGTTAGGACAACCGACCGGGCGTTCACGGTGGTAAGCGCCGAAGGCCGGCTGGCCGACTTCGTCCGCACCCGCCTCGTGCCGGTGGTGCTTCCCGCCGCGGCGCGGTTCGACGCGTTCCGCGAATGGATGTTCCGTACCGTTTCACAGATCATGATCAATTATCGCGCCTGTGCGCTCAACGAGGGCCAGGCGGGCGACGTCCACGGCGGCGACCGCATGCCGTGGATCAGCGAGCGGAACTATGCACCGCTTTCCCGGATGGGCTGGCAGGTCCATGTCTATGGCAACGCCCACCCCGAGCTCGAAGCCTGGTCCCGTGAGACCGGTGTGCCGCTGCACGTCTTCCCATGGGAGGCCGCGCACCACGAGGCAGGTCTCGCCGAGGACGCGCTCTACCTGCTCCGGCCCGACACCTACATCGCACTCGCCGATCCATCTGGAAGCGTCGATGTGCTCAAACATTATTTCGTGGAACAGGGCATACGCCCCTGAGCCGCGCACCGGCGTTCAGTCCCTGTCGTTGCCCATCACCGCCTCGTCAGCCTCCGAGCGCGCGATCGCGGAGAGCACGGCCGGCGAAAGCCCGGATGGCACCTCGTCGAGCAGGCCGCCCAGCAAGGAGGAGACCGGCACGTCGGATCCGTGCGCCCGGCGATCGAGCGCGGTGAAGCCGGCTTCGAGCAGCGTCGCGACATGGCGGTCACGGACCATTCTGGTCGGTTCGCCCATCACCACGGCCACAAGGCGGTGGCCGCCCCGAATGGCCGACGCGGCGAGCGTGAAGCCTGCCTCAACGGTATAGCCTGTCTTGATGCCGTCGACGCCAGCGACGGTGCCGAGCAGATGGTTGTGATTGGTCATGCGCTGTGCACCCCAGCTGAAGCTGCGCGTGCTGAAATAGCGATAGCGATCGGGATGATCGTGCAGCATCGCCAGTGAAAGCAGGCCGAGATCGTGCGCGGAGGTGAAGGTGGCGGGATCAGGCAGGCCAGTTGCGTTGCTAAACATCGTCTGTCGCATGCCCAGCATCCGCGCCTTGACGGTCATCATACGCGCAAACGCCTGCTCGCTGCCGCCCAGACGTTCGGCCAGCGCAACCGCGACGTCGTTGGCGGACTTGACCGCGATCACGCGGATCGCATCCTCGACGCTGATCGTCTGGCCGGGTCGCAATCCGAGTTTGGACGGCTTCTGGGCTGCCGCATGGGCCGTCATGACGATGCGGTCGGAAAGGTTCAAACGTCCTGCGTCGAGCGCGTCGAACGCGAGGAAGAGCGTCATCACCTTGGTGATCGAGGCAGGGTGATGAATCTCTTCGGCCGCCTGCGAATAGAGGACGGAGCCGTCATCCGCGTCAATGAGGATGGCCGAATAGCGGGCAGGCCCGAGCGGGCTCGCCGACGCCGGTGCCATAGTCCCGGACCACAGCGCCACCGCCATAGCGATCGGCATTGCCAGCCGCCGCAATCCACCCTTCACCCGAACCATCACGACTCCCTCCACTCCCATACGATGCTCGCCCCTTACACGGAGAAAAAATGAAACCGACGACAGAATGAACGCAAAATCCGCCCGTGATCGTTTCCGTGTCAAAGCCCGGGCATCGGGCAACGGCTTGAAGCCGATCTTTTTTTGCATTGCGTCCGCGGCCGGCTTCCGCTTTCTGGTGATTGGAGCGGGTGCGTTGTTCCATCTGTGTTGGAGTGTCTTGGTCCCGTGAACGCCGTCACGCGTCGCCTCTTCCTCCTTCCCCTGCTCGCGCCGATGCTGCTCGCCGCGGCGCCCCAGGCAACGCAAGTACCACCACCGACGCAGCTGCTTCCTCCGAACTTCTCGGAACCCCCGACTACTCCCGTTCCGGTGCCGCCAGCGCCACACGTCATCCCAACTCTGACCGATCAGCAGCAGGAGCAGCTCCGCACTATGCTGGCGGGTGCGGATGCCGATGGCATGTCTCGCCAGGCCAAGACCACGCCGACCGACCCGACCGCGCTCGTTCAGGCAGCGATCGATTATGCGCAGGCGGTGCATGCCGGGCGCCTCGCTCCTTCCGACTATCTGCACGACTGGGGCCTGAAGCCGCTGCCCTACGATCCGTGGCCCGGCTTCCTCGATGCCGTGAAGCAAGATCAGCTCGCGGCGTGGATCGCCTCGCTGCCACCGCCCTACACCGGCTATGACGCGCTGAAGAAGGGTCTCGTGATCTACCGCGCGATCGATGCCGGCGGCGGTTGGCCGACGATTCCGGACGGCCCCGAGCTAGGCCCGGGCAAGGCCGACAGCCGCATTGCCACGCTCAGGACGCGCCTCGCGGTCGAGGACAAGGCGGTCACCACGACGGGGCCGGCACGCTACGATGCCGCCATGATCGAGGCGGTGCGCCGCGCCCAGCGTCGCTATGGGCTGGAGCCGACCGGCACGCTCAACAAGGCGACGCTCGACGCGCTCAACGTCTCGGCCCACGATCGCGTCGGCCAGATCATGGCAAACATGGAGCGCTGGCGGTGGCTGCCGCCGACGCTCCCGACCCACCGCATCCAGGTGAATATCGCAGCTGCCGTACTCACCGTGTTCGAGGCCGACAACCCCGTCACCTCGATGCGCGCGGTCACCGGGCGGCCAGGCGACGAAACGCCGATGCTGGCATCCGAAGTGCATAGCGTCGTCTTCAATCCACCCTGGAACGTGCCGAGCTCGATCGCGAACAAGGAGCTGTGGCCCAAAGAGCGCGCGCATCCGGGTTATCTGAGGGCGCATGGCTTCCGTGTCATCGCTACCCCCGATGGCGGGCGGCGCCTCCAGCAGCGTGCCGGTGACCAGAGCGCGCTCGGCCGGGTGAAGTTCGACTTCGACAATCCCTATGGCGTCTATCTTCACGACACGCCGACGCAGCGGACGTTCGGCGGCTACAGCCGGATGGTGAGCCATGGTTGCGTCCGGCTGGCGCGTCCGCTCGATCTCGCGCGGCTCGTGCTTAAGGACGATCCGACCTGGACCCCGGAGGCGATCGATGCGGCGCTGGCCAAGGGGGACACGGTTCGCGCGCCGCTGCCTGAGAAGATCGCTGTGTTTCTGCTCTACTGGACCGCATTCGGAAGTACCGACGGCAAGATGAGCTTCCGGGCCGATCCCTATGGCTGGGATGCGATGCTCGCCAGCCGCATCGAGGCGGCGGCTAACCGCACGCCGGCCGTGGTGGCGACGAAATGACGAGGAAGGCCATGATATCGGGACGATATTCCGCGCTCTTGCCGCTGCTCGCCGCGACGTTGCTGACATCCGCCTGCCACAAGGCCAAGGAAGCCCCGGCCAATAATGCAAATGTCGTGGAACCCGAATCGGTCCCGCCCCCGCCACCCGCCAATATCGTTAACGAGGCGACCCCGGCTCCGCCGCCCAAGAAAACCGCGCTCGTGCCGCCGGATGATTATCAGCCCTCCTCCGAGGAGCAGATGCGCGAGGATGCCGAGGCTACGGGCATGACCTCCCGCCTCCACCCCGGAGAACCGGCGCAGGAACCCAGCGCGACGCCTGGCGGCAACAGCTCGCAGCATTAGCCAGGCGCGGCGCTGGACCCGAAGTGCCTTACAGTGCGAACCGCAGCCCGGCGAAGCCGCCCACCTCATTGCCTTCGTAGCGCGAGAAGGTGGTGTGCACCGTCCCTTCGAGCGAGATCCGGTCGCCGAGGCGCGCCGAGAGGCCGCCGGACAGATTGCCGTAGAGCCGCTGCGACGCGCTCCCGATCTCGAAGCTGTTGACGATCCCCGGCGCCACCTGCGGCGCATAGTCAACGATGCGGCCGTCGCCATGGACGCTCTTGTCGGCGGTGACGCGCAGCCAGGGCGCCACCCCCGGCGCCAGATTGGGACGGAGCTCGAGGCCGGCCGACGCGATCAGCGTGTCGGCCCGCTGGTCTCCGACAATCAGCCCTGCCGCCGCGTCGCCCGCTTCGGTATAACCGTTGACCCGGCTGTGCGCGTACGCGAGGCCTACCACCGGACCAGCACGCCCGCGGCCGAAATCGGCGAGCCAGCCGGCGCGTCCGCCCGCGACCCAGCTCGTCGCATGTGGGCTGGCGGTCAGCGGGTCGGCAACGCCGGTACGGCGGATGTCGACATGGTGCCAGCCGTAGCCCGCATAGCCCTCCACGAAGGCGCTGCCGCTATCATAGCCGGCATAGCCGCCGACCTGATAGCTGGTCGCCTTGGCGCGATCGTTGAAGGCGGCGTCGCTGTGCGAGCGGGTCCACATAAACAGGCCGCCAGCGGTCAGCGGACCGCGCCGCCACTCGACGCCGCCCGATGCGCCGTGCGCGGTGTAAGCGTAGCCGTCCGCGGTCGCATCGGCGTCGTAGCGGTCATGCCCGCCAACATACTGGACATAGGCGGACAGGCCGTCCGGCCCGCGGCTGCCGCGCGCCAGATCGAGCCGCCCGGCCATCGTCCGCGCGAAATCCTGCGCCGCATGCATCGGCAAGTCGCCCTCGGCACGGAAGCTGTAGGGCGCAGCGAGCTGGTTGATCGCATAGCGGCCGACCAGATCGAACGCGGCCGATGTCAGGTGGATGCCGTCGACATAGAAGAAATACTGCGCCTGCGTGGCCGGCGAGCCGAGACAGGTCAGCGGGCAGGCTGTAGTGACGGTGATGAAGCCGAACCGGCTGGGATTAGCGCGCACGATGTTGCCGATGGCGGTAATATCGACATAGGCGATCTGTGTGCCGAGATGTGCGATCGGCGCCAGCGTCGCTTGCATCTTGGCGTTGTAGGCATTGCTGAACGCGGTGCCGATCGCGGCATTAGCGAGGCCCAGCGCTTCGGGGAGCTGTCCGGCGTCGCCGGCGATGAACACCATGTGCTTGGCGCCGTGCGCAGCCAGCGTCGCGATGCCCAGCGTCGCATTTTGCGCCGCCAGCGTGGTCGCCGCGTCGACACCGGCGAGCGTGCCGCCGGTCAGGCGATAGGCGCGCGCATCGTTTCCGCCCACCGAGATCGCCACCAGATCATTCGAGTTGAAGCTGCCGCCCTGCGCGACGAACGCCTGATATTCCTGCTGGAAGCCCGGCAGGCCAACGCCAGTGACGTTGGTGTTTCCGGCTTGCGCGCCGCCGAAGGCGAAGTTCACGATCGGCGCCTTATAATAGGCGGAGAGCGTGTCGACGAAATTGGTGCCGCCCGAAAAGCGCCCGGTCGGATAGATGTTGGAGGGGAACAGCGGCCCCAGCACCGCCTTCAGGTTGCCGATGTCCGCATAGCTGTCGCCGAAAGCGAAGACGCGATCGATGGTCTGGCCATGGGCCGGAGCCGCGAGCGCACACGACGCAACAGTGGCGGCAAGCGCCGCCTTCAGGATCTTCCGCAAGTTACTTCTCCCCTTGTCGCGGTTCATGCTGACCGCCTTCTTATCGGCATGATGGGTAGCGGCCCTTGTCCTCCGATTGCAAGAGACCGGCTCACACCGTCCAGTTCGAGCCTTTTTCGCCAGCCCGAACTGGACGATGTGCCAGCTTGCCCTTTCTCCCCGGCATGGGACGCTGGTACCGCGGCCTAATGCTTTCTTTGGCCGGAGTACGCGTCCGAACGTCAGCCGGCGCGAGCCGTGGCTGGAAGGGAGATATCGATGGCGCAGCCTACCGAATTCGACCCCGTTGCCGCGTGGCAGAGCTTCGTCAGCCAGTGGGAACGGCAGATCAACGAGATATCGGCCAAGGTAAGCGGAAGCGAAGAATTTGCCGGCCCGATGAACCACGCGACGAAGCTGCTTCTGTCGGCCCGACAATCGTCCGAAGGCGCCATGGAGAAGTTCGCCCAGGCGCTTCAGCTCGCCACCAGCGCGCAGATGCAGGCGGTGATCGAACGACTCGATCGCATCGAGCAGCAGCTGGCGCAGATCGCCGCCGCCCTTCCGAATCAACGCGACGCGAAGGCCAAGCCCGCACCCGCGCCGAAGCGAACCCGCAAACCACCGGGGGAAGCGACATGAGCGAAGCGCCGGGGCAACGCGACCCCGCAGCCACCGGCGAACGCGTCCGCGCGGAGATCGAGCGCGCGATCCTACGAAACATCAAGGGGCTGGAATTCCTCACCTCCCCCAAGCAGTCGGTCGGGGTGATGGCGAGCGACCTGCTCGTCCGACGCGGCACGATGGCGCTCTATCGCTACCGACCGATCACCGACGAGGTCTATCGGCTGCCGCTGCTGATCGTGTCGCCCCCCAGCAACAAGGGCTATATCTTCGATCTGGCGCGCGGGCAGAGCTTCATCGAGTTCATGCTGGGCCGGGGCTACGACATCTTCCTACTCGACTGGATGCCACCGCGCGGCGACGAAGCCGGGATCGGGCTTGAAGATTATGTTTTCGATTTCATCCAGGACAGCGTCTCGCGGGTGGCGGAACTGACCGGGGAGGCCCACCTCACGCTCTCCGGCTATTGCATGGGCGGCACGCTCGCCGTCCTGTACGCGGCGCTGAACCCCGATCCCGTCACCAACCTGCTTTGCTTCACGACGCCGATCGACTTCAAGCATATGACGCTCTTCCGCGCATGGGCCAACGCCGAACATTTCGATGTCGACAGGCTGGTCGATCAGCTCGGCAACATCCCGGCCGAGATCACGCTAGGCGCTTTCGACTTGCTGCGGCCGGCCAACCGCACAGCCGGTGTACTCAATCTCTGGGCCAACATGTGGAACGACGACTATGTGAAGTCGTACCGCGTGTTCGATCGCTGGGCAGCCGAAACGCTGCCCATGCCGGGGGGCTATTTCCGGCAGATCGTGAAGCAGTTGCTGTGGGACAATGCACTGGTCGAAGGGCGGATGGAGGTCGGCGGGCAGCCTGTTGATCTCGGCAGGATCACCATTCCAATCCTCAATATCGTTGCCCAGCACGACCATATCGTCGCGCGCGAGGCGGCGGCACCGCTGATGACTCTCACCGGCTCGACCGACGTCGAGGAGATCGTGAGCAAGGGCGGCCATGTGAGCGTCGTCGCCGGCCCCGGCGCCGTCAAGCGCCTGTGGCCTTCGATCGACGCATGGCTCGGCAGGAGATCGGTATGAACATGGAACTGAAGGCGGAAAAGCGCGGCCCCGCGAGCGAGGCGAAGGTCCAGATCAGGCCGATGGCGGCGGACGATGCCGAAGCCGTGCTCGCCTTCGCTGCCGAGCTGCCGCTGCACGACCTGTTGTTCCTCGCGCGCGACATCCGCAACGCCAAGGTGGTCACCGCCTGGATCGAGCAGATCGAGCGCGGGCTTATCCGCAGCCTGCTCGCGGTGACGAAGGATGGCGTGGTGCAGGGCTGCGTCGCGCTGGTCCGCGATGCGCTCAGCTGGTCGCCGCATGTTGCCGAGATCCGGCTGGTGGTGGCGCCGGCACTGCGCGGTGCTGGCCTTGGCCGCCGGCTGGCACAGGACGTCTTCGCGCTCGCTCTGGAGGATGGCGTTGAGAAGCTGGTGGTTCGCCTCGTGCCCGATCAGGCCGGCGCGATCGCGCTGTTCGAGGAGATGGGGTTCCGCGCCGAGGCGATGCTGCGTGATCATGTCCGCGACGGCGACGGCACCAAGCACGACATCGCGATCCTGAGCCTCGACGTGCTGCGCCAAGGTGGCCAGCACCGCGCCTACGGCATCGGCTAGGCGGGCTGTATGCCCTCGCCGGGGCCACCGACAGGGTAGAAGATGGAGAACAAGCCGTTGCGCGCGAACGGGCGCCAGGCACCGAAAGGCTGGGCGAGCCGGTCGGCGACGACATGGAACACCGCCGGATGGGCGATCATGCCCATGTGGCTGGAATGAACCTCGACATTCTCGCTGATGGCATCAACCTGCGCCCGGCAATTTTCCCAAGCGGCGATGCCGTCGCTGCGGCTGAAGATCGCCGTTGACGGCACCTGCAGCGGCGTCGCGCCCGCGGCGAAGCGCGCCAGTGACGCCGGCGAGTCGACACGGTTGCCGCTCAGCATCTCGTAGAGGCCGCGGATCGAGTTGGCGGTCGGATCGCCCGAGAAGGGGCTGCCCAGCGTCACCACCTGCCGAACGTCCGCAGGATTGCGTCGCGCCGCCTCGCGCGCAATCACCCCGCCCAGGCTCCAACCGACCAGGCTGACCCTCCGCCCGGTCTCCTCGTGCAGCGCGCGGATGCGCTCCGACAGATGCTCGCCGTTCAGGCCCACCGTATGATGATCGAGATTCCAGCCCAAATCCCATGAGCGCACGTCATATCCGCGCGACTGGAGGAACAGGCGCAGCAATAAGGTGGCGCGGTCGTCTGTCGCGAAGCCGGGCAGTACGAGCACGGTATGGCCGTCGCCGCGCGGCGACGCCAGCAGCAAACCGCTCGACAAGGCGAGCGTCGATGCCTCCAGGCCCAGACGCAAGCCCTCCAGCATGGTCAGCAGCGTCGGTGGCCGCGCGATGGGCAGCGCGTCCGCACTCCCATTGCGCGACGATCCTCCCGTGCCCCACGGGGCACGGCTGCGCTCATCGCCTCCTGGGCTCATGCCTGACATGATCCCACAGTAGGTGCACTGCGGCAAAGCCCCACCTAGCATAAACCGCAGTACGGGGCGTCAGCCCCTGCCGTCCTCGACCAATATGCCGCGGTCGATGCTGGCGACGTCGGTCCTGCCGGTCAGCGCCATGGCGACGCGCAACTCAGCCTCGACGAGGCGCAGCATGTGCGCGACACCAGCCTGCCCTCCACCCCCCAGTGCATAGGCCCAGGCGCGGCCGAGCAGCACGCCCCGCGCACCGAGCGCCAGCATCCGCACGACGTCCAGCCCCGAACGCACGCCGCCATCGACCAGCACGGTGAGGCGATCCCCCACGGCATCGACAATCGGCGGCAATGCCCGTGCGGTCGAGGGAACGCCGTCGAGCTGCCGGCCGCCATGGTTGGAGACGACAATCCCGTCGGCGCCGATTGCAACCGCGTGCTTCGCGTCCTCCGGGTCGAGGATGCCCTTGATGATCAGCGGGCCGTCCCAGTGCTCGCGAATGAATTCGAGGTCGCGCCAACTCACGGTCGGGTCAAAATTGTCGCGCATCCAGGCGAAAAAATCCTCAAGACCGGTGTTCTTGCCCAGCACCGGCGCGACGTTGCCAAGCTGGTGCGGCCGCCCACGCACGCCGACGTCCCACGCCCAGCGCGGATGCACGACCGCCTGAAGGGTACGCCGCAGCGCTCCCTTGAGGCCCGGCGCGCCGGCGAGCCCCGAATGATAATCACGGTAGCGCGACCCCGGTACCGGCATGTCGACGGTGAAGACCAGCGCCGAACAGCCGAGCGCCCTTGCCTTGCCCAGCAGCTCGCGCATGAAGCCCCTGTCGCGGATCATGTACAGCTGAAACCAGATCGGGTTGGCAACGCCCGCCACCACCTCGTCGAGCGGGCAGGCCGAGACGGTGGAGAGGCAGAAGGGGATGCCCGCCGCTTCGGCCGCGCGCGCCGCCTGCACCTCGCCCCGCCGCGCATTCATGCCCGCAAGACCCACCGGCCCCAGCGCGACGGGCATTGCCAGCCTGGACCCAAACAGCTCGGTCGAGAGGTCGATCGAGGACACGTCGGTCAGCACGCGCTGGCGAAGCGCCACGGCCTCGAGATCGGTGACGTTTCGCCGCAGCGTCACCTCGGCATAGGAGCCGCCGTCGATATATTCGAACAGAAATGGGGGAAGGCGCCGCCGAGCGAGCTCACGATAGTCGAGCGCGGAAGCGGCCGTCCGGCCGATCTTGGTCTTTCCTGAGAGAAGGCTCACGCGCTCGCTCCTCGATCGTCCACAATTCCCGGAGCCGCCGCGCCGGCCGGGGGCATTGCTGGCTGGGCAGGCGCCACGCGTCAATGCCGGAGCCACCGCCGAGCCAGAGGACTTCCTATCATTTGCCAAGCGATCGAAGGATCGCAGGTGTGACGCTTGAATATCGAAATTGGTCGTGCTTCGGGAAGCCGATGTCCACGCGCTCGCTCTTCGCCACCCGCTTCTACGAAGCGATGCTCGATGATCCCGAACTCCTCGCTGAGCTGGAAACGGCCGCGCTCGATCTGGCCCGCGACGATCGCGCAGGGCGGGCCTGGTGCAAGGCGCACGCCTATCCGGGCTACACCTCCTACGCCTCGCTCAACGACCTGCCGATCCGCCATCCCGCCTTCGCCGATCTGCGCCGCGCGCTCGATGGGCATGTCCGCCGCTTCGTGACGGAGGCGTTCCTCGATCTCGGCGGGCACCGGCTCAAGCTAGACAGCCTGTGGGTCAACGTCCTGAAGGGCATTGGCGGCCATTCCGGACACATCCATCCCCACAGTGTCGTGTCGGGCACCATCTATGTGCGCGTGCCGGAGGGTGCGGGAGGATTGAAGCTCGAGGATCCGCGCCTGCCGCTGATGATGGCGGCGCCTCTGCGGCGCGCCGATGCGCCGGAGGACGCCCGGACCTTCGTCTATGCCGAGCCGAGCGCGGGCAGCGTGTTCCTGTGGGAGAGCTGGCTGCGCCATGAGGTGCCGGCCGGGCGCGCCAAGACCGAGCGGATCAGCATCAGCTTCAATTATCGGTGAGGCGATGGCGACCGGCCCCATCTGGGACGAAACAATAAGCCAAGCAACAAGACCAACCTGTTCAAAACCAAATGCCGCATTTCTCCGTTTTTCACCAAATAGTTTCTACATCGGTCAATCGATCCGTGGATGATAACGAGGAAGAGCGAAGGCGACGGCGAGGACATTGCTCGCCATCATGAGCGTAGCGATATAGCCAATCATTTTGGCCTCCTGCCAATCGAGCCTATTCTATGGATCGGGTATGACAGATTTTCGTAAACGGATATTGTAAGAACCAATCGAGCTTTGCCAAATCACTCACGAATATGCGCCCGCGCTTTCAGAATGCCGCCCGGCCTGCCCAGGGCATCTGCACGATGCTCCTGCGGGCGCCGGGATTGACGGTCGCCGAGGCCGAGCAGGTCGTGCGGCGTCCGCTGCCGGCGCTCGCGGTCAGCTGCCGACCCTCAGGACGGGACTACGAAGCCGCCCTGCCACACACACTCCATTCCAAGGGAGCCGTCACCCCATGAAGAGCATCTACGATTTCGACGCCACCACGATCGAAGGCCGGCCCAAATCCCTGTCCGACTTCCGCGGAAAGGTCGTGTTGATCGTCAACACCGCGAGCAAGTGCGGCTTCACGCCGCAATATGAAGGGCTGGAGGCGCTCCATGAGAGCTATGCCGATCGCGGGTTGGCCGTGCTCGGCTTCCCCTGCAATCAGTTCGGCAGCCAGGAGCCCGCGGCCGAGAGCGAGATCGCCGAGTTCTGCACGCTGAATTTCGGCGTCCGCTTCCCGATGTTCGCCAAGATCGAGGTAAACGGCCCTCGCACGCACCCGCTCTACCGTTTCCTGAAGGCGGAAAAGCGCGGACTTTTGGGAATCGGGCGTATCAAATGGAACTTCACAAAGTTCCTCGTCGACCGGTCCGGTGCGGTCGTTGGTCGCTTCGGGCCCGCAACCAAGCCCGATGCCCTCCGCCAATCGATCGAAAAGCTGCTCTGAGAGCGCCGCTTTCGGGCAGCGACGGTCACTGCCCGGAAGCCAATGGAATTGGAGGAACACGCCGCCGTTCAGCACGACCTTGCGGAGATCGAGAGACTCGGTGCAGCGCGACCGTCCATGCCGGCACGCTCGGCCACATCGAGATAGTCAGCCAGGCACTGGATCCTCGCCCAATCGAACCTGAGATGTTACGGATGCGGCTATTCCCGAACGGAGATGCCCGTGAAGTCGTATCTCGCATGTGCGCTCGCAGGCGCCCTTGCCACGCCAGGCGCCTCCGCACCGGCACCTGTCGCGCCCGGTGCACAGGCGTTCCAAGTGGGCGCGCTGCGTGTCAGCGCATTACGCGACGAGCTGAACATAGTGCCGAACGACGGCAAGACGTTTGGCACCGACGTTGGTCCTGCGGCCGTCTCTCAGGTCCTGCATGCCGTGGCAGCCCCCACCGATCAGCTGACTCTCGGGGTCGACGCGTTATTGGTGCGCATGACGGCTCACGTCGTGCTGATCGATACCGGGTTGGGCCCGAAGGTCGGCGGTGTGCTCCTGAAAAGCCTCGCTATAGCGGGGGTCCAGCCTTCCGAAGTGACCGATGTGCTGATCACGCACACTCATGGTGATCATGTGGGCGGCCTGCTGAACGCCGACGGACAGCTTGCGTTTCCCAATGCCACGGTCCGGATGTCGGCAACCGAATGGGCGTGGATGAAAACAAAGCCGGCTCAGAAGTCTCTCGCTGCGGCGATCGCTCCACGGGTGAGGACCTTTACGGCCGGCGACGAGGTCTTGCCGGGTATCACCTCCGTCGCGATCTTCGGACACACCCCAGGGCATGTGGGCTATCGGATCGCGTCACAAGGCCGCAGCCTGCTGGACATCGGTGACACTGCACACAGCGCGGTCATCTCTTTGGCCAAGCCGGAGTGGACGATTGCATATGACACCGACGCGGCTGCAGGTCGCGCCAGCCGCGAAACGGTGCTGGCGCAGCTTGCGGCAAGCCATGAACGCGTGTTCGCGCCGCACTTTCCGTTCCCCGGTGTCGGCACCATCGTGAAGTCGGGATCCGGCTACGCCTGGCAGCCCGAGATCCACTGATACTCGTCACACGCCCTTGTGACTGTTACTCGCCGCCCCGCTTCCTGAGGTGACGCAAATCCTGGCACTGGACTTTGAACCCCTGCCTTTTGACTATCAGCGGATCGTTCAGAGCGAGGAAATCTGTCGAATCCGGAAGAGTGGATTAAAAGTCCGACGGACCCACGCCCCGCCGGGATAGCGGGCTTCCCGCCGACGCTTTAGCGGTCCCGCATGCTCGACAACACGTCCTCCGCGCTTGCGAAGCAGTCCTCATTGGGTGAAGCGGTCTCGATGCGTGCAATCACGGCCTGCAGCCTGTCATGTGTCTCGGCCAATCGAGCTTGCAGGGCATCTATTTCGGCGAGCTTCTTCTTCAGCTTGGCCAGAAGCGCGTCGCGCCTCCTGCCTGAACCGTTCTCCTGTGGCAGGAGGCTGCGGATCTCATCGAGCGAGAAACCCGCCCGCTGCGCAACGACGATGATCTCCAGAGCCTGCTTGGCCCGGCGCGAATAATGCCGATAGCCGTTCGAGCTCCTGTCGACGTCGCTGATCAGGCCCGCGGCCTCGTAGAACCGGATACGCGAGGCCGACAATCCAGTCTCCCTCGCCAGTTCGCCAATTTTCACAAAAACCTCGCTTTGGACCTTGACCTTAAAGTGAGCTTTAATCCTACAAGGCACCCGGAATCAATCTAGGTGTCGCCATGTCCCCTTTCGAAAAGCTGTTGCTGCCCAACGGGACCGTCATCCCGAACCGGATCGCTAAAGCCGCGATGGAAGAAAATCTGGCGGACGCCGGACATGGTCCGTCAAAGGGGCTGCTACATCTCTACCGGGCGTGGGCCGAGGGAGGAGCTGGCCTGATTCTCACGGGGAATGTCATGGTCGATCGTCGGGCCATGACCGGCCCTGGCGGTGTGGTTCTTGAAGACGCCAGTCGGCTCGACGCCTTCCGTGAATGGGCGCGTGTTGCCCGATCGAGGGGCGCGCAGGCCTGGCTGCAGCTCAACCACCCTGGTCGACAGGTCATGAAGAACATGGGTCAGGAAAGCTGGGCCCCGTCCGCAATACCGCTTGATCTGGGCAAGCACTCGAAGCTGTTCGCGTCTCCGAAGGCGATGTCGGAACGGGACATTCTGGAGGTAATCACGCGCTTCGCCACGGCCGCGAGGCTCGGCGAACAGGCCGGCTTCTCGGGCGTCCAGATCCATGCGGCGCATGGCTATCTCCTCAGCCAGTTCCTCTCACCGCTCGTCAACCGTCGGACCGACCGGTGGGGCGGATCGCTGGAGAACCGGGCGCGGGTACTGATCGACACAGTCCATGCCGTACGTGAGGTGGTCTCGCCTGGATTCTCGGTCGCGGTGAAGCTTAATTCCGCCGATTTCCAGCGTGGCGGCTTCGATGCGGCCGACGCCCGGGAGGTGGTGACCATGCTCAACGCGCTGCCGGTCGATCTGGTTGAGCTATCGGGCGGGAGCTACGAGGCACCGGCGATGCAGGGTAGTACGCGCGACAACCGCACACTCGCGCGTGAGGCCTATTTCCTGGAGTTCGCGCACGACATCGCCGCCGCGGCGAGGATGCCGCTGATGGTGACAGGGGGTATTCGCCGCATTGCCGTGGTCGAGGAAGTGCTGAACAGTGGCGTCGCCATGGCCGGCATCGGTACCGCTTTGGCTCTAAGGCCGGACCTCCCGAACGCCTGGCGGAACGGTGAAGATCCGCGCCCCGAGATTCCGCCGATCACGTGGAAGAGCAAGCCAATGGCTTCACTCGCTGCGATGGCGATCGTGAAGTTTCAGCTCTCGCGATTGAGCCGGGACCGCAAGCCACGGCCCCGTGTTTCGCCGCTGATCGCGCTGATCGTCAGCCAGTTGCGCACGGCACGGCTGACCCGGAAATATCGTCGCTGGATGGCATGACGATTATCGGCCGGCAGGTCTGTAGCTGAGGCCATACATGGGAGTGTCGACTGCGCCAATGCTGCCCCCCTTCGATCGGTGATAACTTCCGGCCTGGCGAACGAGACCGAGCCGCCTCCAGACGACCTCCGGCGCCGTAGACATGTTCGCCATTTTGACAGGCCAACAGTCCACCATCGGACGTGAGCAGAAAATCGGCAGGTCGGCATGTTGGATTTCCACACCGGGATCTGTGTCCCGGCGTGGAAAGCCCATCCGCAGGCCGGAAGTTATCACCGATCGAAGTACAGGTGATCTGGTCGATTGGGCGCACAATCGCGGATACGCTTCACAATGGTGGGAAAGCGCCGCCTCTTCGGCTCACAGCTGACCGTGGCTGGCTCGCCACGCCTTCAAAGCATTCATTGTCTTCTCGACATGTCCGCTCGGATCCATCGCGGAATAGTTAAAGATAACCCTTCCATCGGGTACGATAACATAGGAGGTGCGGTTCGCGCGTGCGGTCGTTGCGAGCTTCACATCATAGTCGGCGATCATCTGCGGCGTCGCCGAGGCCACCGCGAACTTGTTACGGCACTCGGTGACCGAGAATTTGTCGAGCACTTCGATAGGATCTGCTGACACACCGATCACAGTCGCGCCCAATTTCCTGAAATCGTCTGTGGCCTCAGCGAAGTCATGCGCTTCGATGGTACAGCCGGTGGTGAAGGCGGCTGGATAGAAATAGAGCACTACTGGTCCCGCTTTCAGCGCCTTGGCGAGATCGAACGGCATCTCCTTGCCAGCCAGACTGACCTTGGTCTTGAATAGCGGCGCTTCGGCGCCCACTGGCAGCGCGGCAATGGCCGGCGCGGCATAGAGCGTGAACGCGACGAGAGCGGGAACAAGACACAGCTTCATAAGCATTCTCCATCCGAGGAACAGGGAGTGAAAGCAGGGCGAGACATCCCGCACGGCACGACTGACTTCTGACAACGCGAAGCGGGCTTAGCCCGGTGCTCGTCCTGCAATCCGCGTGATGTTCCCGGAAGTCTCATGAGGAATGAGATCCGCGTGTGAGCCCGACCAACATGGTGGGCGTCAGGATTTGCGGCAGCTCCCTGACACCGCCAGCAGCCGGGTACCAGAGATAGAGAGGAACACCGGCCCGGCGGTGGGCTTCCAGCAGGCGGCTGACCTGCAGATCACTTTTGGTCCAGTCGGCCTCCATCACCGTGACATGAGAGCGCGAGAAAGCCTCTGCGACCGAGGAGGCCGTGATGCTCGTTGCCTCGTTCACCTTGCAGGTCAGGCACCAGTCGGCCGTTGCGAAGAGAAATACGGGCCGGTGCTGGGCGCGGAGCCGGTCAAGTCCTGCCTCGCTATAACGCTGATATGGTCCGGTCGAAGCGATAGCCCGGCCGGACAAGGAGGGCGCTACGAAAAGGCCGGCGAGAATGAAAGCGATCGAGCCCGCTGCTGGGACCAACGCTGGCAGCATCCGTTTGCCGCCCGACTGCAGCAATCCGCACCACCAGAGCGCCACGCCGAGCAACAGCACCCCGGCAAGACCGACGGTCATTCCAGCGACGCCCGACTGTTGGCCGAGAAGCCAGGCGAGACCTAGCGCCGTCGCGAACATCGGCAGGCTGAGCAGGCGCCGTAGCGTGGCCATCCAGGCCCCCGGGCGCGGCAGACATTTCCGAACAGGCTCGACGAATCCAATCA
>FTCZ01000412.1_pt1 | contig 19691 bp, 17 predicted proteins | sample 1658871 | NCBI WGS metagenome assembly FTCZ01 (sample SAMEA3914864, study PRJEB12502) | metagenome | biome: forest; material: soil | place: USA | collected 2012-03-12 | depth 0.3 m
AGGCCCTTCTCGGTGCCGGCGACCTTCGCCGTGAAGCCGGACAGGAAGTGGTACATCGCCTGGCTCGGCGTCAGCTTGGCGATCGGCGGCAGCACGCCAAAGGCATCGGCCGTCAGCATGATGACGTTCTTGGGGTGGCCGGCGCGGCCGGTCTCGGACGCGTTCGGGATGAAATCGATCGGATAGGCGGCGCGGGTGTTCTCCGCATAGCGCGCGCTGTCGAGATCCAAGACGCGGGTGACCGGATCCATCACGACGTTCTCGAGCACCGTGCCGAAGCGTTCGGTGGTCGAGAAGATCTCGGGCTCGGCCTCTCTGGAGAGCTTGATCACCTTGGCGTAGCAGCCGCCTTCGATGTTGAAGACGCCGTGCTCGGACCAGCCATGCTCGTCGTCGCCGACCAAAGTGCGCGTCGCGTCGGCGCTCAGCGTCGTCTTGCCGGTGCCGGACAGGCCGAAGAAGATCGCGCTCTTGCCGTCCTTGCCGACATTGGCCGAGCAATGCATCGACATCACGCGCTTGGCCGGCAGCAGATAGTTCATGATCGTGAAGACGGACTTCTTCATCTCGCCGGCATAGGAGGTACCGCCGATCAGGATCATCTTCCTGGTGAAATTGACAGCGATCACCGTCTTGGTGGTGCAGCCATGCTTCGCCGGATTGGCCTCGAAGCTCGGAAGGTCGATGATCGTGAATTCCGGCGAGAAGCCCTTGAGCTGCTCCGCCGTCGGGCGGATCAGGAGCTGGTGCACGAAGAGCGAGTGCCAGGCATATTCGCTGACGATGCGCACCGGCAGGCGGTGGCTGAGATCGGCGCCGCCGAACAGATCCTTCGCGAACAGTTCGCGGCCCTCGGCATGCGCCATCATGTCGGCATAGAGCGCATCGAAATGCGCCGGCGTCATCGCCTTGTTGTTCTCCCACCAGATCTGGCTGTCGGTGTGCTCGTCGCGCACGACGTATTTGTCGGACGCCGAACGGCCGGTGTGCTCGCCGGTCAGGACGACCAGCGGGCCGTCCTTGGCAAGATGGCCTTCGCCGCGGGCAATCGCGAGCTCGTAAAGGCGTGCCGGAGTCAGATTCCAGTTCACCGCCTTCAGATTGCGAAAACCCTGCTTCTCAAGACCGTGTGCGCTCGGCCCGTCGTTCGACATCCTGTTACCTTTTCGAAAATGCAAATCCACCCGGGGGCGGCGCCTTTCGAGGCGCCCGACCATGTGGCGGCAAAATAGAGGCTGGCCCCTGCCGCAGCAACGCAGGGCGTGACGCGCGGGTTCTCAAGAAATATTACTGATTTCAACGGTTTATGTATGACACCGGTGTCAATTCCAGGGTGTCGAACCGTCGCAATCATGGGTTTTTGTCCGGCGTGCGACGCGGTAAGACCACTTCCATGAGCCTGTCGGATGAGGAACTCGAGCGCTACGCCCGCCATATCGTGCTGCGCGAAATCGGCGGGGTGGGACAGGCCAGGCTCGCCAAGGCGCGGGTGCTGGTGGTGGGCGCCGGGGGGCTGGGCAGCCCGGTGATCCTGTATCTGGCGGCGGCGGGCGTCGGCACGATCGGAATCGTGGATTTCGACACGGTCAGCCTGTCCAACCTGCAGCGCCAGATCGCGCACCGGACGGCGGATGTCGGACGGCGCAAGACGGACTCGGCACGCGACGCGGCGGCGGCGATCAATCCCGGGGTGCGGATCGAACCGCACGATGTGCGGCTGACGCCGGACAATGCGCTGGCGCTGATCGGTGCGTACGACATCGTGGCCGACGGCTCGGACAATTTCGCGACCCGGTTCCTGATCAACGATGCCTGCTTCTTCGCGAAGACGACCCTGGTCTCGGCGGCCGTCACCGAGTTCGACGGGCAGCTTTCGACGTACAAGGCGCATGAGCGCGGCTGCCCCTGTTACCGCTGCCTGTTCCCGCAAGCGCCGCCGCCAGGGACGGTGCCGTCCTGCTCGGAGAGTGGCGTGCTCGGCGCCGCGGCGGGCGTGATGGGGACGCTGCAAGCGCTGGAGGGGATCAAGGAGATCACCGGCGCGGGGACAAGCCTGGCGGGGCGATTGCTGATTTACGAGGCGTTAAGCACGCGGTTCCGCACCGTGACCTTCAAGCCCGATCCGGCCTGCGCGCTGTGCGGCGCGGAACCGACGATCACAGGCTTAACTGCGGCTTAATGCGCGCGTATTCATACTGAGGCCTCGGCGAAATCGTCCGAGGACACATGGCGCAATCGATCCATTACGAAGTGTTTTCCCGCCAGGGCGCCAAGGGCGGCTGGAAGATGCTCGACGCGCGCAACGACCGCGAATCGGCGCTGGAATTCGCCCAGAGCCTGATGGCAGAGGAGAAGGCGACCGGCGTGAAGGTCGTCAAGGAGACCTACAACGAAGAGACCGGCGATTTCCTGACGCTGAAGATCTTCGAGACCGGCCACAACCAGGTGAAGACCGCGCCGGCGCAGGAAGACGTGCCGCATGCCCTGCCCTGCTTCAAGCCGGAGGACCTCTATTCCTATCACGCGCGCGCCACGATCACGCGGCTGATCGGCGATTTCCTGGCGCGCAACAAGATCACCATCACCGAACTCAGCCACCGCGCCGACATGCTGGAGAAGCTGGAAGCGACCGGCACGCTGCTGCAGCACGCGGTGCAGAAGGTGGCGGTGGCGCAGGCCGCCTCGACCACCACGCCGGTGGCGCAGATCATCAAGACGCTCAACGAGCTGACCACCAAGGCGTTCAACAAGGTCTATCGCGACGCGCGCAACAAATATTTCCCCGTGGTGGCGGAAGGCGGCTTCGGCGCGCTGGCCGGCAGGCTCGCAGGCCAGGGCGACGGGCTCTATGTCCTCAACGGCGCGATCGCGCTGCATCTGAAGGCCGCCAAGGGCTGGGACGAGAAGGTGTTCCGCCTGCTGGCGCTCGCCAAGGAGGCGCCGGCGGACGGGCCGGGGCGCACCCTGCTGCTGAGCGCGATCGATTCGCTGATCGCCGAGGTGCTGGCCGGGTCGGCCGCGCTGCACGAGCTGATCGGCGACAACGAGAATCTGGGCGCGGCCCTGATGTGCCTGGTGCAGCTGTTCCTCGGCCAGGAGCCGGCCGAGGCCCGCGCCGGGCTGGTCGCGCTGACGCAGCATTTCGCGGCGGACGACCTGCCCGAGGCGCGCACCGCCATCGCCAACCGCATCATGGCCGAGTTCAAGAGCGCCAAGCGGCTGTGCCCCAATTCGCTGGAAGACGAGTTCAAGACGCTGCGCCGGATCGCCAACCGCGTGGTGCTGGGCATCGGCAAATATCTCAGTCACGAAGACCTCATCGCCGCGTTCACGCTGCGCTCCAAGCGGCTGGTGACGCATGAGACGCTGGGCGAGCACATGGCGGAGGCCGCGTTCCCCGACGAGAAGCTCGACCGGCTGCTGTTCGTCGAGGAGAACGTGATCGGGGCGGAGAACAAGCGGCTGCTTGCGACCTTCGTGCTGCCGGTGATCACCGGCGCGGCGTTCGATACGCATTTCAGCAATGCCAAGATCCCGGTGATGGCGCGGCTGCAAAGGCTGGCGCAATTGCAGGCGCGGGTGCGCCGCTCCGGCTTCCAGGACAACCAGCGGGCCGAGATGAGCGACCTTCTCGACAAGCGCGCGAGCGATCTGGAAGCGCGCAACAAGATCTTCGAGACCATCGACGCCAAGTCGGGCAGCGCGGTGGAGAAGGCGACGACGGTCCTCAGACTGTGCACGGCCGGCGTGCTGACCGAGGGGCGGCTTTCGACCCGGGCGCGCGAACTGGTGCTGGGCTATCTGGGACGGCCGGGGTTCCTCACCGGCTATATCGCGCAGTCGTCGCCGCCCGGCGCGGCGCGCGATGCCGACGCGGCGATGGTCGAATTGATGCAGACGCTGGGCAAGGCGGGCATCACGCCGGAGACGGGGCTTCGCAACATCGCGGCCTAGGCATCGCGCTGTCGGCATGGCATTTTTGAAGGCCTATCGCTCCGCTACATGAGGCCGGGCCATGATGTTCACCAAGCGCTTGCGCGAGCCGGTGATGCGCGGCGAGATCACGTGCAGCGTGCGCATCTGGCAAAAGCCGCATGTGAAGGCCGGCGGGCGCTATGCGCTGGGGCCGGGGCATATCGAGGTCACCTCGATCCGGCAGATCGAACTGTCCGACATCACGCCGGCGCTGGCGCGGCGCTCCGGCTTCGCCGGCGTCGTCGACCTGCTCAAGACCGCCAAGCATGGGCCGGGCGAGAAGGTGTATCTCGTCGAGTTCGTTTACGACGCCGGCTAGGCGGGCTTGCGCTCGGCGCGCCAGGTGTCGGCGGCGAGCAGGATCACGCCGAGCGAGATGAAGACATCGGCGCTGTTGCAGATGAACAGCGGCCAGCCGCCCAGATGCAGCAGCAGGAAATCGAACACCGCGCCGTGCTGCAGCCGGTCGGCGATGTTGCCGAGCGCACCGCCGGCGATGACGCCGTAGCCGGCCGCGGTGAGCGGACGGTCGGTGCGGAAGGCGGCGATGGTGAGCGCCACGATGACGGCGAGCAGCAGCGCCGCGAGAACGCCGCCGCCGAAACTGCTGTTCTGCCAGAACAGGCTGAACGAGACGCCGTGGTTCCAGGCGTCATGCACATCGAGCACGCCGGGGATCAGCGTGGCGCCGTTCCAGGCCGCGGCGTGCGCGAGGAAGAGGTGCTTGACGAGGAGGTCGAGCGCGAGGGCGGCCAAGATGGCGAGGATGGCGATGAGGCGAGGCTTTGAAAGCATGCAAAGCTATCCAAGGTGGGCGACGATAACCTCTCCCGCTCGCGGGAGAGGTTATCAGTGCGCCGCGTCCCAGTTTTGGGCGGCGCGGGCTTCGACGGTAAGCGGCACCGAGAGCTGGATCGCGGGGAGCGCGGATTTTTCCATGATCGCGGTGGCGACGGCCTGGGTCTTTTCGACCTCCGAATCCGCCGCTTCGAAGATCAGTTCGTCGTGGACCTGCAGCAGCATCTTCGCCTTGAGCTTCTTCTTCGCCAGCGCCTCGGGCATGCGGACCATGGCGCGCCGGATGATGTCGGCGGCGGTGCCCTGGATCGGGGCGTTGATCGCGGCGCGCTCGGCCCCGCCACGGTGGCCGGGGTTGGACGATTTGATCTCGCGGATGTGGATGCGGCGGCCGAACAAGGTTTCGACATAGCCGTTGTCGCGCGCGAATTGCTTGGTCGTCTCCATGTAGTCGCGGATGCCGGGGAAGCGCTGGAAGTATTTCTTGATGTAGTCGTCCGCCTCGCCGCGCGGGATCGACAGCTGATTGGCAAGGCCGAAGGCGGAGATGCCGTAGACGATGCCGAAATTGATCGCCTTGGCGCGGCGGCGAATCTCCGCCGGCATGCCTTTGACGGGGACGGAGAAAATCTCAGACGCGGTCATCGCGTGGATGTCGAGGCCGTCGGCGAAGGCCTTCTTGAGTTGCGGGATATCGGCCATGTGGGCCAGCAGGCGCAGCTCGATCTGGCTGTAGTCGGCGCTGATCAGCTTGGAGCCCTTGGGCGCGATGAAGGCCTGGCGGATGCGGCGGCCTTCTTCGGTGCGGATCGGGATGTTCTGCAGGTTCGGATCGGTCGAGGCGAGGCGGCCGGTCGAGGTCGCGCCCATCGCATAGGAGGTGTGGACGCGGTTGGTGTTCACATTGATGTAGGTCGGCAGCGCATCGGTGTAGGTGCCGCGCAATTTGGCGAGGCCGCGCCAGTCGAGCACCAGCTTGGCGATGGGATGGCCCTGCGCCGCGACGTCTTCCAGCACATCGGAATCGGTCGACCAGGCGCCGGTCTTGGTCTTGCGCCCGCCTTCGAGCTTGAACTTGCCGAACAGGATGTCGCCCAGCTGCTTGGGCGAGCCGATGTTGAATTCCTGGCCCGCGAGCTTGTGGATCTCGGTTTCCATCTTCGCTTGTGCCTTGGCGAAGTCGTTCGACAGACGGCGCAGCAGATCGGGATCGATGGTGATGCCGGCGCTTTCCATGTCGGCGAGGACGGCGATCAGCGGACGCTCGAGCGTCTCGTAGACGGCGGTCTTTCCCGTCGCGGCGAGGCGCGGCTTGAGCAGCATCCACAGGCGCAGCGTGACGTCGGCGTCTTCGCCAGAATAACGCGTCGCGTCCTTGATCGGCACGCAATCGAAGGTGACCTTCTCCTTGCCCTTGCCGGCGACGTCGCTGAACGAGATCGGCGTGTGGCTGAGATGGAGTTGCGACAGCTCGTCCATGCCGTGATTGTGCAGGCCGCTCTCCAGCACATAGGAGATCAGCATCGTGTCGTCATAGGGCGCGACGCGGATGCCGCGCTGGGCGAAGATCGTGTAGTCGTATTTCAGGTTCTGCGCGATCTTGAGGACCGACGGGTCTTCGAGCAGCGGCTTCAGACGTTTTAGAACGTCTGCTTCCTGCATCTGGGTCAGGTCCTGCGCGGTGCCGAAATCGAGGCCGTCGCCTTTTCGGTGACCGCATGGGATGTAACACGCCTCGCCCGGCGCCACTGCGAGCGACACGCCGCACAGGCCGGCGACCATGGCGTCGAGGCCGGTGGTTTCGGTATCGACACAGACATGACCGACTTCACGGGCGCGCGCGATCCACGTGTCGAGCTCCTTGGGCGTCGTCACCGAAACATACGCGTCGAGATCGACTTTCTTCAGAATCGCATCGCGGTCCACCACCGCGCCGACGGCGCTGGCAGCGGGCTTGGGCGTATCGCGTTCGGCCTGCTTGACCACGCGGTTGGCGGCTGTGGCGGAGGGTTCCACCGTCGGCGCGATGCCGTCGATATCCTCGACGCCAAAATGCGTCGCGACGCGCTTGGTGATGGAGTTGAACTCCATGCCCTTGAGGAACGCGATCAGCGTGGCCGGTTCGGGCTCGTGCACCGCGAAGGTTTCGGGGCCTTCGGGGAATTTGGCATGGTCGTCGAGGGTGACGAGGCGCTTGGAGATGCGAGCGTTTTCCGCGTTCTCGATCAGGGTCTCGCGGCGCTTGGGCTGCTTGATCTCGCCGGCCTTCGCCAGAAGCGTTTCGAGGTCGCCATACTGGTTGATCAGCTCGGCGGCCGTCTTGATGCCGATGCCGCGCACGCCCGGAACGTTGTCGACGCTGTCGCCGGCCAGCGCCTGGACCTCGATCACCTTGGACGGCGGCACGCCGAATTTCTCCATCACCTCGGCGGTGGCAATGCGCTTGTTCTTCATCGTGTCGAACAGCTCGACCTGGCCGTCGACGACGAGCTGCATCAAATCCTTGTCGGACGAGACGATGGTGCAGCGGGCGCCGGCCTCGCGCGCCAGGCGCGCATAGGTGGCGATGAGGTCGTCAGCCTCGAAACCGTCCTGTTCGACGCAAGCGACGCCGAAGGCGCGGGTGGCGTCGCGCACCAGCGGGAATTGCGGGATCAGATCGTCGGGCGGCGGGGGGCGGTTCGCCTTGTACTGATCGTAGAACGCGTTGCGGAAGGTCAGCGCGCCGGCGTCGAATACCACCGCGAGATGGGTCGGCGCGTCGCCGCCCTTCATGTCTTCCAGCAGCTTCCACATCATGTTGCAGTAGCCGCTGACCGCGCCGACCGGCAGGCCGTCGGATTTGCGGCTGAGCGGCGGCAGCGCGTGATAGGCGCGGAACAGATAGCCCGAGCCGTCGATCAGGTAGAGGTGATCGCCCTTCTTCAGCGACTGCTTCGGGTGGGGCTTGCTCAATGCCGGTGCGCCCCGGCCTTCAGGACGAAGCGGCGGTCGCAATAGGGGCATTCGACGAAGCTCTCGTCGCCCATTTCGAGATAGACCTTGGGATGGCCGAGCGCCCCGCCGATCCCCTGGCAGGAGACGCGGGTGTCGTCGGTTTCGATGATTTCGGGGGCTTCGATGGTCATGGCGCGGGCTTCGCTTGGGGAGCGGGCGGGATCATAGCCGCCGCGAACCGGGCTGCAACAGGTTAGGCCGGGGCGTGCGGTTTGCGGCGGCGCAGCCTGAGAATCCACACAAAACCGAGCACGGCGAGGACGGCGGGCGGCAGAAGAGCGGCCGCAACGAACGTGTCGGCGACAGCGTCGAATCGGTAGGGAAACTCGACCGCTTCGGTCGGCTCCAGCGCCAATGCGACGCCCTGCGACCGGGCGAAGCGCCGCAAGCCGGATTCGTCCTGAAACGATGTGTAAGCGCGGGTTTTGGTGTTCAGGAAGAAGAAAACGCCGCTCGAAATGTAAACCCGGCCCGATGTGTCTGCGTCGTCACCCAGTTGAGCGGCAAATCCCAACAGATAAGGCCCGGCCAATTGCAGGCGGGTCACATCGGTCGCGGTGTCGGGTCCTTCGGCGGTGCCCAATTGGCCGAAATTCTGCGCCGCCGGATTGAGCAGGAGATTGCCGTCCTCGTCGTCGCGGATGGCATAGCCGTTCGGCAGGGTCGTGAAATCCGGTTGCAGGAAGAAGGTGTGAACGAAGAACAACGCGCCGATCCAGGCAGCGCAGAGGCCGGAAAATACAATCGTCCGGCGAACGATTTCGGGCCGGCCGAGTCGGTGCGTCAACAGCCAGGCGCCGCCCGCAAGGATGCAGGCCAGTGCCCCACCCAGCATGGCGCTTCCGAGCGCGATTATGAGAGCACCGCCGACAAATTCCATGACAGCCCTGCCTCGCCCAACCGCCGCGAACGCCGTAGTATAGTGCATGGTCACACTCAATCGCATCTATACGAAATCGGGCGACACAGGCGAGACGGCGCTGGGCGACGGCTCGCGCCGGCCCAAGCACGCGCTGCGCATCCAGGCCTATGGCACGGTGGACGAGGCCAACGCCGCGGTCGGGCTGGCGCGGCTGCATGCCGGCGGCGAACTCGATGCCATGCTGGGGCGGATCCAGAACGATCTGTTCGATCTGGGCGCCGATCTTGCGACGCCGGAGGATGGGCGGCGCGGCGAAGGGCGGCTGCGCATCGTCGATAGCCAAGTGGAACGGCTGGAGCGCGAGATCGATTTGATGAACAGCGCGCTAAAGCCGCTCGACTCGTTCGTGCTGCCGGGTGGCACGCCGTCGGCGGCCTATCTGCATCTGGCGCGCACCGTGGTGCGGCGGGCGGAGCGGCTGATGACGGAATTGGCGCTGAGCGAACCGGTCAGCGCGGCGGCGATCCGCTATGCCAACCGGCTGTCGGATCATCTGTTCGTGGCGAGCCGGCTCGCCAATGACGGCGGCGCGAAGGATGTCCTTTGGGTGCCGGGCGCGAACCGGTAGTTACGCGTGCACGTCGGCGGTGCGGCGGCCGAACAAGAACGCGAGAATGATGCCGGGTACGCCGGTGACGGCCCAGCCGGGGAGTCCGAGCACCGCGAAGATGCCGTGCGCGAGGAAGCCGGGCAGATGCGCCTCGCACCAGGCGTGGAACGCGGCGACGGCGGATTTGTCGAACAGGGCCCAGACCTGGTCGAGCGAGCGCACCATGATCTTGCCGCCGTTCTCCAGCGAGGTGACGGCGTCGGCGCCGAGCAGCATCAGCGCGGAGACCACGAGAATCAGGCTGAGCAATCTCAAGACCACGAACATGTCGATACCCCAACGCCGATCCGACGGGATCGCCCTTTCGATTGAGGCTATCCAGCGCGTCCGATGCGCACAAGCAGCGTGAACACGGGTTAACCATCAATCCGCGACGATGGTTTCCGCCTGTCGTTTTTATGCCGCGGCGGCTGCGCATTTGTGCGGCAAAGCCCGCCCGCAACTTAGGCAGGCTGCGATTCCGGCGCGCGCATGCCGAAGACCTTCCAGCCGACCACACCGCCGAAGACGTCGACCAGCGCATGCGCCCAGATCAGCCACCACAGGCTGGCGCTGAAGGCGTAGAGGACCGCGAAGAGAAGGCCGATGGCGGTGGCGCGGGAGGCACCGCGCCAGCCTTGATAGATGTGGCCGATGCCGAAGACGAAGGTCGAGATCGCGGCGGCGCCGATCAGGCCTGCGTAAGGCGCGAGGAACCAGAACAGGAAACCGCGATAGAGCAGCTCTTCCCAGATGCCGGCGGTGATCGCGACGAGGAAGAAGACGTTGCGCTCGGCGCGCGTGCGGGGAAGGATTTTGATCTCGCGCATCTGCTGCTGCATCTTCGCGACGCGCTCGGGCTTGATGATCCTGTCGAGGCGCAGCAGCTGGATGGCGATTGCGAGCGTCGCGGCGATCATGATCGCGAGGCCGATTTGTCCGTAGAGACCGGGCGGGATGGCGAGGCCGAGTGCCGCGAGGGTACGGCCGCTCCACATCCAGTCGGCGGCGATGAGCGCCGCGACGATCCAGCCGCGCGCGACCGTTTGCAGATAGCGCGGGATCAGCGAGCGATCCGAGGCGCGCCCGAAGCGGCGGCCGGAAACCGTCGAGATCGCGGGCAGCACGAATGCGGCAAGCGCGAAGAGCGCAAGGTCGAACGCGTTTTGGCCGGGTACGAGGTGCATAAATTTCGGGATTGGTTTGGCGCAACAAAATACACGTCATGGCCGGGCTTGTCCCGGCCATCCAGGATCACCCATGCAGCAGTTGGGAGCATGGATGGCCGGGACAAGCCCGGCCATGACGGTGGAGGGTGTGTCGCAAAAATGCTGACGCAAAATCCAAAAACAAAAAGCCGCCCGCGATTTCTCGCGGGCGGCTTCTTTAAAGCGTAGCCAGACTTATTCCGCCGGAGCGGCTTCGGTCTTCGGCTTCTTGCTGAGGTCTTCGCCGGTGGCCTGGTCGACCTGCTTCATCGACAGGCGAACCTTGCCGCGGTCGTCGAAGCCGAGGAGCTTGACCTTGACGGCCTGGCCTTCCTTGACCACGTCGGACGGCTTGTTGACGCGCTGTGCCGCCAGCTCCGACACGTGGACGAGGCCGTCCTTGGGGCCGAAGAAGTTCACGAAGGCGCCGAAATCCATGACCTTAACGATCTTGCCGTCATAGATCTCGCCGATCTCGGGCTCCGCGACGATGCCGCGGATCCACTTGAGCGCGGCCTTGATCGACTCGCCGTCGGCGCTGGCGATCTTCACCGTGCCGTCGTCCTCGATGTTGATCTTGGCGCCGGTCTTCTCGACGATCTCGCGGATCACCTTGCCGCCCGAGCCGATCACTTCGCGGATCTTGTCGGTCGGGATCTTGATCTGCTCGATGCGCGGGGCGTGCTCGCCGAGCTCCGAACGGGCGCCGGTCAGCGCCTTGTTCATCTCGCCCAGGATGTGAATGCGGCCGCCCTTGGCCTGGTCCAGCGCGACGCGCATGATCTCTTCGGTGATGCCGGCGATCTTGATGTCCATCTGCAGCGACGTGATGCCGTCCTCGGTGCCCGCCACCTTGAAGTCCATGTCGCCGAGGTGATCTTCGTCGCCCAGAATGTCCGACAGGACCGCGTAGCGCGCGCCTTCGAGGATGAGGCCCATGGCGATGCCCGCCGTGGGCTTCTTCAGCGGAACGCCCGCATCCATCAAAGCCAACGAGGTGCCGCAGACCGTCGCCATCGACGACGAGCCGTTCGACTCGGTGATTTCCGAGACCAGACGCAGCGTGTAGGGGAACTCTTCCTTGGTCGGCAGCATCGGATGGATGGCGCGCCAGGCGAGCTTGCCGTGACCGAGATCGCGGCGGCTGGGCGCACCCATACGGCCGGTTTCACCAACGCTGTAGGGAGGGAAGTTGTAGTGCAGCATGAAGGTCTGCTTGCCGGTGCCTTCCAGGCTGTCGACGAACTGCTCGTCTTCCGCCGTGCCGAGCGTGGCGACGACGAGGGCCTGGGTCTCGCCGCGCGTGAACAGCGCCGAGCCATGGGTGCGCGGCAGGATGCCGACTTCGGCGACGATCGGGCGGACCGTGACGAGGTCGCGGCCGTCGATGCGCTTCTTGGTGTCGAGCACCGCGTTGCGCATCACGTCGGCTTCGACTTCGTGGAACAGGCTGCCGTAATCCTTGGCGGCCAGCTTGCCCTCGCCTTCGCCGACGAACGCGTCGGCGTGCTTCTTGCGGACCGCCGCGATGGCGTCGCGGCGTTCGTGCTTGATCGGGATCTGGAACGCGGTGGCGAGTTCGCTGCCGGCCGCGGCCTTGATCTTGGCGACCATCGGGGCGGTGGTGTTTTCCGGCACCGGGCGCGGCTCCTTGGCCGACTTCTCGGCCAGGCGGATGATCGCGGCGATCGCATGCTGCATCTCGCGGTGACCGAACATCACGGCGCCGAGCATCACGTCTTCGCTCAGCTCCTGGGCCTCGGACTCGACCATCATGACGGCGTCATGCGTGCCGGCGACGACGAGATCGAGCTTGGAATTCGGCATCTCCTCGAGCGGCGGGTTCAGCTTGTATGCGCCGTCGATGTAACCGACACGGGCGGCGCCGATCGGGCCCATGAAGGGCAGGCCGGAGATCGTCAGCGCGGCGGAGACCGCGACCATCGCGACGACATCGGGATCGTTCTCGAGATCGTGGCTCAGCACCTGAGCCACAACCAGCGTCTCATTGCGGAAGCCTTCGGCGAACAGCGGGCGGATCGGGCGGTCGATCAGGCGGGAGATCAGCGTCTCACGCTCGGTCAGGCCGCGCTCGCGCTTGAAATAGCCGCCCGGGATCTTACCGGCGGCGTAGTAGCGCTCCATGTAGTTCACGGTGAGCGGGAAGAAATCCTGGCCTTCCTTGGCGCTGTGGGCGCCGACCACGGTGGCGAGAACCACGGTCTCGCCATAGGTCGCGAGCACTGCGCCGTCGGCCTGGCGCGCGATCTTGCCGGTTTCGAGCGTCAGCGTTCTGCCGCCCCATTCGAACGATTCTTTGTGGATGTTAAACATTGTCGTCTTCTTTCATCTTCATCTGCCAAGGCCGGATGCCTTCAGCAGTTTTGCGCGCGGGGCCCATGCCCATCACGCGCGGGTGCATTCCTCGGCCCATGCCTTGGAACGCGCATGCACGCAGGCTCGCGACCATCGCGAGCCCACGCGAAACTTTGTCTTGACGGAAACCGAACCGCTCAGCGGCGCAGGCCCAGACGTTCGATCAGCGACTCGTAGCGCTTCACGTCGGTCGCCTTCACATAGTCGAGCAGCTTGCGGCGGGTCGAAACCATGCGGATCAGGCCGCGGCGCGAATGGTTGTCCTTCGCGTGCGTCTTGAAGTGGTCGGTCAAATCGTTGATGCGTTCCGAAAGCAGCGCGACCTGGACTTCCGGCGAACCGGTGTCGCCTTCCTTGGTGGCGTATTTCGCAACGACTTCGTTCTTCTTTTCATTGGTAAGCATGTTCGGCGTCGGGTCCTTCAAAGGTTGAAAACACGGAATGGCCGAAGCTCGCCAGCAGCGAATTCGGCCAGTGCCACCGGCTCGCCCTCAGAGGTCTGGAGGAAAACCGTGAGCCCTTGAAGATCGGTGCCGTCTTCGTGGCCTTCCCTGATCCGCGCGAACTGGTTCGGGCGGATCAGGATCGGATTGCCGCTTTTCAGGCGAACCGCATCCGGGCCTGTGACGGCCAACGCCGGGATGCCGTCCAGCGCGGTCGAAATGGGCCTCAAGTGCTCAAAAGCGGCGGGAATATGCACAGAACCCCCCTCCCGCGCTAGGGGGATGGCCATATCTTCCGTAAATCCCCCGATCCGGGTCCGGCGGAGGGCCGAAACATGGGCGACCGTGCCCAGCGCCAGGGCGATATCGCGGACCCAAGACCGGACGTAAGTGCCTTTGCCGCAAAGGATTTCGAACTCGGCATGGTCCGGATCGGGCATCCCGAGCAGGCGCGCTTCGAGGACCTCGACAATGCGAGGTTCCAAGGCGACCTCCTGCCCGTCGCGGGCCAGATCATAGGCCCGCTCGCCCTGGACCTTGATCGCCGAGTAGGCCGGGGGGACCTGGGTCAGCGCGCCGGTGAAGGCGGGCAGCGCGGCCACGATGGCCTCGTGGGTCGGGCGGATATCGGAGGTCGCGGTGATCTTGCCTTCGGCATCGTCGGTGTCGCGCGCCTCGCCCCACTGGGCGGTGAAGCGGTAGGTCTTGTCCGCGGCCATCGCGTAGGGGACGGTCTTGGTCGCTTCGCCGAGCGCGATGGCGAGGACGCCGGTCGCCAGCGGATCGAGCGTGCCGGCATGGCCGGCCTTCTGGGCATCGAAAATGCGCCGCACCGCGCCGACGACCTGCGTCGACGTCATGCCCTGCGGCTTGTCGATGATGACCCAGCCATGGACGGGCTGGCCTTTCTTACGCCTCGCCATCGGCGTCTTCGTCGGGCGCGGCGAGGTCGTGCCGGACGCGCTCGGATTTGAGGATCGTTTCGATCTTCTGGGCCTCGGCGAAGGATTCGTCCTCGATGAAGCGCAGCTCGGGCGTGAACTTCATCGTGATGAGGCGGCCCATCTCGCCACGCAGATAGCCCTTGTGCTTGTTGAGCGCCGCGATGATCTCCTTGGCGCGCTGGCCGCCGAGCGGCTCGCAGAACACGGTGGCGTGGCGCATGTCGGGCGACGGCTTGACCTGGGTGATGGTCACCGAGACGCCGGCAAGGTCGGGATCGCGGATGTCGCCGCGGCGCAGGACATCGGCCAGCGCATGGCGCAGCGCCTCGCCGACGCGAAGCTGGCGCTGGGTCGGGCCGGTGTTCGAGGAACGGGTGTGCTGACGGGACATGACGGCAATGCTCAAGGTTTGGAGGACGCCAGCGCCACGTTCTCGCGGACGGCGGCAACGAACTCGGCGGCGCGCGGCGGCGGATCGAAGGCGCGCTTGGGGATGACGATCGACGAACGGCCGCCGATGCGCAGGAAAACATAAGCCGCGGTTTCCACCACGTCGCTCACCAGCGACCAAACAAAGCGTTGGGAAAAGCCGTCATTGGCCAGTGCGATGCCGTCCGCGTCGGCCGACAGCTCGACCGCGCCGAGAAAGAGCGACGGCGGCTGGTTCAGCCTGTCCCGAAACAGCGGCGCGGTTATCCATAAGGCGAGAAACCAGACGCCGAATGCGGCCAGAAGCGCCAGAGCGAGCCGCGCCGCGTTCATCGGCTCGGCGCCGAACGCGGCGTGCATCAGGATCAGCACAGCGAGCATCGCCACGATGCCCACGCCGAAGCTGAAAATGCGATAGCCGGACGCGTTGTTGCGCTCGCGCGCGGACTGGCGGACGAAGGCATGATAATCGGCGGCGGTGCGCTCCACGCGCAAACGGAATTCCTGTGGCATGCGGCCTCGCGGCGTTTAAGCCCTACAGCGCGCGCTGGATGGTCTCGACCTCGAAGCACTCGATGACGTCGCCCTTGCGCATGTCCTGGTAGTTGGCGAACGCCATGCCGCATTCCTGGCCGGTCTGGACCTCGCGCACTTCGTCCTTGAAGCGCTTGAGGGTCGACAGCTCGCCCTCGTGCACCACGACGTTGTCGCGGATCAGGCGGACCTTGGCGCCGCGGCGCACCACGCCGTCGGTGACGCGGCAGCCGGCGACCTTGCCGACCTTGGAGATGTCGAACACCTCCAGGATCTCGGCGTTGCCGAGGAATTTCTCGCGCACTTCCGGCGCCAGCATGCCCGACAGCACCGCTTTGATGTCGTCCACGACGTTGTAGATGATGTTGTAGTAGCGGATGTCGACGCCGTCGCGCTTGGCGCGCTCGCGGGCGAGCTTGTCGGCGCGCACGTTGAAGCCGAACACCGCGGCGCCCGACGCATGCGCCAGGATGATGTCGCTTTCGGTGATGCCGCCGACGCCGGCCTGCAGGATCTGCACCGCGACTTCGTCGGTGCCGAGCTTGTTGAGCGCGCCCTGGATCGCTTCCGACGAGCCCTGCACGTCGGACTTGATGACGAGGGGCAGCAAACGCTTCTCGCCGCTGTCGCGGGTCTTGAGCAGCTGATCGAGCGTCTGGCGCGAGGACGATGCCTGGCGCGCCTCGCGGCGCTTGCGCGAGCGGTACTCGGTGACCTCGCGGGCACGGGCCTCGTTCTCGACCACGACCATTTCGTCGCCGGCATCGGGCGCGCCGGAGAGGCCGAGCACCTCGACCGGCATCGCGGGACCGGCGCTCTGGATGGTTTCGCCGCGATCATTCTGCAGCAGACGGACGCGGCCCCATTCGGAACCGGCGACCACGATGTCGCCGACATGCAGCGTGCCGCGCTGGACCAGCACGGTCGCGACCGGGCCGCGGCCGCGGTCCAGCTTGGCCTCGATCACCGCGCCTTCGGCGGTGCGGTCGGGGTTGGCTTTCAGGTCGAGGACTTCGGCCTGCAGGAGGATCGCTTCTTCCAGCTTGTCGAGGTTGATGTTCTTGGTCGCCGAGACGTCGATGGCGAGGGTCTCGCCGCCGAGCTCTTCGACCTGGATCTCGTGCTGGAGCAATTCGGTCTTGACCCGCATCGGATCGGAATCGCCCTTGTCGACCTTGTTGACCGCGACGATCATCGGAACGCCCGCCGCCTTGGCGTGCGCGATGGCTTCGACGGTCTGCGGCATGACGCCGTCATCGGCGGCAACCACGAGGATGACGAGATCGGTGACCTTGGCGCCGCGGCCGCGCATCGCGGTGAACGCGGCGTGGCCCGGCGTGTCGAGGAACGTGATCTTCTGGCCGCCCTTGAGCTGCACCTGATAGGCGCCGATGTGCTGGGTGATGCCGCCGGCTTCGCCCGACACCACGTCGGTCTTGCGCAGCGCATCGAGCAGCGAGGTCTTGCCGTGGTCGACATGGCCCATGACGGTGACGACCGGCGGGCGCGGCACCATGTGGCCGGCTTCGTCGTCGCCGCCCTTGAGGCCTTCGAGCACATCGGATTCGGCGACGCGCTTGACGGTGTGGCCGTATTCGGCGGCGACCAGCTCGGCGGTGTCGGCGTCGATCGTGTCGTTCGCCGTCGCCATGTGGCCGTTCTTCATCAAGACCTTGATGATGTCGACGGAGCGGCGCGCCATGCGGTTGGCAAGTTCGGCGACCGTGATGGTCTCCGGGATCGTGACTTCGCGCGGACCGGCGGGGCCGGCGGGCGCCGACGGCGCGCCCTTGACGCGCTGCAGATGGCGGCGATAGGCGGCGACCGAACGCGTGCGCTCGTCGTCGCCCGAAAGGGCGCGCGTGACCGTCAGCTTGCCGCGGCGGCGATTGTCGTCGCCGATCTTCTTGGCAGCGGGCGCCGGCTTGGCCGGGACCTTGGCGCCCTTCTTGGTGACAGCCTCTTCTTCTTCCTCGTTGACCGGGCGGCGGGCGCGCGCGGCGGCGGCAGCGGCCGCAGCCGCGGTCGGGGCCGGCGCAGTGCCGGGCGCCGCGGCGGCGCCGTCGGGCTTGTGTTCGCGGCGGGCGAGCTCTTCCTCGGCATGCTTGCGGGCGAGCTCTTCGGCGGCCTTGCGGGCGTCTTCCTCGGCCTTGCGCTTGGCGGCAGCCTCGCGCTCGATCTTGAGCTTCTCTTCCTCGGCAGCGCGCAGGCGCGCTTCTTCCTCGGCGCGTTTGCGGGCTTCGACTTCATAGACCTTCGCGTCGGCCAGGGCGGCGCCGCGGCGGGCTTTCTCTTCCTCGGTCAGCTGACGCAGCACCACGCCGCGCGGCGCGGCGGGCGCCGGCTTGGGTGCGGCAGGCGTCGGCGCGGCGGCGGCGGCCGGCTTCTCAGGCGCGCGCGCAGGCGCCGCGGGCGGCGGCGTGGGTCCGAGCGTACGCTTCTTCTCCACCACGACCGCCTTGGTGCGGCCATGGCTGAAGCTCTGCTTCACGGTCGAAGTCTCGGTCTTCTTCAGCGTCAGAGGCTGACGGCCGCCGGGCTTCTTGGTGGTGTCGTTCGTATCGCTCATTCTTCGCTTTCGATGGGCGCTTCAGAAGACAAGACGCGAAAGCCGCGAAGCCGCCCGGCATCGAAGCTCACCCGTTCCTGAAGGCGCCCGGATTTGAGGGCTGCATGTATCACATTCTCGCGCCCGACCGCCAAGCTCAATTCAGCCTTGGTCAGGCTTGCGACCGTTTCGACTTTCAGCCCGCGCGCATGCGCGGCGCCGAACAATTTGCGCTTGCCGTCGGCGGCGCCGTCGCTGGCTTCCAGGCGTAGGGCCGGTGGCGCCGGCGACTGCAACGCCTCGTGTACGGTTTCGAACCCCAGCGCGATCTGGCCCGAGCGCCGCGCCATGCCGAGATCGGCCTGGATGCGGGCGACGAGCTGCGCCTCGACCTTGTCGGCAAGATCGGGCGCAACTTTCACGTTGGCTTTGGCGGCCTTGGCGAAGAGATTTTTCTTCGCCGCCGTGTTCAGCGCGGCCCGCGTCGCTTGCACCCAGATGCCGCGGCCGGGCAGCACCGCCGCCACGTCGGGCACCACCTCGCCATCGGGCGAGACGGCGAAGCGGATCAGCTTGTCCTCGGACAAGACCTCACCGGACACGATGCAGCGTCTGTCGCGCATCGCATCGTCCTCGTCGTCTGCTTCGATGGCCAGGCTTTGGTTCAAGCGGTCTATTCCTCCACCGTCTCTTCACCGTCTTCGGCAACCACTTCCGGCTCCGGCTCGGCTTCGATCCAGCCCATCTTGACGCGCGCGCGCATCACGATGGCGTTGGCGTCCTCGCCGGTGAGGTTGAAGCCTTCCAGGGCGCCCGGAACGCGCACGCGTTCCTTCTCCTTGTTGACCTCGTAATAGCCGAGCAGGTCGTCCGACGCGCAGTCCGCCAGATCCTCGAGGCTCTTGATGCCGGCCTCGCCGAGCGCCACCGCCATCGCGGGCGTCACGCCCTCGACCTCGAGCAGATCGTCGGTCACGCCCAGTTCCTTGCGCTTGTCGTCCATTTCCTTGTTCTTCGCCTCAATGAATTCGAGCGCGCGTTGTTGCAGCTCTTGTGCGGTTTCTTCGTCGAAGCCTTCGACGGCGCCCAGCTCGTTGATCGGGACATAGGCGACGTCCTCGATCGTCGCGAAGCCTTCCGAAGCGAGGAGCTGCGCCACCGTCTCGTCGACGTCGAGCGCGTCCATATAAAGCTTGGTACGCTCGGTGAATTCCTTCTGGCGGCGCTCCGACTCTTCGGCTTCCGTCAGGATGTCGATCTGCCAGGAGGTCAGCTGCGAGGCGAGACGCACGTTCTGGCCGCGGCGGCCGATGGCGAGCGACAGCTGCTCGTCCGGGACCACGACTTCGACGCGGTGCGTGTCCTCGTCGAGCACGACCTTGGAGACTTCCGCCGGCGCCAGCGCGTTGACGATGAAGGTCGCCGCTTCGCCGTTCCACGGGATGATGTCGATGCGCTCGCCCTGGAGCTCCTGCACCACGGCCTGGACGCGCACGCCGCGCATGCCGACGCAGGCGCCGACCGGATCGATGCTCGAATCCTTGGAGATCACCGCGATCTTGGCGCGGCTGCCCGGATCGCGCGCCACGGCGCGTATCTCGATGATGCCGTCATAGATTTCCGGCACTTCCTGCGCGAACAGGCGGACCATGAATTGCGGATGCGAACGCGACAGGAAGATCTGCGGCCCGCGGGTTTCGCGGCGCACGTCGTAGATATAGGCGCGGATGCGATCGCCGGTGCGGAAGCTCTCGCGCGGGATCATCTCGTCGCGGCGCACGACGCCCTCGGCGCGGCCCAGATCGACCACCACCGAGCCGAACTCCGAGCGCTTGACGATGCCGTGCACGATCTCGCCGATGCGGTCCTTGTATTCGTCGAACTGGCGCTCGCGCTCGGCGTCGCGCACCTTCTGGACGATGACCTGC
>FTCZ01006758.1_pt1 | contig 19643 bp, 15 predicted proteins | sample 1658871 | NCBI WGS metagenome assembly FTCZ01 (sample SAMEA3914864, study PRJEB12502) | metagenome | biome: forest; material: soil | place: USA | collected 2012-03-12 | depth 0.3 m
AACCAAGACTGCCAGCCCTTCCGCTGGACCGCCACGGCCGAATCAATCCTCAGCAAGATCAATCGACTTTGCGGTCGAATCTCTGGGACAGCACACTAGGGCCTGTTCACACTCATAACGTACCCTTTATGAGTGTGAACAGGCCTTGGGCCGCCACCGCCTCCCGCCGCGTCGCGCAGCCGGGCCCGGACGAAAAGCGCCGGAGCACCCACAATGGAGGGCCGACGCCATCGACCCACCCGCGCCCACCATGGATCCGACCTCCTTCCTGTCTCCCGCCACGCACGGCTTCGCGCGCGTGGCCGTGGGCGTCCCGCGCGTGCGCGTGGCCGACCCCGAGTTCAACGCCACCGAGACGATCGCCCTGCACGAGCAGGCCGCGCGCGACGGCGCGGCGCTGGTCGTGTTCCCCGAGCTCGGGCTGGCCGCCTACACCTGCGACGACCTGTTCCACCAGGGCGCGCTGCTGCGCGCCTGCGAGGCGGCGCTGGTGCGCGTGGTGGAGGCGTCGCGCGCGCATGCCACCTGCGCGGTCGTCGGACTGCCGCTGCAGGTGGACGGCGCGCTGTACAACTGCGCGGCCGTCGTGCACGCGGGCCGGCTGCTGGGCGTCGTGCCCAAGAGCTACCTGCCCAACTACGGCGAGTTCTACGAGGCGCGGCAGTTCCAGCCCGCGGCGCACGCCGTGGCCACCACGGTCGTCGTCGGCGGCCTGGTGGCGCCGTTCGGCACGCGGCTGCTGTTCGAGGCGGTGGGCATCGCGGGCTTCGTCCTGCACGTGGAGATCTGCGAGGACCTGTGGGTGCCGATCCCGCCGTCCAGCCTCGCCGCGCTGGCCGGCGCGACAGTGCTCGCCAACCTCTCGGCGTCCAACATCACGATCGGCAAGGCCGACTACCGGCGCGCGCTCGTGGCGTCGCAATCGGCGCGCTGCGTGGCGGCCTACCTCTACAGCTCGGCAGGCAACGGCGAGTCGAGCACCGACCTCGCCTGGGACGGCCAGTCGCTGATCGGCGAGAACGGCGAGCTGCTGCGCGAGTCCGAGCGCTTCTCCACCGAGCCGCACCTGATCTCGGCCGACATCGACCTCGACCGCCTGGCGCACGAGCGCATGCGCCAGACCTCGTTCGGCGCCACCGCGGCCACCTTCCGGCGCGACGTCGAGGCCTTCGTGCGCATCCCGTTCGACCTCCAGGGCGCGGCCGCCGCGCCGCCGCTGCAACGCGCGGTGGCGCGCTTTCCCTACGTGCCGGCCGACCCGCGCAAGCGCGACGAGCGCTGCCGCGAGGTCTACGACATCCAGGTGCAGGCCCTCGCCCAGCGCCTGCAGGCCAGCGGCATCCGCAAGCTGGTGATCGGCATCTCGGGCGGCCTCGACTCCACCCAGGCGCTGCTGGTGGCCGCACTGGCCATGGACCGCCTGGGCCGTCCGCGCGACCACATCATCGGCGTGACGATGCCCGGCTACGCCACCAGCCACCGCACGCTCGACCAGGCGCTTCGCCTGATGCGCAGCATCGGCTGCGAGGCGCGCGAGGTCGACATCCGCCCCAGCTGCGACCGCATGCTGGCCGACATCGGCCATCCGGCGGCGCGCGGCGAGAAAGTGCACGACATCACCTTCGAAAACGTGCAGGCCGGCGAGCGCACCAGCCACCTGTTCCGCATCGCCAACTTCGAGGACGCCATCGTGCTGGGCACCGGCGACCTGAGCGAGCTGGCGCTGGGCTGGTGCACCTACGGCGTGGGCGACCACATGTCGCACTACAACGTCAACGCGAGCGTGCCCAAGACGCTGATCCGCCACCTCGTGCGCTGGGTGGCCGACTCGGGCCGCCTCGGCGACGACGGCAGCGCCGTGCTGCGCGACGTGCTGGGCACCGTGGTCAGCCCCGAGCTCGTGCCCGGCGAGGCCAGCGACGCCACGCCCAGCCAGAGCACCGAGGATCGCCTCGGCCCGTACGCGCTGCACGACTTCTTCCTGTTCAACATCGTGCGCCACGGCTACGCGCCGTCCAAGGTGGCCTTCCTCGCGTGGAACGCCTGGCACGACCGCGCCGCCGGCGCCTGGCCCGAGGGCCCGGACATCGAACGCGAGCAGTACGCGCTGGCCGACATCAAGCGCCACCTGCACACCTTCGTCGACCGCTTCTTCCGCACGAGCCAGTTCAAGCGCAGCTGCGTGCCCAACTCGCCCAAGGTGGGCTCGGGCGGCTCGCTGTCGCCGCGCGGCGACTGGCGCGCGCCGAGCGACGGGCAAGCGGCGGTGTGGCTGGCGGATGTCGATCGGATTCCGGACCACGCAGCGTAGTCGGGCCAGGTCAGACGTGTTCGACTACATCGAGCGCTTCTACAACCCGACTCGGCGACACTCGACGCTGGGATACGTCAGCCCGGCACAGTTTGAAGCGACTGGAAAAGCTTAGGTCGGGGACACGGATCATGGTCTGTGTGGTTGAGTAGTGCTGGCGCCGTACAGACCGCGGATCTAAGACTGAAGGGCGTGATGTTTGAAATGGACGGCCTCGTAACGTCGTCCAAGTTTGACATGGGCGACCCGCCGACTGTGGGCGGGGACTGAGTTGCAAGCTCGATCGATTGGAAAGGGCCCACCTTTCCTCGCGATGCAGGTCAATCGGTTCGCAACAGCAGGTCCTCTAGCGCAGCCCCGATCTTTGGTCCTTTGACGCCGCGCGAATAGGCTGCTTCGGTGACCGCCAGTCGACTGAAATGGCACTCAATATGCTCCAGGTCGACAGAACGGGTACCTTTCGCATATCGAGTGTGAGTCGGCCAATCAGCTCTGTCCCCATTGTCTTGAGATGCGCCCGTTTCGGCACGTATCGCGCGGCTCCGTTAGTTTGCATATCGGCTCCAAATTGTCATTGCCGTCGAGCGGCGTGTCGAAACTGGAGCAAACGAGCCGTTGCGATCGACTCCCTGGCAAAGCCAAGACGTGAGGCTTCGGTCGATTGCGCGTCTGCGGCAATTGCTGACTCAAGTTCGGAATAGTTCGACCGTCTGAGCCAGCAGCTCAGACTGATCCCGCAGGCTCTCTGCAGCCGCCGCGGCCTCTTCCACCAGAGCCGCGTTCTGCTGGGTTATCAAGTCGATCTTCACGAAACTCTCCTTGACGTCCTCGACGCCGTGGCGCTGCGATTGCGTCGCGTCGAAGATGCCCGACATCAGTTGGCTCAGCGAGTGGATGGAAGACACCACCGAGGAGATCGACCGGCTCGCATCGTCCAACCGCTCGGTGCCGGCCTCGACGCGCGCCGACGAATGCACGATCAACGTGCGGATGTCGTGCGCCGCCGCGGCGCTGCGCTGCGCGAGAGTGCGCACCTCCGCGGCCACCACCGCAAACCCGCGCCCCTGTACTCCGGCGCGGGCAGCTTCGACGGCGGCATTGAGCGCGAGGATGTTGGTCTGGAACGCGATGCCGTCGATGACTGCGATGATCTCGTTGATCTTTTGGCTCGACTCGCGGATCTCGTCCATCGTGGCGACGAAGTTGGTCATCTTCACGCCGCCGGCGGCCGCCAGCTCCGCCGTCTGCTGTGCGATGCGGTTGGCCTCGGCTGCATTGGCGAGGCTGTTGTTGGAGGCGTCGGTGATCTGGTACATCGAGTGCGCGCACGCCTGGATCATGCCAGCCTGCATCTCGGTGCGCGACGCCAGATCCTGGTTGCCGCTCGCGATGTCTCGCGCGGCGACTTCCACCTGCGAGCTCGCGCCCTGTACGTCCTTGACCAGCGTGCGCAGCTTGTCGGAGAACGCGTTGGACGCAGCGCCGATGCGGCCGACCTCGTCGTTGCTGCTGACGTCGATTTGGGCATTCAGGTCGCCCTGACCCTGAGCGATGTCGGCCATCGCCTCGCCCACCTTCCGCAATGAGGCGAAGCTGCGCTTGAGGTAGCAGGTGAGTACCAGTGCCACCATCGCAGCGATCGCGGCGCCTGCCGCCGCGATCGAGCCGACGAGTTGCGCCAAGTCGGATTGCACGTCGGCGCGATCGAGCACAACCGCCATGCGCCAGGTGGTGCCCAGGATCTTGACGAACCGTACCCAGCCGGTGCGGCCGCGATCGTCGATCGGCGTCACGCCATTGGTCGCGAGGTCGACCTTGAACCAGGGCAGTACCTCGTTGGCTGGCTTGAGGGCATTGCCGGCGGTGGGATGGATCAGGATGCGGTCCTGGCTGTCGATCACGGCGGCGTAAGAGTGCGCCGCCGGTTTGGTTTCGTCGACGATCTTCTGCACGGTGTCGAGTGAGTTGAAACCGCCCATGACGCCGAACACCTTGCCGTCGCGCTTGACCGGCAGCGCAAAGGTCATCACGAGGTCGTGGTCCACGGCGTCGAAGTACGGCGTAGGAATGACCAGCTTGTCCTCCGAGACCGCCTGCTTGAACCAGGGGCGGCTGGTCGGGTCGTAGCCCGCGGGCATCTTGCCCAGCGGCGTGCGCAGGTAGCGGCGGTCGCCGGCGATGCCGATGAAGGTCTGCCGGAAGCCGCCGGCCTGGCGCGCAACCTCGAGCACGTGCATCAAGCGTGCATCGTCCTTGCCGCCGGCATCGGCGAGCGAGGCGGGGCTGCCGGCCGTTTCAGATGCCATGCTGGCGACCAAGCGCTCGTTGGCAGCGATCCACTCGCCGATGCGTGCGGCCGATCCGGTGCTGACGATGTCGAGCGCGGCCTGCGCATGCCGGTCGAGGCTCCCGATCGACAACCAAGTGGCGACGCCGCCGGCGACGGCGATTCCCACGAGCGCGGAAAGGCTGGCGGCCCAACTGATGCGTTTGACGAGACTCATCGCGACTCCTCGATGGCGGTTGATGCGATTGGTGAAGTGGGTGCGGTCGGGGCGCTCACGCGCCGCGGGCGCGGCGGCGCGGGGAGCTCGACGCTGTAGCGGCTTCGGCCGTTGTCGCCGCGGTGGGCTGGTCGGAGAACTGATCGCCCGAGATCTCGAGCAGCCAGTCGCGCAGGATTCCCAGCGTCGGATCGTCGGCGTGCTGCTTCGGATAGATCAACTGGTACGAAGCCGCCGTGTCGAACTCGTGCGGATGGAGCTGCACGAGCCGGCCTGACTTCAGGTCCTCGCCAATGAGGTAGGCAGGCAGCAGCGCCAGGCCTAGGCCCGCGAGCGTGACCTCGTGCCCCATCGATAGCAGGTCGAAGCGCGCGCCCCGCGTGACGGCGCTGGGCGTCTGTCCCAGCGACGCGAAATAGTTGGGCCAGGCGTCAGAGATGGTCGATTGCTCCATGAGCGGGAACTGTTCGAACACCTTCAAGCCGCCGGGCGGCTTGCCGTTCTTGAACAACTGGCGCGCGCCCACCGCGAGCAGGCGCAGCGGGTAGATGCGTGTCGCCTCGAAACCCACGGGAGGCTCGAGGCAGTAGCAGAGCGCGGCGTCGAGCCGCATCGCCTGGAAGTCAGGGATGCCGATGCAGGTGGAGATGTCGAGCATCGCGCCGGGATGCTTCGCGTAGAGCTCGCTCAGCCGCGGCAGCAGCCAGCGGTTGCCGAAGGTGGCGGGCACCGAAAGACGGAAGTGCCGCTTGCCCGCGCGCTGCGAGCGCATGTTGAGCGTGGCGTCCTCGAGTTGCGCGAGCAGTGGGCGGATCCTCGTCGCGTATTCCTGGCCGTTGGCGTTCAACGTGAGGCGCTGCCGTGCGCGGTTGAACAAGCGGATGCCGAGGAAGTCCTCGAGCTCGGCGATCTGCCGGCTCACTGCGCCGGGCGACACGCACATCTCGCTAGCGGCTTGCGTGACGCTCAGCGTCCGCGCGACCAGCTCGAAGCTGAGGAGCGCGGTAGTGCTCGGGATCTGTCGATTGGCGCTGAATTTCATTGCTAAAACCTCAACAAGTATTGAGTAAAGATCAATAACCTGGTTTGTGCCGATGTTGAATTTTTATAGCACAGGCGACGAGAGTTGTTGAATCAAATGACTGTGATATCTGTTGCACATTTTTGAATCGCCTAGGGATTTCCCGAGAAGGAGCTCGAAATATTCATACGAAGAAGGGCGATCGGCAGCGGATTTCTTCCTCTGTAAATCGCAAGATGCGTTGGAGTGTTGTTGAGTTAATTGCAATGATATTTGCGATTAACTCGTTTGCTCGGCGGTGTTCGCGAACGTAAATTTTCGACCGTGGATGCAGGCCTTCGACAACGGCCTCGGTATCCCGCCACCTGAACTTTCGAGCCTGCGTCACAGCAGTTGCGTCATCGCCAACCACCCCTGGAGGGATCCCATGAAATATTCCTGCGTTCTGATCGGATCGGCAATCGGCATCTCGGCCCTCGCGACGTCGGCGTCGGCAGCCCCGAGCCTGAACGTGTTCGGCATCGCCGACGTCGGCATCGGCGAGATTCAGAACAAGGACAGCGCCGGCCATACGTTGACCGTCAAGCAAGAGCGCACGGACGGCCTGAACAGCAGCCGCATCGGCTTCAACGCGAGCCAGGACATCGGCTTCGATGGGAGCACCGTCAGCGCCTGGTTCGAAGCCGGCCTGGCGCCCGACAGCGGCACGCAGACCAGCACGAGCGCCACGGTCTCCGCCGCGAAGTTCTGGAACCGCCGCACCACGATCAGCCTGGCCAACCCGACCTACGGCGAGCTGCGCCTTGGCCGCGACTTCGCGCCGTCGTTCCGCAACCTGATCGTCTTCGACCCCTACGGCACGAACGGCGTCGGCAACGTCAACAACATGGTCAGCGCGCTGGGCAGCGGCGCGAACACGATCGTGCGCGTCGACAACTCTGTCACGTACTGGTTGCCGAAGACATTGGGCGGTGTTTACGGTGAGCTCGAGGCTGCGGTGGGCGAAGGTGCAACCTCCGCATCGGCGAGCCAGACCAACAACAAGAACGTCGGGTTGCGGCTGGGCTGGTCGAACGCGAGCTTCGAGATCGCGGGCGCGTACGGCGACACCACGATCGACGCCAACGCGAAGAAGTTCGACACCGCACAGATCGGCGCAGCGTTCAAGGCAGCGAACTTCCGCCTCGAGACCTTGGTGGAACGCAACAGCTACCTCGACCTGAGCCAGAACGTCTGGCAGGTGGGCGGCACGCTTTCGCTTGGAAAGAATGACCTGCGGCTGTCGTACGTGCATTCGAAGCAGTCAGGCGTGACGAGCGCCGGTGTGTCTACCGACCACGACAGCTCGAACATGTTCGCGCTCGGCTGGGTCTTCAACTTCACGCCTCAGGCGGCCATTTACACGACCTACGCTCGCTACGACAACAGCGGCAACGCTGCGTTCACTCCAGGCGGCCTCGGGTCTACGAAGGGCGGCCAGTCGAACGCCGGCGAACTGGGCGTGCGCTACAGCTTCTGAGCTGTCCCGGCACATTCGGGCCGCGCACGCGGTCGCTTCGATTCGGTTCCTTGCGATCTCCGGGATCAAGGTCGCGCCAGGCACGAAGGCTGGCGTTGCCGCACTCCCGGGCGGGAGAGACGAAATGGCTGAAAAGGTCCTCAGGATCGGCATCGTCGGCGGTGCCGGCCATGCCGTCATTGCCGACTTCATGCGCAAGATCCTCCGTCATGCCGCGGCGCGACGCGACGGGACACACCTGGGCATGCTCGTCGAGCAGAGCCCGCGGATCGCCGATCGAACCGAGAACCTGATCGGGGCTGGCCCGAATCTGACCATCGCGCTCCATGCCGCCTGCAACAACCTGGCGACCACAGGCGCCGGCCTCATCGCCATTCCCTGCAACACGCCGCGTGCTTTCGTCCAGCGCGTCCAACCGCACTTCAGGGTGCAGATCGCCAACATGCTCGATGTCACGGCCCGGCACGTCGCCGACGCCTTTCCAAGCCAGCGCCGCGTCGGGCTCCTGGCCACCTCGGGCACGCTCGCCGGCGGCGTGTACGAGCGCACGCTGGAGGGGCATGGCAAGGCACCTGTTCTGCCGGCGGCCGCCGCGCAGTCGCGCCTGACGGATGCAATCTACGGCGCGTCCGGCGTCAAGGCCGGCTTCGTCTCGGGCTCATGCCAGGACAACCTATTTGCCGCACTCGACGACCTGCTTTCGCAGGGCGTAGACCTCGTCATTCTCGGCTGCCCGGAACTGGCGTTGCTGCTGTCGCCGACGTGGACCGCCGGCGGCGAGCACGTGGTGCCACTGATCGACCCGGCGACCGTTCTCGCGCAGCATTGCGTAGCCTGCGCTGTCGCGGAACAGGCGCGCGCACCTCGCGACGCGGCGAGTCACCAAGCTGGTGCGGGACACTGGGAACGGGCGCAGGGTCAACAAGCGATGCGCCGGCCCGAACCGTGCTCCACCATCCATCCTGTCGCAACGGCCGAGTCCGGTCCGCGCGCTTCCACATCCAACCGTCGAGCCTTATCTTGAAACCCATCCGCCTCGTCACCCAGTTGCTCGCCGCCGGACTGCTGTTCGCATCGGCGATCACTGCCTTCGCGCAGAACAATGTGCTTCGCGTCGTACCGCAAGCCAACCTGACCGTCCTCGACCCGATCTGGACGTCGGCCTATGTCACGCGTGACCACGGCTACCTGATCTACGACACGCTGTTCGGAACCGACGCCAAGGGGTCGATCAAGCCGCAAATGGTGGACAAGTGGAGCACGTCGGCCGATCAGCTGATCTGGACATTCACGTTGCGCCCCGGCCTGGCATTCCACGATGGCAAACCCGTCACCAGCGAAGACGTGACGGCTTCGATCCTGCGCTGGTCGGCACGCGACGCGACAGGCGTGCTGTGGCGCAGCTTCTTCAGCAAGTTCGAGGTAGTCGACGACAAGACTTTCCGCATCGTCTATAGCAAGCCGTTCGGCTTGACGCTCGAGGCATTCGGGAAATCGAGCGGCCCTTGTTTCATCATGCCCAAGCGGGTGGCCGATACGCCAGCGTCGGAGCAGATCAAGGACTATACCGGCTCAGGACCCTTCATATTCAAGTCCGACGAGTACAAGCCCGGCGAGCGCGCAGTCTACGTGCGCAACGCGAAGTACGTGCCGCGCAAGGAGCCGGCCAATGGAACGACCGGAGGCAAGAACGTCTACGTCGATCGCCTGGAACTGGTGATCATCCGCGACCCGCAGACGCAGCTCAACGCACTGAGAGCCGGTGAGGTCGACATGATCGAGCAGCCCGCGGGCGAACAGTACGCCACGCTTCGCGCGATGCCCGACATCCGCCTGCTCGACATGGTTCCGTCCGGCGCGATGTATACGCTGAGGTTCAATTTCCTCAACCCGCCCTTCAGCGATGTCCGCGTGCGTCGCGCCGCGATGCTGGCACTCGGTCAGGAGCAGGTGCTGCGCACTCAGGTCGCGACGCCGGGGCTGTTCCAGTTCTGTCGCAGCCTGTATCCCTGCGGCACGCAATACGAGAATTCGAATACCGGGGTCTTCACCGGCGTGGCCAATCCCGTCGCGGCCCGCAAGCTGCTGGAGGAGGCTGGCTACAAGGGCCAGCCCGTCGTGCTGATGCGCCCGACCGACTTCGCCGCGCTTTCGAAAGCGCCGCTCGTCGTCAAGCAGCAACTTGAAGCCGCGGGCTTCACCGTCGATCTGCAGAACATGGACTGGCAGACCCTGCTCGCTCGTCGGGCCAAGCGCCAGCCCGCCGCACAAGGCGGCTGGGATGCATTCATCACGTTCTCCGCGTCGGCCGACAACCTCAACCCCGTGACGATGGCGATGATGAACGCCGCGGGCGCGCGCGGCTGGTTCGGGTGGGACGACGACCCGACCCTGGAGGGCATCAAGCGGGACTTCGCTGCCGCGACATCCGACGCCGATCGCCAGAAATTCGCCGAGCTGGCGCAGCAACGCGCGATCGAGACCGTCACGCACGTGAACCTCGGGCAGTTCGAACAACCGGCGGCCATCCGAGCCAATATTACGGGAGGCGTCCCCGCCGGTGCAAACGTGTTCTGGGGCATCCACAAGGGTTCCTGACGCCTTCGACTTCCACGATCAGCGAGTCGCCATGCTCCGATTCATTCTCTCTCGCCTTGCATCCACGGTGCCCGTGCTGCTCGTCGTCTCGATCACCGTGTTCCTCGTCCTGCGGCTCGCGCCCGGCGATCCCGCTGCCGTGATCGGCGGCAGCAATGCCACGACGGATGACATCGCAGCCATCCGCCAGTCTCTAGGGCTGGACAAGTCGCTGCTGCAGCAGTTCCTCATCTTCATCAGCAACCTGCTGCACGGTGACCTCGGTCGCTCCTACTACTTCAACAAGCCCGTCGCCACGCTCATCGCCGATCGAGTTGGGCCCACGCTGTCGATCGCGAGCGGAACCATGCTGTTCGCGGTGGCGGTGGCGGTACCCACGGGGACGCTCGCAGCCTGGCGCATGGGCGGCTGGCTGGATCGACTGGTCATGGGATTTTCGGTGCTGGGCTTCTCGGTGCCGGTGTTCGTCGTCGCCTACCTGCTGATCATGCCGCTTTCGCTGAAGCTCGGGTGGCTTCCGGTGCAGGGCTACGTTCCACCGTCCGATGGCCTGCAAGCCTGGGCCAGCCACCTCGTGCTGCCCTGGATCGCGCTCGGTACGGTGTACGTCGCCCTGCTGGCGCGGGTGACCCGCGCCTCGGTCAGCGAGGCCCTGACCGAGGACTACATCCGGACGGCACGCGCCAAGGGCGTCTCGCAGACGGCGGTGCTGTTCCGCCACGCGCTCGTCAACGCCGCCGTGCCCATCGTCACTGTCGTGGGCATCGGCGTGTCGCTGCTGATCGGCGGAGTGGTGGTCACGGAGACCGTCTTCGCGATACCCGGCCTCGGCTCGATGACCGTGGAGGCCGTGCTCAATCGCGACTTCCCCGTGATTCAGGGCGTCGTGCTGTTCTTCGCCTTCGCCAACGTGGCGATCAACCTGCTGGTCGACCTGTGCTACCTGGCCCTCGACCCGCGCATCCGGTACTGACATGAGCCCCGTACTGCGCAAACTCCTGAGCCATCCGAGCGTGAGCTTGTCCTGTGTCGTGCTGCTGGTGCTGCTGGTGATCGCCCTGGCCGCGCCCTGGCTGCACACCATCGACCCGGCGGCGATGGACTACATGAACGTCAACCAGCCGCCAGGCACGCACGCCGTCGTTACCCTCGCCGACGGCAGCGACCAGGCACGCACCTACCTGCTCGGCACCGACACCTACGGCCGCGACATCTACAGTCGCATCGTCTTCGGCACGCGCGTCTCGCTCACGGTGGGCGTGGTCTGCGCGGTGGTGTCGCTGTGCCTCGGCAGTCTGCTGGGCATGTTGGCGGGCTACTTCCGCATCGCCGACGCGTTGCTGATGCGGGTCATGGACGGACTGATGGCGATCCCTGCCATCCTGCTCGCCATTACGCTCGTGGCGGTGCTGGGCGCTTCGTTGCCAACCGTCATCGTCGCGATTGCCATTCCCGAGGTGCCGCGCGTGACGCGCCTGGTGCGCTCGCTGGTGCTCACGCTGCGCGACGAGCCGTTTGTCGAGGCGGCCCGTTCGCTGGCGACGCCGACGCCGGTGATCCTGCTGCGCCACATCCTGCCCAACGCGATCGCGCCGCTGATCGTGCAAGGCACCTTCATCGCCGCGTCGGCGGTGCTGACGGAGGCGGTGTTGAGCTTCCTCGGACTCGGCTTGCCGCCGGAGGTGGCCACCTGGGGCAACGTGATGGCCGATGGACGCGTGAATTTCTCAGAGCAGCCCGGCCATGTGCTGTACCCCGTTCTGCTTCTTGTGCCCGCGGTGCTGGCGATCAACCTGCTGGGCGATGGACTGCGCGACGTGCTCGATCCCAAGTTCAACCGTCGCAAGGGCTGAGTCCACCATGTCATCCATTCAGAATCCCGTCCTCGAGATCTCGGGGCTGAGCGTGGCGCTTCCGGCCGGCGGCGATCGCCAGTTTGCGGTCCAAGGCCTCGACCTGTCCATCGGTGCCGGCCAGACGGTGTGCGTTGTGGGCGAGTCCGGGTCGGGCAAGTCCGTGCTCGCGACCACAGTCATGGGCCTGCTGTCGAAGAACCTGAAGGCCGGCGCGGGGTCCGTCAAGCTGATGGGCGAGGAACTGCTTGACGCGCCCGAGTCGCGCCTGCGGGCCCTGCGCGGACTGCGCATGGGCATGGTCTTCCAGGAGCCCATGACCGCGTTGAATCCGGTGATGCGCTGTGGCGACCAGGTCGACGAGCTGCTGCGCGAGCACACCGACTGGCCAGCGCGCGACCGGCGGGCACGCATCCTGGAGGTGTTCGAGCAGGTGCGCCTGCCTGATCCGGCGCGCATCTACGCCAGCTACCCGCACCAGCTCTCGGGCGGGCAGCGCCAGCGCATCGTCATCGCGATGGCGGTGATCATGAAGCCGAACCTCCTTATCTGCGACGAGCCGACCACCGCGCTGGACGTCACCACGCAGAGGGAGATCCTCAAGCTGATCGCCGACCTGCATCGCAGTCAGGGCTGCGCGGTGCTGTTCATCACGCACGACATGGGCGTGGTGGAGGAGATCGCCGACCGCGTCGTGGTGATGCTGGGCGGCCGCTGCGTCGAGCAGGGCACGTGCGCGCAGGTGCTGCGCGCACCGCGCGAGACATACACCCGCGACCTGCTCGCGGCCGTGCCCAGCATGACGCCGCCCCGGCCCTCGGCCGAGCCGTCGGGCGAGGCCCTGCTGCGCGCCACTGGCGTGGGCAAGGCGTACGTGAGCCATGACTGGCTCGGTCGCCGCCGCGAGATGGCTGCCCTGCAGGACGCGGCGCTATCGGTGCGTGCGGGCGAGACGATCGGCGTCGTCGGCGAATCCGGCTCGGGCAAGTCCACCTTCGCGCGCTGCCTGGCGCGCCTGATCGATCCGACGGCAGGCCAGATCCACTGGGGCGCCTATCCGGTGCAGTCGCTGCGCGAGCGGGCGCTGCGTCCGCTGCGCTCGAACGTGCAGGTGGTGTTCCAGGATCCGAACCGCTCCCTCAACCCGCGCCTGCGCGTCGTCGATTCGCTGGTCGAGGGCGCGGTCAACTTCGGGGTGCCGCGCGCCCAGGCGCTGCGCCGCGCGGAGGAGCTGATGATGCTCGTGCGCCTGCCAGTGGCGGGACTCACGCGCTACCCGTCGGATTTCTCGGGCGGCCAGCGGCAGCGGCTGGCGATCGCGCGCGCGATCGCTTGCTCGCCTCGCGTTCTGGTCGCCGATGAGGCCGTGAGTGCGCTGGACGTGTCGGTACAAGCCGAGATCCTGAAGCTGTTGCGCGAAGTGCAGGCCCGGCTTGGCCTTGGCATCGTCTTCATCACCCACGACCTTCGCGTGGCCGCGCAACTGTGCCGCCAAGTCGTCGTGATGCATCGCGGCCGCATCGTCGAACAGGGGTTGACCGCCGACGTGTACGCGCGACCACATCATGAATACACCCGCACGCTGCTGGCGGCCGCCCCCGGCTGGCATGCCGCGGCGGCGACCCAATCCTGAATCCAAGGCATCAGATGTACGACCTGATCATTCGCGGAGGCACCGTCGTCGACGGCTCCGGCGCCCCCCGCTTCCGCGCCGACGTCGCCGTCCAGGACGGCCGCATCGCGGTCATCGGCCCGGACCTGCCCGTCGCGGCGCGGCGCGTGATCGATGCGCGCGACCGCATCGTCACCCCCGGCTTCATCGACTGCCACACGCACGACGACACGGCGGTGACCAGCCTCTCGCACATGCTGCCCAAGCTGCTGCAGGGCGTGACGACCGTGATCGCCGGCAACTGCGGCATCGGCGCGGCACCGTTCACGCGCGTGGCCGCACCGCCGCCGCTGGACCTGCTCGACCGCCGCCAGATCGACACGCGCAGCTTCGCAGGCTTCGTCGACGAGGTGGCGCGCCAGGGGCTGCAGGTCAACATCGCCTACCTGGCGGGCCTGACCACCATCCGCGCCGAGGTGATGGACGACACCGGCCGCGCCGCCACGGCCGATGAGATCGCCCGCATGCGGGCGCTGCTGGCCGATGCCCTGCAGGCCGGCGCGATCGGCGCCTCCGTCGGCACCTACTACCCGCCGGCGCGCGCCGCCGACGTCGACGAGGTAGTGGCCGTCTGCGCCGACCTCGATCCCGCGCGTCACCTGATCGCTGCACACCTGCGCGACGAGGGTGACAAGGTGCTCGAGTCGATGGAGGAAGCCGTGAACATGGCCGGCCGGCTGGCGGTGCCGCTCGTGATCTCGCATCACAAGCTGCTGGGCGTTGCCAACCATGGCCGCTCTGCCCAGACGCTCGCGCGGCTGGACGAGTACGCCCGGTTGCAACCGGTCTGCATGGATTGCTATCCGTACGCGGCATCGTCGACCATGCTGGATCCCGCGAAGGCCGACGCGGCGACCAGCGTGCAGGTTGCCTGGTCCACGCCGTATCCCGAGCACGCCGGACGCGACCTCGACGAGGTGGCGGCGCATTGGCAGTGCACGCGCGCGGCAGCTGCCCTGCGGCTGGCGCCGGGCGGCGCGATCTATTTCTCGATGTCGATGCAGGATGTGCGCGCCATCCTCTCGCATCCGCTGACGATGGTCGGCTCCGACGGGCTGCCGCACGACGCGTGTCCGCATCCACGGCTCTGGGGCAGCTTCCCGCGCGTGCTGGGCCGCCTGGTGCGCGAAGAGCGCTGGTTGTCGCTGGAGGCTGCGGTGCACAAGATGACCGGCCTGCCCGCGCAGCGATTCGCGTTGCCGGGTCGCGGCGCGCTGGTGGTCGGGGCCTGCGCGGACCTCGTCGTGTTCGACGAGCACCGCGTGCTGGACGTCGCGAGCTACGCGTCGCCGCGCCAAGCGCCGTGCGGCATTGAGTGGGTGGTGCTCAACGGCCAGGTGAAGGTCGAGGCCGAAGAGGTCGCCGTCGCAGCCTGCGGCCAACTCATCCGCCGCGCGCCGGGAGTGGCCTCGTGAAGCGCCGCCACATGCTGGGCGCGGCGCTGGCCTTGACGGCAGCACGGGCATCGAGCGCGACCGGCAGTGATGCCGGCCGGCTGCAACGGCTGACTATTGCGACCGGCCCCAAAGGCACGGCCTACCAGCTGATCGGCCAGGAACTCGCAGCTTGCGTCAAGGAGCTGCGTCCGGGTTGCGACGTGCAGGTGCTCGTGACCGCCGGCGGCGTCAACAACATGAACCTGATGCGGGAGGGGCGCGTCGACATCGCCTTCGTCAATGCGTCGGTGGCCTGGGCCGCGTCACTGGGCATCCTGGAGTTCCAGGACGGCCGGGTGCCGCTGCGCGCGATGGCGGCCCTATACCCGAACAGCATGCACCTGGTCGTGCGCGAGGACAGCGGGATCAACCGTTTGGCCGACCTTCGCGCGCGCCGCGTCGCCACCGGGTCGCCCGGCAGCGGAACGGAAGTGCTCGCGCTGCAGATGCTGGTGGCGATGGATATCGATCCCGACCACGACCTGCAGCGTCGTCGCTGGGGCCTCGACGAGTCGATCAAGGCCCTGCGCGAGGGCCGGCTGGACGCTTTCCTCTTCGGCGCCGCGGTGCCCGTGCGGCCGATCGCGGAGCTAATGGGCGCTGGCGGGGTGCGTCTGGTATCGGACGCCGAGGCGATCCAGGGCATGAACCGCATCTACTCGAGTCTGTACCGCGAGGGGACGATCCCCGCGAACACCTATCCACGCCAGGCACTCGAGGTCCGGACCCTTGACGTCTGGGACCTGCTGGTTGCCGCCGAGCACGTGCCCGGCGACTGGGTGTTCGACCTGACGCGCGCGATCTTCGAGCGCAGGGAGCGCTTCGTCGCAGCGCATCCCAATATGCGTTTCCTCGCGCTGCGCAACCAGGATCCCGAAAGCACCGTCTCCTTCCATCTCGGCGCCAAGCGCTACTTCGCGACGCAGGGCCTGCAGCCGTTCGCACACGACCTTGGCTACCCCGGCCAAGCCGTGCCCGGCTCCGCATCGGCGTCGGCCATCGAGCGCACCCGGCCGTGATGCCGCCAGCCACTGACATGAACACCTTCCTCGACAACGACACCGTCGCTGCCCACGTCGACGTCCTGGCGGTGGCCGCCGCCCTGCAGCGCGCGCTGCATTCGCTGGCGGCCGGTCGCGCCGCGGTGCTGGCTCGCCAGCGCATCGATTGCGGCGCCGTCAAGCTCAGTACTATGGGCGCGATCTGGCTCGACGAGGGCCTCGCAGGCGAGAAGGTCTACACGACCGTCGACGGCCGCTTCGACTTCGTCTTCAATCTGTTCGACGTCGGCGCGCAGGGGCGTGGGCGACACCTGGCCAGCTTCGCGGCGGACGCGCTCACGCTGGCGCGCACGCCGGCGCTGACCGTGGTCGCGGCCTGGGCCGGCGCGGCAGGCACGCGCAAGCTCGCGCTGTTCGGCGCAGGCGTGCAAGGGCGAGCCCATCTCGACGCGCTGATGCAACTGATGCCCTTCGAGCAGGCCTGCGTGGTCGACACCGCCGACGTCGCGTCGTGGTGTGCCGAGGCCAGCGCGCGTTGGGGCCGACCCGTACGCCAGTGTGCCGCCGCCGAGGCGCTGGATGGCGCGGATGTCGTCGTGACAGCGACACGCTCCAAGCAGCCGCTGTTCGACGGCGCGCTGCTCGCGCCCGGCGCCTTCGTGGCCGCGGTCGGCACCAGCCTGCCTACGGGCCGTGAACTCGACGACGCCACGCTGCGCCGCGCTCGCTGTGTGGTGGTGGAGTGGAAGCCCCAGAGCCTGTTCGAAGCGGGCGAGGTCGTCATCGGGCTACGCGAGGGTTGCCTGGACGAATCGCGCATCGTCGACCTCGTGGAACTCTACTCGGGCCAGGCGCGTTGGCGAGACAGCCCCAAGGACATCGTCGTGTTCAAGTCCGTGGGCATTGGTCTCGCCGATCTGGCGGCGGCGTCCGTCGTTTGGCGGGCGCTGCAAGGAGCGGCGGCGTGAAGCATTCGCATGTCGTCGTCGTGGGCGCAGGCATCGTGGGTAGCGCGACGGCCTACCTGCTGACCCGCGCCGGATTTCGCGTCACCCTGGTGGAATCGCAGCATGGCGCCGGACAGGTCACCAGCCTCGCCAACGGCGCGCAGCTGAGCTACAGCTACGTGGAACCCTTGGCGACGCCGGCGACTTTGCGCAAGGTGCCGGCGATGCTGCTGTCGCGCGATTCGCCGCTTCGCCTGCGCCCGACGGGCGAATGGGCGCAGATCGTCTGGGGCTGGCGATTCCTGCGGGCTTGCCGCGCGAACCAGGTCGTCCGGACCACGCGGCAGTTGCTGGAGCTCGCGTTTCTCAGTCGTGACGAACTCGACCGGGCGATCGAGCACGACCAGTTGTCGTTTCGCCACGCACGCATCGGAAAGCTGGTGGTCTACGACAACCCCGACGCGGTGCGCGGCGCCGAGCGGCAAGTGGCTCTGCAACGGACGCTCGGCTGCGAACAGGACGTGCTGACCGCGGCGCAGTGCATTGAGCGCGAGCCGGCACTGGCAGGCCATGAGGCCACGCTGTGCGGCGGCGTCTGGACGCCCGGCGAAGCGGTCGGCGATGCCGCGCTGCTCTCGAACGAGCTGGTCGACCGCGCCCGGCGTGGAGGCGCCACGCTGCGCTTCGGCGCTCAGGTCGCCGACTTCGAGGTCGAGGGCGATTGCGTGCGCCACGTTGTGTTCGGTGACGGCGAACGCCTCGTCGCCGACCACGTCGTGATCGCCAACGGCAACGGTGCCGTCGAACTCGCGCGCAGGCTGCGGATGCGGCTCGGGATCTATCCCGTCAAGGGCTACAGCATCACGTTGCCCGTGGTCGATCGCGCGCGCGCGCCCAGCATCAGCGTAACCGACTCGGCTCGCAAGGTGGTTTTCGCGCCGCTCGGAAACCAGCTCCGCGTCGCGGGGTTCGCAGAACTGGTTGGAAACGACCTGTCCGTCGACTCCAGTCGCATCGCGTCGCTGCTAGCCGCGGTCGGCGAGGTGTTTCAGGGTGCCTGCCGCCTTGACGGTGACCCGCAGCCATGGGCAGGCCTGCGTCCGATGACGCCAACCTCGCTGCCACTCGTGGGACGCACACGCTGGCGCAACGTGCTGCTCAACGCGGGTCACGGCGCACTGGGGCTGACCTTGGCCATGGGTAGCGCGCGTCTCGTGGAGCGGCATCTGTCGGGCGTGCCGACGCCTATTTTCGAAGGCGTCTGAGAACAATCTGACTCACACGCCCTTTCTCGTCGCGCATTCCAGGCCTCGGTGATCGCTTGCGGAGTTGGCCAAGCAATGACGGCGTGAAGCCAGTGCGCGATCGGAGCCCGGCGCTACAAGACCTTGAAGTACCGATAGGACTCGCCTTGACCGATTCAGCAGCAAATGCCACCGAACTCGTCGTACGCCCCGTCGTAGAAACCGACTTCGCCGCCTGAAAGCCGCTTTGGGGCAGCTACAACGCCTTCTACGGCCGCTCGGGGCCGACTGCGTTACCCGAGGACGTCACGCGCGTGGCGTGGTCCCGCTTCATCGACGAGGCGGAGCCGGTCCACGCGCTGAGCTGGCTGATCAAACAACTCGAAGCGAAGCGTGCGGTCGTCGTTCACGGCGAACGCCCGCAACGAACCTTCGAAGAGGCTGCAGCCCACTACCTGCTGGCCGACCAGGACAAGCCGTCGCTAGAAACCGAAACCTATCTGCTGCAATCCTTGATGCCGTACATCGGAGCCCTGCTCCTTCCCCAGATCCACGATGGCACCCTTGCGCCGTACATCAGTGCGCGCCTGGCCGTCGGACGCAAGCACAAGACCGTCAATCTCGGTCTTGGCCTGGTTCGACATATTCTGAATCTGGCAGCGAAGACGTGGCGCGACGAAGACGGTCGCACGTGGCTCGAGCGAGCGCCTGCGATCACGCTGTTGCCCCTGACCGGTCACCAGCGCGAACCGCGGCCGATCACCTGGGCTGAACAGCGTCTCCTGCTGCCGAGGCTGCCGCCGCATCTGGCTCGCATGGCCTTGTTCAAGCTGAACACGGGCGTGCGGGACGACGTGGTGTGCAGCCTGCGCTGGGAGTAGGAGATCAAAGTGCCCGAACTCGACCTGTCGGTCTTTGAGGTGCCGCGAGAGCACGTCAAAGGTCGCCGGCAGTCGCGAGTGCTGGTCTGCAACAGCGTCGCCCAATCGATCGTGGAATCGGTGCGGGGACAGCACGACGAGTTCGTGTTCGTCTGGCGCCGGGAACGCGTGAAGAATGTCGACGACGAACCGACGATGCCCTACCAGCCCATACAGGCCATGAACAACACGGCCTGGCAGACGGCACGCAGGAAGGCCGGACTGGCCGACCTGCATGTCCACGACTTGCGGCACACGGTCGGGATGCGACTTCGAGAGGCAGCGGTTTCCGAAAGCACGATCGCCGACATCCTCTGGCACAGCCGGCAGTCCATGACCCTGCACTACAGTGTGGCGCAGGTTCGGGAAATCCATGCGGCGCTGGAGAAGATCAAGGACGACGCCGGGCGCTGGAACAAGAGCCTGGCAATGCTGAGACGAGAACAAGAGGGACGAAACGGGGATGCGAGTCCCCCAAAAGTCCCCCAGCAAAGAAAAACGGGCTAGATGCGGAAGCATCTAACCCGTTGTTCTAGAACCGAAATTCTGGTGCGGCTGGCAGGAATCGAACCCACGACCCCTTGGTTCGTAGCCAAGTACTCTATCCAGCTGAGCTA
>FTCZ01001990.1_pt1 | contig 19561 bp, 16 predicted proteins | sample 1658871 | NCBI WGS metagenome assembly FTCZ01 (sample SAMEA3914864, study PRJEB12502) | metagenome | biome: forest; material: soil | place: USA | collected 2012-03-12 | depth 0.3 m
CGTCGTCGACATCTTCGAACAGACGCCCGGCCCCGGCGCCGGCGCGCGGATAAGCGCATGATACGCCTCAGCGAGCTGCGCGACGCCTTCGAAGGCATTATCCCGTCGGTCGTCGGCACGGTCGACGCCGACGGCATTCCCAATGTCAGCTACCTGTCGCACGTCCACTATGTCGACGACAGCCACGTGGCCATGTCGAACCAGTATTTTTCCAAGACCATCGCCAATGTGCGCAGCCAGGGCGTGGCGACCGTCCTGGTGCTCGACGCGCGTACCGGCCAGCAATACATGCTCGACCTCGCCTTCAAGGAGGCCCTGGACGCAGGTCCCATCTTCGAACGCATGGACAACCAGCTCGACGTCATCAGCGAACTGCACGGCTTCGGCGCGATGATGAAGCTGAAGACCGCCGACATCTACACCGTCACCGACTGCCGCCCGGTCGATCCGGCGACGACGCTTGAGCCCCCGCCCCCGCCGCGCCCACGCTGCGACCGGATGGGGCGCGCGGCGGCCCTGGGGGTGGCGATCTCGGCGCTCGACGACGCCGACGCCATCCTCGACGCCACGCTCGACGGCCTGGCCGCGATGGGCTTCGGCCACGTCATGGTGCTGGTGCCCGACGCCGGAGCCACGACGCTCAGCACCGTCGCCAGTCGCGGCTACGACCGGCGCGGCGCCGGCGCCGAGATCGCGGTCGGCGACGGGCTGATCGGCCGCGTGGCGAAATCGCGACGGCCCATTCGCATCGCCGACATGCGCTCGGCCGTGCGCTATGCCGCCTCGGCCGGCGGCGAAGGCCGCTCGATCCCCCTGCCCGGCCTGCCCCAGCCGCAATGCCAGATGGCCGTGCCGATGGTGGTACGCGGCCAGCTGCGCGGCGTCGTCTTCGCCGAGTCCGAAACCTCGTTCGCCTTCGACCACGACGACGAACAGGCGCTGGCGGTGGTCGCCGGACAGCTGGCCTCGGCCCTGCTGCTGGCCGAGCTGGCGCCCGAAGACGCCCCGGCGCACGGTTCGACGACTTGCCCGGAACGCGCCGACAGCGGCAGAGCCTTCCGCTTCCGCTATTTCGGCCACGACGACAGCGTCTTCATCGACGACGACTACGTCATCAGGGGCGTGGCCGGGCGGCTGCTCTATCACTTCGTGCGCGCCTTTGCCGACAGCGGGCGCTGCGAATTCGCCAACCGCGAAATCCGCCGCGAAACCGCGCTGAAGCTGCCCGATCTGAAGGACAATCTCGAGACGCGCCTGATCCTGCTGCGCCAGCGGCTTGAGGACAAGCAGGGGCCGGTCCGCCTGGTCCGGCCCGAACGCGGCCAGTTGCGGCTGCTGGTCGAGGGCCGCCCCGAGATCGAGGTTGTCGACAGTGTCTGAGCATCCGCTCGATCGTCCCGTTTGGAGCGCCCTGAACGCCGGCTGGAAGGCCGTGTCGTGGGGAAACGTCCAGGCCCGCCAGCTCGATCCGGCCTATGGGCCGTTTGCCGCGTCGAACGGCCGTTCAGCGGAGGCTTTGGCTATGCTGGGCGCCTTCATGCCGGGGCCAGACGGTCTGTGGGTGGTCGAGGACGAGGATTTTCCCATTCCGCCGGGCATGACCGTGGTCAAAAGCGCCCTGTGCCATCAGATGTGGGCGCAGGCTGTATCGCCCGGCGGCAAGCTATTGGACGTCGTGCCGCTCGGCGATAACGATGCCGCCGAGATGCTGGCCCTGGCCCTGTTGACCAAGCCCGGGCCGTTTTCAACACATACCCACGCCATCGGCAATTTCATCGGCGTGAAGATCGACGGGCGTTTGGCCGCCATGGCGGGAGAGCGCATGCGCATGGCCGGCTTCGCCGAGGTCAGCGGCGTGTGCACCCACCCCGATTTCCGCGGGCGCGGCCTGGCGTCGAACCTGCTGCGCATGGTCGCCGAACGGATCGTGGCGCGCGGCGATGTGCCGTTCCTCCATACCTATGCCGACAATGCGGTGGCGATTGCCATGTACGAAGGGTTGGGGTTCCGCTTCCGGAAGGAACTGATGTTGCGCATCTTCAGAACCTCCCCTGGACTCAGCTAGGGTATGCACACATCTCGATCTTCGGATTTTCGAGGCTTGGGCAACGGCCTCCCCCACCACCACATCTCACCGCTTCGCGGCTCGTGTGGTCCCCCTCCCCGCCGGGCGGGCAGGTATAAGCTATTGAGCAATTTTCCTTTTCTTATACTCCCCCGCTAGGCGGGGGAGGTGGCGCCACCGGAGCGCAGCGAAAGTGGTGACGGTGGGGGCGTAGTGGTAACGGGCTCAGCGGCAGGATAAAGTCCTGCTCCTCGAATGCCGCAAGATGCTGACATTTTTACACTTTTAGAGATGTGTGAATCGGCTGGCTGGATTCAGGGGAGGTTCTGTTTCTTTGTTATTTCAAATACTTGTCGAACCAGCCGACCGTCCGGGCCGTCACATCCTTGGTGTGTTCCGGCGCACGGATGCCGTGACCTTCGCCTTCGTAGATGACCAGCGACACCGGCACGCCCATCGCCTTCAGGCCGTGCCAGAATTCCAGCGACTGCGCCGCCGGGCATTCGACGTCGCGCTCGCCGACATAGATGAAGGTCGGCGTCTTGGCGTCCTTGATGTAACGAATCGGCGACAGCTTGTCGTAGATCGCCGGATCGTCATAGAAGGAGGCGCCGAAGAACGGGATCATCCACTGGTCGATGCCGTTTTCGCCGTAATAGCTCGACCAGTTCGAAATGCCCGCGCCGGCCACCGCCGCCTTGAAGCGTCCGGAATGCGTCACCGTCCACATGGTCATCAGCCCGCCGTAGGAATGGCCCATGATGCCGAGGCGCTTGTCGTCGACCGGCGCGATCTTTTCGACGGCGTCGATGCCCGCCTGGATGTCGCGCAGGTCGCCGCCGCCGAAGTCGCGGCGGTTCGACAGGACGAAATCCTCGCCCTGGCCATACGAGCCGCGCGGATTGGGCTGGAAGACGAAATAACCGGCCTTGACCAGATCGACCGCCGTGCCGCCGGTCGTGAAACGCGCCGTCACCGCCGCCGACGGACCGCCGTGGACGATCGTCACCATGGGATAGGTCTTGCCGGCCTCGGTCTTCGGGCCCATCAGCCAGCCCTGGGCCGTGAAGCCTTCATTGGTCCAGGTAACGCTCCTGGCGACGTACTGCGGCTTGACCGCGTCGTTGTCGTGGGTAACGGCGACGGGGGCCGACACGGGCCCGCGCACGATGTGCGGCGCCTCCGTGAACGATTCCACGACCGCGGCCATGGTCTTGCCCGAGCTGTCCACCGCAAAACGGGCGTCGGACGCGCTCATCGAGATTTCGGCATGGGAGAGCGGCGTCACGCCCTTGGTGTCGATATGCGCCACGCCGATTTCACCGCCGGTCAGCAACGACGCCAGAAGCCCGCCTTTCGTGCTGACCAGGCTGGTGAAGGTGCCCTTGTAGCCCGGCGTCAGGTTGACCGGATCGCCACCGGAAAACGGCACGGCGAAGACGTCGCCGCCCGACACGGGAAAGTCGCTCATCAGCCCGCCGATGACATACACGCTTTTGCCGTCTCCGCTCATGCGCGGATAGTTCATCTGCATCTTCGGCGCGGCGATGACGCGGGCCTCACCCGCTAGGGTGAAGCTTTCCAGCTTGGCGGTCCACCAGTTGTTGTCGCCGTCGCCCTTGGCGGCCGTGGCGACGAAGCCCTGCCCGTCCGGCGTCCAGTCGTATTCGTAGACCCAGGTGTCGCCGGGCGAGACCATCTTCAGGTCGCCGCCCGTCGCGGATACGACCGCGATGCGCTGTTCATCGGTCGATTCGGCCGTGCCGATCTCGCCGACCTGTTTGGCACCGGCTTGCGTCGCGCCCACCAGCTTGTGCGGGTTTTCGACCGCCAGCACGGCGACCGACCTGCCGTCCGGCGACCAGCGCACGGCGTCGACCGTGCCCTTGACCGTCGCCAGCAGGCGCACATTGGCGCCCTCGATGGCGTAGATACTCTGTGTCCCGGCCTTGGTGTCCGACGCCAAAACCGCCAGCGTCGCGCCATCTGGCGACCACGCCGCGTCGCCGTAGCGGCAGGTATTGCAGGGGTCCGAAGTGCCGACGATCGCGCCCGCGGCGTCACGGATGGTCACGACCGGCCGTCCGCCAAGGCCCATCACCTCGAAGGTCGAGATGCGGTTGCCGTCGGGTGACAGGGTCAGGGCGTCATAGCGATGGATGGCGGGCGTGGTTTGCAGGGCGGCCGCCAGCGCGGCTACGGCGATCAGGCTCAAAGGGGAACTCCTCGGATGGGTCCCTTATCTTTGAAAGGCCCTGTAACCGGTTGCAAGCGAAATCGTTTTTGCAGCGCGGCACGTCATCATTTTTCCACAATTCACGCCGACGTTACCAATTATCACGAACCTGTGATTATCGCGTGATAATCCCGTGATTTCTGGAGATGTCCCATGCGCAAGCTGTTCCTGTGTGCCTCCGCCCTTATCCTGATGACCGCGTGTTCCAAGCCGGCCGCCTATTATCCCGGCAGCGAGGACCAGCTCGTCGGCGCCGCGCCGACCGTGGAAAACACCGAAAACTATGCGCCCAACCCGGTGGCGCCGGCTATGCGCGTTACCGAGGCGCCGGTCTCGACCTTTGCCGTCGACGTCGATACCGCATCCTACGCCAATACGCGCCGCATGCTGCGACAGGGGCAGACGCCGCCGCCCGACGCCGTGCGCACCGAAGAGCTGCTCAACTATTTCCGCTACGACTATCCGCTGCCGACCGACCGCTCCCAGCCCTTCTCGATTACCACCGACGTTTCGACGACACCGTGGAACCCGAAAAGCCGGATCCTGCGCATCGGCTTGCGCGCCTACGACGTGGCGCGGAGCGAGCGCCCGCCCGCCAATCTGGTCTTCCTGATCGACGTTTCGGGCTCGATGGACGATCCGGACAAGCTGCCGCTGGTCAAACATGCTCTCTCGCTTCTGGCCGATCGCATGCACCACGACGACAAGGTCTCGATCGTCGTCTATGCCGGCGCGGCCGGCCTGGTCCTGCCGGCGACCTCGAACCCCGGCGAAGTCCGTTCCGCCGTCAATCGGCTCGAGGCCGGCGGATCGACGGCGGGCGGCGAAGGCCTGCAACTGGCCTATGCCGTGGCGAAGGACAACTTCATCGACGGCGGCATCAACCGCGTGATTCTCGCGACCGATGGCGATTTCAATGTCGGCGTGTCGGATGTGGCGGGCGTAGAGGCGCTGGTCGAAAAGAACCGCGACAGCGGCATCACCCTGACGACGCTCGGCTTCGGCCAGGGCAATTACAACGACGCCATGATGGAAAAGATCGCCGACGTCGGCAACGGCAACTATGCCTATATCGACCAGCCCGAAGAGGCACGCAAAGTGCTTGACGACGAACTGTCCTCGACGCTGGTGACGGTCGCCAAGGACGTCAAGATCCAGGTCGAGTTCAATCCCGCGCAAGTCTCGCAATACCGATTGATCGGCTATGAGAACCGCGCCCTCAAAGAGGACGAATTCGACAATGACCACGTCGACGCCGGCGATATCGGCGCCGGCCACCAGGTCACGGCGATCTACGAGGTCGTGCTGGCGGGCGGCAAGGGCTGGCTGCCCGACCGTCATTTCGACGCCAACACGCCATTGGTGGCGAAAGCCGGCGGCGACGACGCGGTGTTCCTGAAGCTGCGCTACAAACTGCCGGACGGAAGTGCCTCGCGCCTGATCGAAAAGAGCATTCCGGCACAGGCGTTCCGGAACGCCACGGCGCCCGGCGGCGACCTGGCCTTTGCCGAAAGCGTGGCCGCCTATGGCCAGATCCTGCGCCATGACACCTATATGTCGGGCTTCACCCTGGCCGATGTCCGCCAATTGGCGGGCCATCCGGATGGCTATCTGCGCAACGAGTTCGTCGAGCTGACGCGCATGGCGGAGGGCGCCAGTCCGCGGAACTAATGATCGCAGCCAACGCCTGATACTACCGCCGCTTCCCCCTTCCGTCTCCCCTGCGCCAAGGCTTCGGGGAGCCACCTTCCCCTTAAAAGGGGAAGGAAGGGAGTTCCTTAATTCCTTCCCTGCGCAGCGGGGAAGGTGGCAGACGACGCGTCAAGCGTCAGATGACGGAAGGGGCAAACCGATGTTTCTGACCCGCTGATTAGGAGTCAGCGGGTCTACTTTATCAGCGGCGTGCGGCCCATCTGACCGTCCGCCCAGATGATAAAGCTCTTCATATTGGGCGCGTCGGTATGGCCGCCGTCGTGCTGCCGCCAGGCCAGTTGGCCATCCAACAGCCCGGTCAGCACCGGCGGCATCTTCGCTGTCTTGTAGTCGTTGCCGACGCCGAGATCCCTGGCGCCCAGCAGCTTCCACACGCTCCCCGCCGCGACGGTCGCCATGTAACTGCCCTGCTGGTCCAGCCACTTGGCGTCGCCCTTTTCCGGCACGCCGTATGAGATGAAGGTCGGACGCGGCGCGGCGAGCGCGATCAGCTCGTGCGAGTCGACGGGCAGGTCGCCGGCGTTTTTCGGCCCGCCGTACTTCAGGAAGTTGCCGGCCATCCAGTGATATTCGCCGGTGCCGGTCAGGCTTTCGACCGCCTCCCCGAAGTTACGGCGGTGCGGCTTGGCGCCGCCCTCGCCCGACGATCCGACCAGCACGAAGGCGAAGCGCGGGTCGAAGCCCATGGTGACCAGCGCCGCCTTGCCGTAACGCGACACGCCTTCGATACCGACGTGCTTCGCATCGACCTCGGGCCGGGTTTCCAGATAGTCGAGCGCGCGGCCCGCGCCCCACGCCCACGCGCGCAAGGCGCCCCAGTCGTCGGGCTTGCGCGGCTGGCCGTGATTGACCAGGCCTATGATCCCGCGCGTCAGCCCTGCGCCATTGTCCGCCTGGACGCTGGTCGGGTCCATGACCGCCACGCCCCAGCCGTCGGCCAGGAGTTGCTGGATACGCTCGTCGGGGCCGCTGCCGGGCGGCGGCGGGAACGGTGCGGCCGTCACCAGCTCGTAGGCCGGGTGCGAAGCGAAGACGTCGGCGAGCGACGGATCGCGCGCCACCAGATCGGCCTTCAGCGCCGCATTGATGCGCGCCATGTCGGCGGGCTGAGGCGACATCGGCGCCGGGAATTTCGGCGCGCCCCAGTTGAACATGATCAGCACCGGCACGGGCTTCTTCGCCGCATCGGCCGGCAGGATCAGCATTACGTCGATATTGACGTCGATCAGCGGATAGGCCGAATTGTCGACGTGACCGACCAGCTTGGTGGCGATCACCGGCTTGAAGTTGACGAACTCCATCTCGCTGGCCGCCACCGCCCATGTCACCTTGGGCGTGGTTTTCGGCTGGCGGCCGACGACCTCGCGCTCGAAATCCTCGACGATCTCGGGACGCCTGAGCTTCCACCAGTCGTCGGCGGTCGCGACCTTGTGTCCGTTCTTCAGCGTCAGGATATCGGGCCAGTCGGGAAAGGGATTGGCCTTGGCCTCGTCGGTATTGGCGGCGTTCGGCGCGCTTTCGTCGCCGCTCGGGCCCGGGCGCAACGCGGTAATGTGCAGTTGGTCCATCATGTTCTGATGGTCCTGTTCGGCCGTGAAGGTGACCGGCGGCGCGGGCGTTTGCGCCGACACTGGTAGCGCTATCATTCCGACGGCCAGGGCCAGCGCGAATAGGCTCGTTCTCATGATCGTTTCCTCTTGTTTTGGTCAGACCCTACCACTGCAATGGCCTGTCCAAAAGCATTTTTACAGTCCAGATTTCGCCGTTATTCAAGCCACATTTTGCACGCAAACCGGGCGCACCGTCATCCTGCCAAATGGCTTTTTCGAGGGAGGGTATCATGCGTAACAGTCTGTGGAGCGGCGTGGCCGCCATGGTGTTCGTGTCGATGGCGCCGGCGGGATACGGCAATGCCGCCGTCGCCTTCGCGGCGGATAACGACACTCCGGTACATTGCCAAGTCGGCGCCAATCGCGACGACTATTCCATGTCGCTGAACCGGGTCGTCGTCAGCGGCAACCGCAAGATGGCGATGGCGCCGCCGCCACCTCCGCCACCACCACCTCCGCCTCCCCCACCGCCGGTCGTCCAGCCGCGTATCGCGCCGCCGGCCACGATCGCACCACCGCCTATGCCGGCGCCGGAGGCAGGCCTGTTCTACGCGCCGCAACGCGCGCAAACGGCCGACACCGAGCGCTACGAACATCATCCGGTCGCCAGCATCCAGCGCGTGGCCGATGCCCCGGTCTCGACCTTCTCGGTCGACGTCGATACCGCCGCCTACGCCAATGTGCGGCGCATGCTGAAGGACGGTCAGCGGCCGCAGCCCGACGCCGTGCGCACCGAAGAACTGCTCAACTACTTCCGCTACGACTACCCGTTGCCCCAGGACAAGGCGCAGCCCTTCACGATCAGCACGGACGTGACGACGACGCCGTGGAACCCGAACACCCGTCTGTTGCGCATCGGCCTGCGCGCCTACGACGTGGCGAAGAGCGAACGCCCGGCCGCCAATCTGGTCTTCCTGGTGGATGTCTCGGGCTCGATGAACGAACCCGACAAGCTGCCGCTGGTGAAATCGGCCTTGACGACCCTGTCCGACAATCTTCGTCCCGACGATCACGTCTCGATCGTCGTCTATGCCGGCGCGGCGGGTCTGGTCCTGTCGCCGACCTCGAACGGCGCTTACGTCAAACAGGCCTTGCAATGCCTGTCGGCGGGCGGTTCGACCGCCGGCGGCGCGGGCCTGTCCCTGGCCTACGCCACGGCCAGGGCCGCCTATATCCCGGGCGGCATCAACCGTGTGATCCTGGCGACCGACGGCGATTTCAACGTCGGCACGACCAGCGACGAAGGCCTGCTGACCCTGGTGCGCGACAAGATGAAGGACGGCATCACGCTGACGACGCTCGGCTTCGGCAGCGGCAATTACAACGACCAGATGATGGAAAAGATCGCCGACGCCGGCAACGGCAACTACGCCTATATCGACTCGCAGATGGAGGCGCACAAGGTGCTCGACGACGAGCTGTCGGCGACGCTTCTGACGGTGGCCAAGGACGTCAAGATCCAGGTCGAATTCAATCCGGCCTGCGTCTCCGAATATCGCCTAATCGGCTATGAGGACCGCGCGCTCAACGAACAGGACTTCAATAACGACAAGGTCGACGCCGGCGATATCGGCGCCGGCCACCAGGTCACAGCGCTCTATGAAATCGTGCCGGCCGGCAATACGGGGTGGCTGTCCGACCGCCACTTCGATGCTAATAAGGCCGCGCCGGCCTCAGGCAATGCGGCCGACGCCGCCTTTATCAAGCTGCGCTACAAGCTGCCGAATGAAGACACGTCGCGCCTGATCCAGCAGCCGGTGGCGATGACCCGCCTCACCTCGGCCAAGGCGCCCGAAGGCGATACCGCCTTCGCCGCCGCGGTCGCCGCCTACGGCCAGATCCTGCGCAACGACACGACGCTGGGGACCTTCACCCTGGCCGACGCCCGCGCCCTGGCCGGCGAGCAGAAGGGCTATGTGCGCAGCGAGTTCGTCGAACTGACCAAGCTGGCGCAGAGCGCGGCGCCCAAACCCTGACGCGGTTTCAATCGTCCTTCTCGAGGGGCAAGCGTGTCATATAGCCGGGATTGGCGTCGATCTTCGCCATCTCGGCTACGGCGTCGGGGTCGCCCAGTTCCGCCGCCTTTCGCATCCAGAAGCGATACCAGCGGTGATTGCCGCCGGGAACGTAACGCATGGCCAGGTTCCAGGCCGCCAGCTCATCGCCGGCGCGAAAGGCCTGGACATACCAATGGATGGCCATGGAGCGACTCCGCGCGTTTTCCCGCTTGTCCAGCAGGTTGCCGAGATTGCGCTGCGCAGCGTTCACGCCCATGCGGGCCGCCTGTTCATAAAGCCGGACCGCGGTGTCTATATGCCCCTGATCTTCGGCGTGCGACGCCGCGCTCAACAGGTCCTGGCTGAGGTCGACGACGGTCATGCGGCGGGCAACTCCGGATCGGACCTTCCGGACAAGCCGGCTTTAAGCCGTTTGCGGTCGAGCTCGCCTTCCGAACGCGCGATGACGATGCAGGCCACGGCATTGCCGCAGAAATTGGTCAGGGCCCGGCATTCGCTCATGAACTTGTCGATGCCCAGCACGATCGCCATGCCCGGTACCAGCGCCGGATTGACGACGGCCAGCGTCGCGCCCAGCGTGATGAACCCTGCCCCCGTAACCCCGCTGGCGCCTTTCGACGTCAGCATGGCGACGATGAGCAGCGTCACCTGCTGTTCGATCGAAAGCGTGATCCCCATGGCTTCGGCGATGAACAGGCTGGCCAGGGTCATGTAGATATTGGTGCCGTCGAGATTGAAGCTGTAGCCGGTCGGGATGACCAGGCCGACGACCTGGCGCGAGCAGCCGAGGCGCTCCATCTTTTCCATCAGGCTGGCCAGGGCGCTTTCCGACGACGATGTGCCGAGGATGATCAGCAGCTCGTCCTTGATGAAGATCAGCAGGCGCAGGATCGAAAAGCCCGCCAGCGCGGCGATGATGCCCAGGACGACGACGACGAAGATCGCTGAGGTCGCGTAAAAGGTCGCGATGAGGGCCAGCAGGTTGCCGAGCACCGCGGGGCCGTATTTTCCCAGGGTAAACGCCATGGCCGCGCCGGCGCCGATCGGGGCTGCCCGCATGATCATGTTGACGATGTCGAAGACGACGCGCGAGCCTTCGTCGACCAGGGTGCGGATGTGGGCCACGCGGTCGCCCAGCCGCATCAGGGCGAAGCCCGTCAGGATGGCGACGACCAGGACCTGGAGTATATTGCCCTCGGCCAGGCCCGACAGGAAGGTCGTGGGGATCAGCTTCAGCAGGAAGTCGGTGACGGTCTCGTGCGTGTCGGGCGCGACGAACTTGGCGATCTTGGTCGCGTCGCCGTGCAGGTTCAGGCCCGCGCCGGGATGGACCAGGTTGCCGACGATCAGCCCGACAGCCAGCGCAAGCGTCGAGACGACCTCGAAATAGAGCAGTGCCTTGATGCCGACGCTGCCGACCTGTCGGGCGGCGCGCATATGGCCGATGCCCGCGGTCACCGTGCAGAAGATCAGCACGGCGATCATCATCTTGAGCAGGCCGACAAAGGCATCGCCGATCGCCTTCATCCACGGCTGCGACGCGATCTCCGGCCAGGTCAGGCCGACGCCGGCGCCGATGGCGATACCGATCAGCACCTGGACATAGAGATGGGAAAAGAAGGGCTTCTTTTTCATCGGGACGCCTCGCCGATTGTCACATCAAGGCTGCTTAATCCCGCGATACGGACTTCAAGTTCATCGCCGGGCTTTACCGGCCCGACGCCTTCCGGAGTGCCGGTAAAGATCAGATCTCCCGCTTCCAGCGCATAGAAGCGCGAGATGTAGGCGATGACGTCGACGACCGGCCAGATCATGTCGGAAAGGTCGCCCGACTGTTTCAGCTCGCCGTTCTGCGTCAGGGTGATTCCGCCCAACGACATGTCGGGGACATCCTCGGCAGGATGGATCAGACCGATCGGCGCCGACTGCTCGACATTCTTGGCGACGTCCCAGGGGCGGCCCTTTTTCTTGGCCTCGGCCTGGAGGTCGCGCCGCGTCATGTCGAGCCCGCAGGCATAGCCGTAGACGTGCTGGTCCGCGTCGGCGGGCTGGATATTGCGTCCGCCCTTGCCTATCGCGACCACCAGCTCGGCCTCGAACTGATAGTCGGATGTTTCGGGCGGCATGGCGATAATGCCGGCCGGCACGACCGCCCCGGCCCACTTGGTGAAGAAGAAGGGGGGCTCACGGTCCGGATCGTGCCCCATTTCGCGGGCATGAGCGGCGTAGTTGCGGCCGATGCAGAAGACGCGCCCGACTGGAAAGCCTTCGCCGCGCGACGTCGCGACGACGACGGGGGCCTGAGGTTCGAACACCAGCTTCATCGCGTCTCTCCCAAAAAACGCGGGCAGTATGCACGCAGCGGAGATTCCGGCAATGGCTGAGAAGATACCCCTCCACCGCTTCGCGGTCCCCCTCCCCATCTGACGATGGGGAGGAGCGTTCGAGCACGTTTCTCCTCCCTACGCGAAGCGTAGGGAGGACCGCGAAGCGGTGGAGGGGTTCAGTCACACCCTCGACCCGCGTCGTTTTCCCAGATAAAACCACCGCATGGAAAAGCGCCCACTGACCCCGGCCGAACGCGCCGCCCTGCCGCAGGGCCTGGTGGCGGCGCTGCCCGACGGCATCGTGCTGGTCAATGCGCACCATCCGCTGTCGCATCTGTCGCGCATCTTCCGCGGCTTCGCCGTCATCCTTGTGCGCAACAAAACCATCTTCTGGCCGGGACTGATCGACGATATGTCGTCCGATCCCGCGCACCTGAGCCTTCTGGCGCACGAGCTGACGCACGTCCTGCAATACCAGGCCGGCATGACCGTGTGGCGCTATATCCGGCGCGACGTCATCGGCAATCTCGGCCGTTACAGCTATCGCCTCGAAACCGGAAAGCCGTTCGACGCCTACGCCTTTGAGCAGCAGGCCGCCATGGTCGAGGACTGGGTGCTCTTGTCGCACGGCCTGCCGCACCGCTACGGCGCATCCGGCACGACGCGACACGCCCTGGCCGATCTGGTACCGGTGCTGACATGACCGACAATACCCCGGAAATTTGGCGCGACGCCCTGCCCCGACTGAAGCCCGACGGCAGCAAGTACGACCGCGGCCACGCTGTCGTCCTGGGCGGGCCACTGCATTCGACCGGCGCCGCGCGCATGGCGGCGCGCGCAGCTCTACGCGTTGGCGCCGGCCTGGTGTCGGTGGCGTGCCCGCCGGCGGCCCTGACGGTCTATGCCACGGCGCTGCAGGCGGTGATGACCAAACCGGTCAAGGACGCCGAAGCTTTCTCAGACCTGATCGGCGATCCGCGCCTCAACGCCGTGCTGATCGGCCCGGCGGCGGGCGTCAGCGACCACACCCGGGCCTGCGTGCTGAAGGCGCTTGCAGCCAAAAAAGCCTGCGTACTCGACGCCGACGCGCTGACCGTCTTCAAGGACGATCCGCGGGCGCTGTTCGATGCTATCCAATCCCCCGTGGTGCTGACGCCGCACGCCGGGGAATTCGCGCGCATCTTCTGGGAAGTCACAGACCGTGAAGCCGACGCTGCCCGTGCGGCTCACCACAGCGGCGCGGTCGTGTTGTTGAAGGGCCGTGACACGGTCATTGCCTCGCCCGACGGCTGGATGATCGTCAATCGCGACGCGTCGCCGACGCTGGCCACCGCCGGCAGCGGCGACGTGCTGGCGGGCCTGATCACCGGCCTGATGGCCCAGGGCATGGACGCGCTTCACGCGGCGGCGGCCGGCGCCTGGATGCACGCCGACGCGGCAAGGCGCTTCGGGCCGGGGCTGATCGCCGAGGACATCGAGACGCAGATCCCGGCCGTGCTTGCCGCGCTGGGCTGATTATTTCTGATAGACGCGCACGTAATCGACCTCCATGCGCGCCGGCAGGGCCTGGTCGTCGATCCCCTTCTGCCCGGCCCAATCGCCGCCCATGGCGACGTTGAGCAGCATGTATTCCGGCCGGTCGAATGGCCAGGTCTCGGCCGTGGCGTTCTCCGGCTTGCGGTAGGTGTGATAGGGCTTGCCGTCGAGCATGAAGGTCACGGCATCGGGCTTCCATTCGACCTGGTAGTCGTGGAAGGCTGTGCACGGCTCCGAAATCGTCTGCTGCTCACCGCTGGGGGTGTGGTGCGCCACCGAATCGGGCGTGTGCGCCGTGCCGTAGACGGTCGACGGATCGAAGCCCAGCTGCTCCATGATGTCGATCTCGCCACCCTTGGGCCAGTTCTGCCCCATCAGCCAGATGGCCGGCCAGCCGCCGCGATTGCACACCAGCCTGGCGCGGATTTCGAAGAAACCGTAGGTCCATTCCGCCTTGCCATCCGTGATCAGGCGGGCCGAGCTGTATTTCTGGCCGCCGAAATCGGGCATGGCCGACAGGTCTTCACGCCGGACCTCGATGACCAGACGGCCGTTTTCGATGCGCGCGTTTTCCGAGCGGTTGGCGGAATAGTACTGCGCTTCCTTGTTCCACCAGCCGTCCTTGTTGCGCACGGTGTCGTAGCGCCATTTGGCGGGATCGGGCTGCGTGCCCGCGTCGAACTCGTCCGACCAGACCAGGTGATAGCCGGCCGGCGCCTTAGCCTCGGCGCAGCCCGCCTGAAGCGCCGCGCCGGCGAGGATTGCACAGAGAAAGGCTTTCATGGTCACCTCGGTTTATGCCGCCAGGCTGACGAACATAACCGAGGCCAGCAGCACTGAAAAGCTGAAGGCAGTCATGACCCACAGGATCAGCGATTTCAATAGGGCGCCGAAAACCGACGAACCATAGCCGCCGCGCAGTGTCATGAAGAAGGTCGCCAAGGTCCATACGAACAGGATCGGCGCGGCAAAGGGCTTGGCGACCTCGGGCAAGGCAAACTCGGCTGCCAGGGTGAAAAAGATGAAGGACAGGAGGTTCATCGCCACCAGCAGGTGATCGTAAAGGAAGAAGCGTTTGTGCTTCTTGCCGGCATAGAGCAGGCCCAGCGACAGGCCGACGATCGGGAGCAGCAGAAGCGCCAGCCGGTGCCCCCAGGTGAAGACGCCGGTAAAGAAATGCTCGGGGTTATTGAGCGCCTTGACGATGTCGTCCTTCAGCCATTGCGGCCGCATGTGCGACTGGTCGAGCTCCCTGGCGAGATAACGCGCGTCCTCTTCGGAGATGGAAAACAGCCGGATATTGCGCGTGACCGTTTCCTTCCCCGTCTTGGGGTCGACCTTGCGGATCACGGTGACGCCTTCGTAATTGGCATCCGGCTTTCCGTCGGCCGCCAGCGCGGCGTGATGGGCCGCGTCGATATGGTGGCGCTGTTCCTCGGTCTTGTGCTCGGCGACGAACATGAAGACCAGCAGCGCCACCAGGAAGATGCGGAACGGCGGGACGTGCCTGGCCACGCGGCCTTCCATGAAGTCGCGCGCCAGCCTGCCCGGCGCGAAGAAGAGCGGCGGCAGGGTCTGCCACAGGCGCCCGTCGACGTGGAACAGGCCCTCGAAGGCCTCGAAGATCAGATGGCCGATGGTGCGGTGGTGCGTATCGGCGTCCTGGCCGCAGACATGGCAGAAGCGCCCTTGCAGCTCGGTATCGCAGTTCAGGCACTTCTGCCCGGGCGCCGGCTTGAAGCCGTGCTTGTTGCGGCCGAAAAAGCCACCCAGCCCGTCGAGTGAGAAAAGCTCTAGTTCTTTCACCGGACCGTCCCCAAACAAAATGCCCGCCGTAAACTAGTTACAGCGGGCACGAATTGTAAAGTGTCAGGCGTGTTTTTAAATTCGGACGGCAAAGGGGCTTGTTACGGCTTCGGCGCGTCCGTCGTTGCGGCAGGGGGCGCGGGCTCGGCGTTCGTCGCTGGCGCTGGCGCCGGCTCGGGCGCCGCCGCGTGCACCGCGGTGGCGGCGCTGCCCCAATGGTAGTCCGGATCGTTCGGCACACCCTTGAATTCAAGGGCATAGATTCCGTTATAGCCGCAACCGTCCTGGCTGCCGTTGGTGTACTCGACGGGGCGTATAATGTCGGCGGCCGGCTTGCCGGCCAGCCACGCCTTGGGCGCATCGAGCGACAGGTCCGGGCCGAGATCGGCGGCCGCCATGTCGAATGTGCCGGCATAGACGACGTCGCCGGCCTTGATCGCGAAGGACGGCGCGCCCATGCAGAAGCCGATATCGGCCATGCCGGCGATGGCCGCGATGCGCCAGCGGCCCGGGGGCACGGCGAAGGCGGCGAACGGCCCGCCCTTGCTGGCCTTGACCTCGGTGACGACTATGGAGTCGGGTTCGTGGTCCTGACTGGACGGCCGGGTGTCCTTGTCGGTCCCCATGCGCGCCAGGGTCAGACGGGCGCCGGTATTGGTGCTGGTCCCGGTGAGCCGCACCACGACGACACCGGCCTCGGGCAGGGTCGTGGCGATCTGATCGACCGTCAAAGCTTTTTGAGGCCACTTCTTGTCGACCTGGAGGACGGTCGGCCGCGCTTCCAGTTGCATATCCAGCTTGTCCAGCGGCTTGCCGACGACGGCCGTCAGGCTCAACAGGCCGTCATTATTGTGCGCCGGGCGGAAATAGAGATAGCGCGTGCTTGCCGAGGCGGCGTCATTCTTGAACGTGCGGACGATTTCGCCGTGCGGCTGGTCGGCGCCGGTCCACGGCGCCAGGCGTGCCTCTATGTCCGCCGGCGCCAGTTCCGCCAGCCCGGAGCCCTCGGCCTGCGGCAGGCGGACGACGCGCCAGCCGCGGACGACCATGCAGTTTTCGAAGGCCGCCGCGTAGACGCCCCGGCTCCAGCCGGCGACCATTTGGGCAACGATAATATTGCCGATCACGCCGCCGATAAGAGTCCCCGCCGCGCTCTGCCCGCTATAAGCTCTGGGTTCGACGTAGGCGTAGCTGTAGGTCCGGCCATACTGCAATTCCGCATCGAGGGATCGGACCTTGAAGGCCTCCGCCACGCACGCCTTGACTGCGTCCGTGTGGTCGGCGGCGGTCGAGCCCGGCAGATTGTAGTAGGTATAGCCCTTGGTCATATTGCCCATGCCGATCACATCGCCGGCCTGGGACACGGCGGGTGCGGCAAGCGCGGTGACGGCAGCGACCGCGCACGCGACGTGAGCGGACAAACGCGATTTAGAAAGGTGCATGGAATTCCCCCGAAACAGCCCTTGTTTGCGCCTAGCATGTGTCGCGGGGATTTTGAACCGATATTTCCGTTTTAGCGCCCGATTGGTGCCTGGCTACAGACCCTCAACCAAACCGGGCGCATCCGGGAAACGCGGGTCAGATCGGGCAGACGGCGCCCGTGCCCTTCAGGCCGCAATAGCCGTCGGGATTCTTTTCGAGATAGCCCTGGTGATAGCCCTCGGCGAAGTAGAAGGGCGTGGGCGCGTCGGCCTTGGTCGTGTCTGACGGCGGGAAGACTTCGGTGGTGATGGCGCCCTTGCCGAGCGCGCGCATCTCGGTGGCAAAGGCGTCGTGCGACAGCATGGCCGCGTCGTACTGCGCCTGCGTCGACGGGATGATGGCCGAGCGATACTGCGTGCCGATATCGTTGCCCTGGCGGAACCCTTGAGTCGGGTCGTGGTTTTCCCAGAAGGTTTTCAGCAGCTTCTGGAAGCTGATGACCTTGGGATCGTAGACGACCAGCACGCCTTCGGTGTGGCCGGTTTCGCCCGTGCAGACCTCCTTGTAGGTCGGGTTGGGCGTATATCCGCCGATATAGCCGGCGGCGGTCGTAAAGACGCCCGGCAATTGCCAGAACAGGCGCTCTACCCCCCAGAAGCAGCCCATGGCGAAGACGACGCTTTCGCTGCCTTCCGGGTACGGACCTTTGAGCGGCGTGCCCAGCACGGCGTGGGTGGTGTCGGTGGGGATCGCCTCGGCGCGGCCCTTGAGGGCGTGGGCTTGGTCGATCATCTGGGATTTGAGGCCGAACATGGCGGGATACCTTTCGTTGCGCGGGGTATTACGCAGGTGCTGGACATATGGTTACAAAAAATCCCGGCGAAAGGGCAAGTTGCACTTGCTCTTTACGCTCCGGGCGATATAAACGCCGCCTTTCCCGTGGACGGTGACTTGGTGATTGAATCACCAGCGATCTGTGACGGGAAATGAATATGGACAGGTGACCGAGTGGTTGAAGGTGCACGCCTGGAACGCGTGTGTAGGGGCAACTCTACCGAGGGTTCGAATCCCTCTCTGTCCGCCATTCACTAAAAAAGGGCCCCGCTTGGGGCCCTTTTTTAGTGAATATCGAACCGAGGGTTCGAACCCGAGAAGAGGGTTCGTAACGAGTGATTTGCTACGCAAATCGCGAGTTCGGCGGAGCGCAGCGGAGCCAATCCATCTCTGTCCGCCCGCAGCGCGCTCGAACCCCAGCAGAGGGTTCGGCGAGACCCGAAAGGGTGAGCGACGCCGAAGTCGCCCGAGGGCAAGCCGCGTTAAAACGCAGCGCGTCAAACAGTGATTTGCTGCGCAAATCGCGAGTTCGGCGGAGCGCAGCGGAGCCAAATCCCTCTCTGTCTGCCTGCAGCGCGCTCAAAGCGGGCAAAGGTTTGGCGAGGCAAGGAAAGAACGAACGACACCCAAAGAAGCATGAAGGCCGAGTCGCATAACCCTAGCATACCAAAAGAAAACCGCTTTGCCGTAGAAAACCACCGGGATTTGTGACGAGACTACACCTTGAAGTAAAACATCGTCGCGTTGACCGTGAACAGAACAATGATATCGTTCGTTAGCCTCGAACGGATTACCAATGGCCTCGAATAAAGAAGACGCCCTCCTACCCATTGAAAAAATTGGAGCATGGCTGGCTGTTGCAGCTTCCTTGAGTGTCGCCACCTCGGCACTGGTGGAGTGGTCGTATTTGAAAGGCGTTGGCGCCAGTATCGTGCAAATTCCGTTCGGTATCAGCGATCTAACCGTCGGAGCTATTCGATGGGCACCTTGGATATTTATCGTGATAGCGGCACATGTCCTGGGCATGACGCTAGCCTCAAGTGACCACATAGAAAATGCATTTGACGCGATAGAAAATAATAAAATTCACAAAATAAAAAGGATATTTTTTGATTATACTATATATATTAGGATTATATTTTACACGTTAGCACTTTTGTACGTAATTTTCTATACACAATATTACATATTTTTACTTTCTGGACTTATTGCCGCGTGGATAGAATTGATATATGCATTTTTTTTAAAAACAAATTTTGGAAAGAAAATTAATCGACCGAGTCGATTTGTTATAGTTTTAGGTGGGCTATTTATGTTGGCAGTGCACGGAGTCTTCTATCAACAGGGAATGGACGATATTCAAGGTGTAAATCCATCCAAAATTGATCTAACCGACTCAAAGACACTAGTTGGCAAGGTCCTTCGGTCATATGACGCTGGATTTTTAATCTACACTGATCGCCCCATCTTCGTTCGCCGCGACCACGTAAATGACATCCAGTTTCCGCCGCCGCCCCCCATCGTCGGACTACCTTGTTATTTTTGGAATGTTCTGTGCCCCAGTACGATCACATCGCCCAAAGCCTCCGTTCCCTCTCCGGCGCCGGATACAGCCCGAACGGCGAGCCCCACGCCTAACTAATCACGGGAAAAAATTGTAATGCGGTGGGCGGCGAACTTTCAAAATGAAGGGTGCAAACGAACCTAAGATGCATTGCGCCTATCAATCACACCCTTCGATCTAAGGCGTGGACATTCCCGTTCTCATTTCAGACAATAATCTAAGAATTTGCTTCAAACTCCATGCCGCCCCCGAACTTGAGTTAGAAGCCTGTCAGCCGTCCCTCACGAAGTGCGGCCACAAAGCTACAAACGCTATCAAATCACTTGCCCCTTGGTTCACCCTCCAGGCATCGAACCTGGATTTCCAGAGTCAGAATCTGGCGTCCTACCGTTAGACGAAGGGTGAATGGCTCCGGCGGCAGGGCTCGAAC
>FTCZ01001216.1_pt1 | contig 19486 bp, 21 predicted proteins | sample 1658871 | NCBI WGS metagenome assembly FTCZ01 (sample SAMEA3914864, study PRJEB12502) | metagenome | biome: forest; material: soil | place: USA | collected 2012-03-12 | depth 0.3 m
AAGCAAGGACGAGTGCGTAAAGTGACGAACCCCGCCATCCGCCGCAAAGGCTTCTGGTCGCAGTCGCATCATCTCGACAGGATGACGCTGAAGGAGCTGGTGGTCGCGTATCTCCAGTACCCGGCGATCATCATCTATCTCGGCCTGGCCGCCGCCTCGATCGGCACCTGGTTCTACCAGCCCGCACCGATTGGCCGCTCGCTGGTCGCGATCGTCGCCGCGGTGCTTCTGTTCCCGATCGTCTGGTACTGCCTGCACCGTTGGGTGCTGCATTCGCAGTGGATGTGGAAGGTCGACTGGCTCGCCGGCACCTGGAAGCGCATCCATTATGATCACCACCAGGATCCGAACCATCTCGAGGTGCTGTTCGGCTCGCCGCTGAACGTGGTGCCGACGGTGGCGCTGATCACGATTCCGGCCGGCTACATGATCGGTGGCGTCGGTGGCGCGGCGGCGGCCTTCGCGACGGGCCTGATCCAGACCTGCGTCAACGAATTCTTCCACTGCATCCAGCACCTCTCGTACAGGCCAAAGAACAAGTGGCTGGCGCACATCAAGCAGCGCCACATGGAGCACCACTTCCACGACGAGAACGGCAATTTCGGTATCACCAACTATTGGTGGGACCATCTGGGCGGCACCTATTACGCCGGCGCCTCGGCACGCAAGAAGAGCCCGACCGTCTTCAACCTCGGCTACACCGACGAGATCGCTGACATGTACCCCAAAGTGCGCGACCTGTCCGGCGGTGTCACCTCCACCAGCGAGTTCCGACAGCGCAACAAGGCCGCCTGAACAAAGCGCCTAGACAGGCGCCGGCCACGGCCTAAGGCTCCGCCCCCGAAACAACCGAGAGGGATCGAACAGGACATGGCGGGCGCAATCACGATCATCGAAGCGAAGACCAAGGCCGAGAAGAAACGCTTCGTCGAAGTCCAGTTCCGCCTCAATGCCGATGATCCCGCCTGGGTTCCGCCGCTTAAGACCGAGGTGATGGGTCTTATCACCCCGGGCGAGAACCCCTGGTTCGGTCACGGCCACGGCAGCTTCTTCATCGCCGTGCGCGACGGTCGCGACGTGGGCCGCGTCTCCGCCCAGATCGACCATCTCTGGGTCGACATGCCCGAAAGCCAGGGCGGTGGGAAAGCCACCGGCAACTGGGGCATGTTCGAGGCCGAGGATGCAGAAGTCGGCGCGGCGCTTATCGCGCACGCCGAACAATGGCTGCGCGACGAGGGCATGAACCGCTCGGTCGGCCCGATCTCGATCTCCATCTGGGACGAGCCAGGCCTGCTGGTGAAGGGCCATGACCATTCGCCGACCGTGATGATGGGCCACAACAATTCCACCTACGAACAGTGGGTCGAGGCCGCGGGCTACAAGGGGATCAAGGATCTCAACACCTACGATCTCGACATCAGCAAGCCTTTCCCGCCGCTGATCCAGCGGATCGTCGCATCGGGCGAGCGCAACACCCGCATCACCGTGCGCCGGGTCGACAAGAGCCGCTTCGACGAGGAAACGGCGCTGGTACTGCAGATCCTCAACGATGCCTGGTCGGGCAATTGGGGCTTCGTGCCGCTGACCGACGAGGAAATCGCCTATGCCGGCAAGAAGCTGAAGCCGATCGTCTTCAACGAGCTGCTCCGCATCGCCGAGGTGGACGGCGAACCCGTCGCCTTCATGCTGACGCTGCCCGATCTCAACGAGATGCAGAAGGATCTGAACGGCAATCTCTTCCCGTTCGGCTTCATCAAGTTGCTATGGCGCCTCCGCGGCGGCTTCTCCGGCCGGCCAAAGATCAACACGATCCGCGTGCCGCTGATGGGCGTAAAGAAGAAGCTGCAGGCGACGCGCCTCGCCTCCCAGCTCGCCTTCATGATGATCGAATATATCCGCCACGATTCGCATACGCTGTTCGGCGCGACGCGGGGGGAGATCGGCTGGATCCTTGAGGACAATCAGGGAATGGTCTCGATCGCCGACGCTATCGAAAGCAAGATCAACCGTATCTACCGCATCTACGAGAAGGCGCTCTGAGTGATTTCGAAGCAGGTGGAACCACCTGCAGGCTCGGAAATCGCGTCAAACCAATCATCTAAAGCGGCCGCTCTAGGCCCTTCTCACTTGTCGAGACTGTAGGCCGGGACCGTCGGCGACAGAGGCGCAGTGCGAATCTTCACTGCGCCCGCACCGGCGACGACCAGTAGCACCGCGATCACGAGCAGCACTCGCCGCCGCGCCTGCCCGATACGCGCAAGCGGCCAGAAGGCGGCAGCGAGGATCGGCAACATCACCACCATCGCCTGTGGCAACGGGGCGCCGATCCCGAGGAAGGCAAGATGCGCCAGCGGAATCAGCGGCGCTGACACCGCCACGGCACCCAACGCGACAAATGCCCAGCCCCAGGGATGCCGGAAGGCCGGATCGCTCCACGCCACCAGCGCCGCCGACACCGCCAGGATCAACGCAGGCCAGGCGAGGATCCACGCCGCCATGGGCGCCGCGATCTGCGCCCCTATAGCCGCGAGAAGCACCGTCCCGATCCCGCCGATCCAGCCGCCCCAGCGCGGCACACCCAGGCGTGGCGCGAACCAGCCCGTCAGCATCCCGACGGTCGCGCAGCCGAGGATCAGGGCTTGCGGGCCGCCCAGTGTCCACCCGGCGAGCGCCAACAGCAGCGCCGGCACCAGCCCAAAGACACGAGTGTGCCAACACCGCAGCATGAAGAATCCCAACAGGACGGCCAGGCAGATCAAGGTCGTCTGCACTTCGAGCCCCGACAGCTTGGCCAGCCGATCATAATAATTGGGATGCCTGCTGCCCGAGAGCAGGTTGAAGACCGTGAGCGCCAGCACGGCATGCGCTATCAGCCAGAGCTGCGCGGCGACGCCGTGCAGTACCTCGACCGGCCGCACCCTATCCATCAATGCCGCACCCCACCACGCGCCCGTGAGCGCCATCGCCGCCGTCAGCAAAACCCACCAGCCGGCGCCAGCTGCATAGTGGATCAGGCCATGGCCGGCGACGTCGAAGAACACGGCGTCGGACGCCCGGCCCGGCAATGTCGGCGCGAATGCCAGCGTCGAAACGAGCCCCAGCGCCTGCGATCCCAGATCCTGCAGCGCTCTCGGATCGAGCCGGTCCACCATGGCACGCGGCGAGTGATAATATTGGGGTCGCCCCATGATCGCGAAGTTGAAGCCCGGCAGCCCGAGCTTGCGCACCGGCGTGAGATCGGTGTCATTGGGCATCAGCCGATAGGCGAGCACCGCCATAGAATTGGCGACCGTTGGCGCGCCACGCCCGAGCTCGCCGACCATCGCGCCGTTGTCGCTGCCCGTCTCGAACATGGTGGCGCGGCCGCCCGCGCCGCGCGCTTCGAGATTGATCACGACACCGACATGTCGGGCCAGCGCATCCAACGGCCAGAATGCCCGCGCGCCAGACAGGCCGATCTCCTCACCGTCGGTGAACAGCACCAGAATGTCGCGCGCCGCCGGCCCTTGCGCCTTGATCGCGCGCAACGTCTCCAGAATCGCGGCCACGCCGGCACTGTCGTCACCGCTGCCGGGCGAGCCCCACACCGTGTCGTAATGCGCCATCATCGCTACCGCCGGAAGCGCAGGGTTGCGCCCGGGCAGCACGCCGACGACATCAGCCATCTCGGTGCCGACGCCGTCCTGCCCGCTCCAGCGGCGCAGCGTCGCGGTACCTTGAGCGTCAATCAGATAGCGCCGCTCCTCGGCCGCAATCCCGAGTCCGCGCAGCCGGTCGACGAGATAGGCACGCACACGGGCATTGTCGGCGCTGGTTGTCGGGTGGGGACGTACCGCGATGGCGTGGATGTCGGTCATCGCGCGCTCGGCGGAGAAGCTGGTGGCAGGCGCGGACGCGGGCTGGACGGCCGGCGGTATCGCCGCGCAGATCCCGATCAGCAGCGCGACGCAAAGCGCCGCCAGCAACGCCACGATCCGCGTCACACCCATCCTGTCCCCCAGCCTGCGCGCGCCGGCGCGTGATCGTCCGCCGCGTCGATCAGCGCAGCTCCACCCATGTCGGCGCGTGATCAGATGCCTTCTCTCGGCCACGCACCGCCTTGTCGATATCGGCGTCGACCAGCCGGTCGGCCGCCTGCGGGCTGAGCAGCAGATGATCGATGCGGAAGCCCGCATCGCGCGCCCAGGCGCCGGCCTGATAATCCCAGAAAGTGTACATTTTCTCGGGCTCGGGATGGCGCGCGCGGATCGCGTCGGTCCAGCCCTGGAACAGCAGCGTGCGGAAGGCGGCGCGGCTTTCCGGCTGCATCAGCGCGTCATCCGCCATCGCGCGGACCGAGAAGGTGTCGATGTCGGTGGGAATGACGTTGTAGTCACCGGCCAGCACCACCGGGCGTTCCTCGGCCAGCAACTCGCGGGCATGATCCTGCAGGCGCGCCATCCAGGCCAACTTGTAGTCGAACTTGGGGCCCGGCTGCGGATTGCCGTTGGGCAGGTAGATCGACGCGACGACGACCCCGTTCACCTCGGCCTCGATATAGCGGCTGTGGGTATCCTCCGGATCGCCCGGCAGCCCGCGCCGGCGCTCAATCGGCTGCTGTTCGCGCGCGAGCACGGCGACGCCGTTGAAGCCCTTCTGGCCGTGCCACACCACGCCGTAACCGGCGTCCTCGATGGCCCTGAGCGGCATTTTGTCGCCCTCGGCCTTCAGTTCCTGAAGGCAGGCGATGTCGGGCTTCGCCTCGTCGAGCCATTCGAGCAGGCGCGGCAGGCGGGCGTTGATACCGTTGACGTTGAAAGTGGCGATACGCATCCGGCCGGTGATAGCCGGCTCATGCCCTCGCCGAAAGGGTCAGATCGAGAAGCTCGATCCGCAACCGCAGCCCGATGCGGCCTGCGGGTTCTCAACCTTGAATGCCGCGCCGCCCAGCGATTCGACATAATCGACCTGCGCACCGCGCACGAGATCCAGGCTGACGGAATCGACCACCAGCGTCACACCGTCACGCTCGGTCGTGATGTCATCTGCGGCCACCGCATCGGCCAGCCCAAAGACATATTGGAAGCCGGCACAACCACCGCCGTCCACCGACAGACGCAGCATCGCAGGCTTGCCCTGCTTGGCGGCGATCGCGGCCACGCGCGCAGCGGCGGCGGCGGTTAGGTCGATGGCGGTCTGTTCGGTCATGCTGCGGAGATAGGAGCGCGAGGCTGCGGGATCAATCGGTCGCCGATCAATCGGCGTCGGGATCCTCCGGGCCGCCCATCGCCATCTGAGGCTGGCCCTGATGGACGGGCGCGGTGCGGTTCTGGAGGGCGGTGAGGTAATCGGCAGTCTGGAGGAAGGGCATCGGGTTCACGGCGCGGCCGTCGATGCGGACTTCGTAGTGGAGGTGGCTGCCGGTGGATCGGCCGGTCGATCCCATCAGCGCGATCAGATCGCCGCGATGCACGCTCTGGCCGTCATGCACGAGGATCTGCGAAAGGTGGCCATAGCGGGTCTCGAGGCCCTTGCCATGCTCGAGCTGGACCATGTTGCCATAGCCGCCTGCGCGCTCGGCGCGGCTGACGATACCGTCGGCAGTGGCATAGACCGGCGTGCCGACGGGCGCCGCCATGTCGAGGCCCGGATGCATCGCCGCCGAGCCGCGGAACGGATCGACGCGCACGCCGAAGGACGAGGTGTAGCGGAAGTCCTTCACCGGCTTCTGCGAGGGAACCGAAACCAGGCCACCATGGGGCACCGCATCCATCCGCTTCCAGCTGTCGAACAGCGAGCGGAACATCGGATCGGCCTTGGCACCGAGGCTGCTGGTGGACACCGCGTCGAACGCGCCGACGGACGCCGTCGCGGTGGCGGCAACCGGATCGGCGGCAGCGGCCGGGCTCGCCGCGATCGCGCCGGCGGCCAGCGCGGAAACCGCGGCCATCTTCATCGCGCGACGAAAATTTGGAAACCGAACGCCATCGACTGCGTTGGAACAAAGGCTAGCCACAAACATCACGATATCGTCCACCTTGCACGCATTCCCTGAACCGAGGCACGCCTTCGTCCTTGGTTTTTTGGCTTTGCCGATTGTGGAATTGCCCCTCCCGCTCCCGGCTTACCCTGTGTGCTGATGTAAGACGGGTGTCGCAAGTGTGCCGTAATAGTCCAGCGTCAAACCGGCCGCGCGGCGCGCCGAATCGTTAAACGGCGGCTTAACGATCCCGAGAAAGTGCCGGGAGACAAGGCGTTGCCACTCCTCCGGCGCGGTTCGTCCTGTCACCGCGCAGCATGATTCGAACCAGCGCGTGCCCGTCGCGACGTGACGAATCTCATCTGTGTAGATGCGCTTCAGGATCATTGCCGAACGGATATCGCCTGCCGCTTCGAAGCGCTGGACGGTGGCCGGCGTGACATCCAGCCCGCGCGCCTCCAGCGCCATCGGCACGACGGCGAGCCGGGCGGCGAGATCGCCCTGTGTCTTCTCCGCCGCCTCCCACAGGCCATCATGCGCAGGCAGCGCGCCGTAGCCCGATCCCCGTGCGGCAAGTTGCCGGTCGAGCAGCGCGAAGTGCATCGCCTCGTCCGCCCCCACGCCGATCCAGTCATCGATAAAGGCACGCGGCATGCCTTCGCCGAAGCGGCCAGCACAATCGAAGGCGAGATCGATCGCGACATATTCGATGTGCGCAAGCGCGTGCAGCATTGCGATGCGTGAGCGTTCCGATCCGGCGCGGCCGCGCTTGGGCATGCGATTGGGCGGGAGCAGTTCGGGCCGGGCGGGGCGTGGCGGGCTGTCGGGCATCACCGCGTCGAAGCGATGCGCCAGCCGACCGCTGCGCCAGGCGCGGGCGGCGGCGCGCGCCGTCATCGCCTTCTCGTGCGGATCGGCGACACACAGCACGGCGCGGCACGCCTCGGCGATCGAGCGCGCCGCCGCCCGGCCTGCCCCAATCATACGCTTGCAAGAGCCCCGGCGGCAGCGAGCACCTGCTCGGCATGGCCCGGCACCTTCACCTTGCGCCAGATGCGCGCGATCCGCCCCTCGGCGTCGATCAGGAAGGTGGCGCGGTCGATACCCATATATTTGCGGCCATAGAGGCTCTTCTCGATCCAGGTGCCGAACGCCTCGCACACCGAGCCATCCTCATCGCTGGCGAGGCTGACGGTGAGATCGTACTTGGCCGCGAATTTCACATGCTTGGCCGGCGGATCCTTGGACACGCCGATCACCCGCACGCCCGCGCGGTCGAATTCGGGCTTGAGAGTGGAAAAGTCCTGCGCCTCGCGGGTGCAGCCGGTCGTGTCGTCCTTGGGGTAGAAATAGAGCACCAACGGCCGCCCGCGCAGGTCTGCCAGCGAGAGCGTGCCGCCATCGGGCGGGGTGAGCGTGACGTCGGGCGCGGGGTCGCCCGGCTGGAGTTTGGTCGCCATCAATCTGTCTCCGCTTCGGCGACGATCTGTCGCCAGGCTGCGCCGACCCTCTGCCGCGCCTCGTCCAGCGCCGCAAGCAGCGCCGCCCAGTCCGCCTGCCCGCACGCATGCGCGATCGCACCCTGCGCCGCGGCTCCGGGCTCGGACGCGGTCGGCGACATCAGCCGCATGGTGAGGAGGATGCGCGTCAACAGATCATGCGCCGGGGCAATCGCGGTGGGCAGCAGTCTCGCTTCCACCAGCATCGCGATCGCCTCGCCCAGCCGCGGCGAGAAGCCCGTGCGCCGGCGGAGCTGGAGGACGTGGACGACGAACTCCAGATCGACCAGCCCGCCCTCCATCAGCTTGACGTCGAGCGGGCCGGCCGGTGGCTTGTGGCGCGCGATGTCGCCGCGCATCTTCACTGCGTCCGCGACCAACTGTCCTAGATCGCGGTCGCGGTGAAGCGTCTCTTCGATGATGCGATAGAGCAAGGCGCGCGCCGATGCCGATCCGAACACCGGCCGCGCGCGGGCAAGCGCCATATGCTCCCAGGTCCAGGCGCCCTCGCGCTGATAGCGCGCGAAGCTGTCGAGCGAAACGGCGAGCAGCCCCTGCCCGCCCGATGGCCGAAGCCGCGTATCGACCTCATAGAGCGGACCCGCCGCGGTCGGCACCGACAAGGCGGCAGTGACGCGCTGGGCAAGGCGATTGAAATATTGCGTGGCGCCGAGCGGCTTGGCCCCGTCCGATTCCGCGAGATGATCGCCGGTGAAGAGATAGACGATGTCGAGATCGGACGCATGGGTGAGCGCTTCGCCGCCGAAGCGGCCGAGCGCGAGGATGACAAGCTCACAACCCGGAATGCGGCCATGTACCGCCTCGAACTCCGCAACCGTCGCCCGCGCCAGTGCATCGAGCGCGGCCTCGGCGATGCGCGCATAGCCACCCGCTACCTCCAGTGGATCACGCGCCGCCGAAACGATCTGCACCCCTTCAGCGAAACGCAGCTCGCCCACCTCGCGGCGGACGCGATCGAGCATCGCCTGATAATCCTCGCCCGCCAATGTGCCGGCGAAGCGGCGCGCCAGCAGTTCGACCGACGGCGGCGGGGCGAGCGCGCTGGCGTCGATCAGGCCGTCGATCAGGTCCGGCCGGCGCCCCAGCATGTCGGCCAGCGTCGGTGCGAGGCTCAGCACATCGCCGACCAGCCGCGCGAGCGACGGCCGCGCCTCCAGCAGTCGGAACAGGTTGATCGCGCTCGGGAGCCGGGCAATCACATCATCGAAGCGGTTGAGCGCGGTCGCCGGATCGGGCGCCGCCCCCAACGCCTCGACCAGCGCCGGAAGCACCGCCTCCAGCGCTGCCTGCGCGGCGGGGGAGCGCAGCGCCCGCACGCCGCCGCCGCGCCACTGGGCGATCCGCGCTGCCGCGCTTGCCGCATCGGGGAAGCCGGCCTCGGCCATCGCCGTGACCAGCCGGTCCTGATCGGTTGGGAGCGCGCGATCCTCGGGCGGATCGAGTGCGTCGTAGAGCGCTCCCACCCGCTCGACATGCGGGCGGAGCGCCGCCAACAGCGTCTCGCCATCGTCACGCCCGTCGAGCCGCGCGACATTGTCGAGCGCCACCGCATCGCCCGGCAGGCTGTGGGTCTGCTGATCCTCGACCATCTGCAGGCGATGCTCGATCGTGCGGAACAGCCGATAGGCCTCGGCCAACATCTGCGCATCTGCCAGATCGATCCGCCCGGCCACACCCAGCGCCGCCAGCGCATCGAGCGTAGCGGGCGCGCGCAGCGCCGGCTCGCGACCGCCGTGGATCAGCTGGTGGATCTGCGCGTAGAATTCGATCTCGCGGATGCCGCCCCGGCCGCGCTTCAGATCATAGCCGGGGCCGAAACGCTGGCCGGACTGATAATGACTTCGGATTCGGCGCGAAAGCGCACGGATCTCGCGGATCGCGCCGAAATCGAGCGCACGCCGCCACACGAAGGGCCGGATCGCGGCGAGGAAGCGCTCGCCCAGCGCGACATCGCCCGCCGCTGCGCGCGCACGGATGAAGGCGGCGCGCTCCCACGGCAATGCGCTCGATTCATAATAAGTGATCGCCGCTGATTCCGGCAGTGCCAGCGGCGTCACCTCGGGCGAGGGACGCAGCCGTAGATCAATACGGAAAACATGGCCGTCGCCATCAAGCGCCTGCATCAGCTCGACCACGCGCCGCGCGATCCGCACCGCCGCCTCGACCGGCTCTTCGCGCGGGCGGCGCGGCAGTGTCTCAGGATCGAAGATCAGGATCGGATCGATATCGGACGAATAATTGAGCTCGCCGCTGCCATGCTTGCCGAGCGCGAGCGCCGCGAAGCCCTGTGGCACGGCGTCGGGCGTGCGCTCCAGAATCGCCGCGCGGATGGCGCGATCGAGCGCGCGATCGGCGAAGGCCGACAGCATGCCCGTCACCTGTTCGAAGCTCAGCGCACCGGAAAGGTCGCCCACCGCCAACGCCAACGCCAGCCGTCGCCGCTCGCCGCGAAGCTGTGCTGCGACAGTTGTTTCCGCGGCCGCCGGTTCGCCCGCCAGCGCCAACGCCGCCGCAAGGTCGCCCGCCTCCAGCGCTGCCGTTACGGCCGGCTCGCGCCCCGCCATCCGGCGCAGGAAGGGCGCATGGTTTCGTGCCCTTTCCAGGGCCCCCTGCACGGCTGTGGCCTTTATGTCGCTCATCCTGCCGGGTTGCCGCGCGCGCCAGCTCGGTGCAACCCCTGGGAGCCTTCGGCGTTATCACAGAATGGTAACGCTTGATGGGAAATTGCTAGGCCGAACACCCCCTCGTTCCGAGACGTATCCGCGCGTCGTGTCATCACCCGTCCAGAATCAAGGCCTGCGGGACGCGCTGCTCGCCGCCTACCCTCCCTGCGGTATCCTCGCTGAATTCGACGCGCTGCTCGCCAAGCTGCGCTGACTGAGGAGGTCCCCCGGCTCAGTCCTTCCCGGAGCGATCCCGGCTTAATTCGTCGACCTGATCCATGATCGTCTGGAGTGCAGTGTCACCGGCCGGCGCCTTGTAGGTGCGGCGCGACGGCAGCTTGCCCTCGCTCAGCAGCGCTTCGAGCGCGACGCGCCCGCGCGCGACCCGACTCTTGATCGTGCCCACCGCGCAGCCGCAAATCTCGGCTGCTTCCTCATAGGCGAAGCCGCCCGCACCGACAAGGATGAGCGCCTCGCGCTGCGGCTGTGGGAGGTGCAGCAATGCACGCTGCATGTCGCCCAGCTCAACATGGCGATCCTGGCTCGCTGGCGCGGCCAGCAGCTTGGACGCGGTGATCTCGTCCCACTCGCCCTTGAAGCGCGCGCGGCGCATCTGGCTCAGGAACAGGTTGCGCAGGATGATGAAGGTCCAGGCACGCATGTTGGTGCCCGCCTGGAAGCGCTGACGCGCCGCCCAGGCCTTGAGCAGCGTCTCCTGCACCAGATCATCCGCAAGATCGCGATTGCCCGACAGCGAGCGCCCGAAGGCGCGCAGATGCGGGATCACCAGCGCGAGCTGTTTCTTGAACTCGTCATCGGGCAAAGGGGTATGCACGACCGGCACATCCGTGCCGGTATCATCCTCTTCCGCCTTGGGCGGAACGGTCTTCGTCATCGCTCCCCCTCGCTCTTCGGTGCCGCGCGCAGCTCCATCCTCCCCTTGAGATAAGCCTCACCGTGCGTCTTCGCCAGTGGCTGCGTCATCACGGCCCTTTAGCGGCTGATCATCAGCATCACGGCAAACACAACGATGATCGCCGCCAGCGATACGGCGAGCACATAGCGCATCGTATTCGCCTTCCGGCCAGCGCGTGCCTCTGTCGCGGACAGATGGGGTCTCGTGTCGTCCATCGATCCTTCTCCCGTTCGTTACGCAATGCCAACGTGGGGAGGCGACGGCAGTTCCCGCCTCCCCCGCATCGGTTCGCCGAACGAGCTCAGGCGGGGACCGTCGAACTGTCGAAGAACAGCGCCTGGGCGATCGCCGCCTTCACGGTCGAACGCTGGAACGGCTTGGTGATAAGGAAGGTCGGCTCAGGCCGCTCGCCGGTCAGCAGCCGTTCGGGGAAGGCGGTGATGAAGATCACCGGCACCTCGAACTGAGCGAGGATATCCTTCACCGCATCGATGCCAGAGCTGTCGTCGGCCAGCTGAATATCGGCGAGGACCAGTCCCGGACGCCGCGCCATCGCCTGACTCACCGCCTCGTCGCGGGTCACCGCCACGCCGGTCACGCCATGGCCGAGATCGCGCACGATCGTCTCGAGATCCATCGCGATGATCGGCTCGTCCTCGATGATGAGCACGTCGGCCTGGGTCTGGCGCTCAATCTCATGGAGCGCATCGGCGACCAGAACATCCACCTCCTCGGGGCCCACCGCGATCAGATAGGCGGCATCCTCGCTGGTGAATCCTTCCATAGCCGTCAGCAGGAGGGCCTGCCGCGAGCGGGGCGTGATCCGGGCGAGGCGGGCCTGGGCGATCGCCTCGGGCGGCGCTGCGTCCTGCCCGCCATCGACGCCAGTCTCGACATTGGCGGACGTCCAGATCGACTGGAACGTCTTGTAGAGGCCGAGGCGAGGATCGACGTCACGTGGAAAATCCCCCGGCGCCGCCACGATTGCCTCGAGCGTCGCACGAACATAGGCGTCGCCATGCTTCTGGGTGCCCGTCAGCGCGCGCGCATAGCGGCGCAGGAACGGGAGATGGGGCGCAAGTTCCTGTCCGAGCGACATATATTGTTCCAACTCCTGAACGATAGGTCGTAAGCCTAAGGCAGGAATCGCATCAAGGAAATGCGCCCTCGCCCACACGATCCGCCGGTGTCCCGAACCGGACCTTAGCGTGGAACCATCCTGCGACTTTTTTGTTTCCTCGGCGACGAGAGGATTTTATCGAAGGTTGCAGAAGCGAACCAATACAGTCCGCTTCCGGCATGGCTTTCCAGCTTAGAGGCGCGCTATGCGGTGGTCGACAGGGGATGGGGCGGATTGGCGTTGAGCGACAATAAGAAGAGCAAAAAGCAAAGCGCGGCTTCCCCCTCCCGCGAAAGCGATCGTGCAGGCGTCAACCGCGACGTCGGACACGCGCTTCGGTCTGTCTATGCCCGGACGGTGAGCGAGGATATTCCGCCCGAACTACTCGATCTGCTGGGCAAGCTCAGCTAGGAAGCGTGACACCCGAGACAGCCTCGCGTTCCATGTCGTCGACGTCCCCGGTAGTCCGGGTTTTCACCCGTCTGTCGACCAGCCTCAAAATTCTGATCGTCTTGTCACTCGCGCTGCTGCCACTGGGCATGATCGCATCGCTGGCCTCGCTGGAAACCGCCAAGGCCAATCGCGCCAATCGCGAAGCGGCCGCCCGCCTGCTCACCACCGACAGCGCCGAACGCTTCAACCTCACGCTCGACAAGGTTGCTGGCATCTTGCAGGCCGCCGAACGGCTCGGCCCCGACGGATGCGCCCGCAGTGTGGCAGCAATCGGGACGGGCACAGCGGTGGCGCTGTTCGATGCGCGTGGCGCGCTGGTTTGCGCCAGTCGGCCGCTGACCGCGACGCTGCCGCTCCGCCAGCCCGGCTCAGCGTCGATCGTGACGCTGGATCCCGACGGGCAAGCCGTCCGCCTGATCACGGGCGCAAGCGACACGCCCGGCTGGGGGCTCGCCGTGCTACCCCGCGATCTGTTGGCGCAGACCGCGCATCCCCAGGCGCTCGATGGCACCTATTCGCTGCGGCTGAACGATACCGTCGGCCGGCATATCGGCATCGCGGAAATGCAGACCATCCCGCTCGGCCGCGACGTGATGCAGGATCTGCCGATCGCCGACGGACAGCTTCAGCTGTCAATGACGGTCGCGACCGCGCCGCTCAGCGCCAACGAGATCCTGCTGACGCTGCTGCCGATCCTGATGTGGCTGGCCGGCGCGGCGATCGGCTGGCTGGTGGTGGACCGGCTGATCCTGCGCCCTCTCGCCTCGATGCAGGGTGCGATCGAACGGTACCGCCTGATCGGCCGTTTCGAGATGCCGCCACTGACCACGCCAGCGGTCGAGATCCGCACGCTGAGCCGGGCCTTCGCACGCGCCGCGACCACCATCACCCGCCATGAGATCGATCTGGAGGACGGGCTCGCACGGCAGACCCGGCTGACGCGGGAAGTCCATCACCGGGTGAAGAACAATCTCCAGGTCGTCGCCAGCCTGCTCAACATTCACGCGCGCAGCGCGCCTACCCCCGAGGCCAGCGATGCCTATGCGACGATCCAGCGTCGTGTCGATGCGCTCGCGCTCGTCCATCGCAGCCATTTTGCCGAGCTTGAGGTCAATCACGGGATCGCGCTGCGCCCGCTGATCGGTGAGTTGGCGTCCAATTTGCGCGGATCGCTGCCCAATACCGTCCGTCCGCCGGTCATCACGATCAGCGTCGACATGCTCCAGGCCAACCAGGACATTGCCGTCTCGGTCGCGTTCCTCCTGGTCGAGTTGATCGAGGCAGCGATGACGCGCGTGCCGGGCACCAGCATCGCGATCACCCTCGACTCCGTCCCCGATACTCCCGGTCGCGCGCGGCTGGCCACACGATCGCCGGCGCTCAACCCCGACGCCGCCCCCATCGACATCCGTTTCGAACAGTTCGAGCGCGTCGTGGGCGGCTTGGCCCGCCAGCTCCGCTCACCGCTGGAATGCGACCCTGCCCAGGGGCTCTATGCCATTGAGATCGCGGTGATGACGGACGCACCGCACGCCTGATCCCGCGCTGCGGCAGTTTTTTTGATCGCTCGTCGGAACCCAAGCTCCCCAAGGCCGTTATGCTGCGTGGATAGCGACCTTTTGCCCCCCGCTCTCGCTATCCGAAACAACGAAATGGACCCGGCCGCGCCTTCCTCCCCCCGATGGCGTTGCCGGGTCCTAATTCGTTGAGTTGTCGCGATAACCCGGCACACTCCCAAGGAACCATTGTTTCGGGGACGCATTCTCCCTTTCAGGATCGGCGTTGTACGCCGCCACAGAAGGAGTACCGATCATGGTTCGCCATCTCATCACCGCCGGCCTCATCGCGGGCGCACTGCTGGCCGCGGCGTGCAACACCGTCGAAGGCGCCGGCAAGGACGTCTCATCGGCCGGCAACGCCGTCACGAACGCCGCCGACAGCGCGAAATAAGTTGAGAATAAGTTGAGGGCGCGCAACTCGGTGCGCGCTCTCGCCCATCACGCCGCGCTGGCGTCGGCCTGCTGCGCGCGCTTGCGCTCGGTGAACCAGATGGCGATCAGCGCGAACTCGTAGAGCAGCGTGAGCGGCACCGCGAGCAGCAGCATCGACACGACGTCAGGTGGCGACAGCACCGCCGCCACCGCGAACACCGCGACGATGGCGTAGCGGCGCCCCTTCACCAGTTGCGTCCGGCTGACGATGCCCGCGCGTTCGAGCAGCATCAGCAGCACCGGCAAAAGGAAGGCGACGCCGAAACCGAACAGGAACTTGGTGACGAAGTTCAGATAATTGCCGATCGCCGGCAACGCTTCCTGCTGGATCCCGCCAACATTACCCTGGAAGCCTAGCAGGAAGTGCAGCGCCAACGGCATCGCCACGAAATAGGCCATCGACGCGCCCGACAGGAACAGCACCGGCGTCAGGATCAGAAAAGGGCGCAGCGCCTTCTTCTCGCGCCCGTACAGCCCCGGCGCCACGAACCGCCAGATCTGGTTGGCAACAATCGGAAAGCTCAGCATCACCGCCGAGAAGAACGCCACCTTCATCTCCGCAAAGAAGGCCTCGAACACGTCGGTGTAGATCAGCTTGCCCTGCCCCGCGCGCAGCAGCGGCTGGACGAGGAAGGCGAAGATCGGCTTGGCAAAATAGAGGCAGACCAGAAACGCGGCGCCCAGTGCCACAAAGCTCCAGATCAGCCGGCGGCGCAGCTCGATGAGATGCTCGATCAGGGGCGCGCGCGAATCGTCGAGTTCCTCTTCACCCACGGACATGGTTCAGCCCTGGTGACCGGAGGTGGCGGACGCGGGCGGCAGTGGCTCGACAGCGGGTGCCTCGGGGGCGGCCAGCGGCGGCACCGTCTCCACCGGCTTGGCGACGCCCTCGATTAAATCGGCATGCTCGCGCATGATCCGCTCGTTCTCGGCCTGCCACTTCTTCTCCATCTCGGCGAGTTCGGCCTCGCGGACCATGTCGTCCATCGCGGTGCGGAAATGGCGCGCCATCGTCCGCCCCTTGCCGACCCACTGGCCAACGAAGCGCATCACGCGCGGCAGATCCTTGGGACCGATGAAGATGATCGCGACCAAAGCCACGACCAGCATTTCGGATGGTGCGATGTCGAACATCGGGGCTCAGCGTGTGGCGGCCGCGATCACTCGTGCGGCCGGTCGTCGCGCATCGGCTGGAGGTTGCGATCCGTGTTCGGCTCCACCGGCGGCTGTGCCTGCAGACGCGGCGGCACGGGCTTGCCCGCGTCGTCCTCCTCGGACATGCCTTTCTTGAACTGTTTCACGCCCTTGGCGACGTCGCCCATCAGGGCCGAAAAACGCCCGCCGCCGAGCAGCAGCACCGCCACCACGGCGAGAAGCAGGATGTGCGGAAGGGACAGGCCCATGACTTATCTCCAAACGGATGAAACTCTTATCTAGTCGTCCTCGCCGCCGCTTTCCACCTCGGCGTTCAGCAAAGCGTCTTCGATCGGATCGAGCAGGCCCGCTGCGCGCAGATCGTCGATGCCGGGCAAATCGCGCCGGCTCGACAGCCCGAAATGCGAGAGGAAGGTGGCGGTGGTGGCGTAGATCAGCGGGCGGCCCGGCACCTCGCGCCGGCCGGCAGGGCGCACCCAGCCCGCCTCCATCAGCACGTCGATCGTGCCCTTGGAGATCTGCACGCCGCGAATCGCCTCGATCTCGGCGCGGCTGACCGGCTCATGATAGGCGATGATCGCCAGCGACTCGATCGCGGCGCGGCTGAGCTTGCGCGGCTCCTCGCGCGTGCGGCGCAGGATGTGGGCGAGATCGGGCGCGGTCTGGAAATGCCAGCGCCCCCCGCGCTCCACCGGCTGGATGCCCCGTGCAGCGTAGCTTGTCGCAAGCGCGGCGAGCCCGGCGGCGACATCCACCCCCTCTCCCGCCGCGGCCGCGATCTCCGTCTTGGTCAGCGGCCCCTCGGCCGCAAACAGCACGGCTTCGACGGTGCGCTCGTCATGTCCGGGCATGCTCATGCCGCGCGCACCCAAAGCGTATCGAACGGCTCGGCCTGCCGTAGTTCGAGCCGCCCCTGCTTGGCGAGTTCGAGCAAGGCGAGGAAGCTCGACGCGCGCGACGAGCGGGCCAGCTGTGGATCGGCGGTGTCCGGCAGGAAGCGTTCAAGCGCGGTCCAGTCGAGTGCATGGCCCAGCATCGTCTCGACGCGCCTGAGCGCCGCCTCCAGCGTCATCACCGGCCGGCGTGAGACGATATGCATCACCGGCCGGTTGCGCGCGGTGACGGCACCATAGGCCGCGATCAGGTCAAACAGATCGGCCTGCCAGTCCGCCTTGCGAATCACCTTCAGCCCCTCGGGCGCGCCGCGCAGGAACACATCGCGGTCGATCCGATCGCGCGCCATCAGCCGGGCACCGGCCTCGCGCATCGCATCGAGCCTCTGCAGACGGAGTTGCAGACGCAGCGCCAGTTCCTCAGGGCTGGGTTCGATCTCGGGATCACGCGGCAGCAGCAGGCCGGACTTGAGATAGGCCAGCCACGCCGCCATCACGAGATAGTCGGCGGCGAGCTCCAGCTTGAGCGCCTTGGCATCCTCGATGAAGGAGAGATATTGCTCGACCAGCGCAAGGATCGACAGTTCGCGCAGGTCCACCTTCTGCTGGCGGGCAAGCGCGAGCAACAGATCGAGTGGCCCTTCCCAGCCCTCGATATCAATGGTGAGCGTGTCCCCCGCCTCGTCCATCGGCCAAGCCTAGCAAAGCGTCAGGCGAGCGCCAGCAACGAATCGCGCTGGGCGACCAGCGCCTCGAACGGCGCGGATGTGGCGGCGGTCGCCACTGTCGCCATCGCGCGCTGGAGGCGATCATAGCCAGCCGCGGAGATCGGCCCCAATGCGCCCGCCACGGACTCCATCTCGGCCATGTCGCCCGAACAGTGGAGCGCGATGTCGCAGCCGGCCGCGATCACGCCCGCCGCCCGCTCGCCGAACCCGCCGGACAGCGCGTGCATGCCGAGATCATCCGACATCAGCAGCCCGTCGAAGCCGATGCGGCCTCGGATGATGTCGCCGATCACGACGGGCGAAAGGCTGCCGCAGCGTTCCTTGTCCCAGGCCGTGTAGACGACATGCGCGGTCATCCCCATCGGCGCATCCTTGAGGCGGGCGAAGGGCGCGACGTCCTCGGCCAGTTCGGCCTCGGAAGCGTCGACCACCGGCAGTTCCTTGTGGCTGTCCGCCATCGCGCGGCCGTGGCCGGGCATATGCTTGATGACGCCAACCACGCCGCCTTCGCGCAATCCGTCGATCACCAGCCGGCCGAGCGCCGCCACCTGCATCGGATCGGAGCCGAGCGAACGGTCGCCGATGATCGCGTCGGCATCGGGGCGGCGCACGTCGAGCAGCGGCAGGCAGTCGACATTGACGCCCACCTCGCGGAGCATCACCGCGATCGCCAGTGCATTGAGCCGCGCGGCCTCCATCGCCGACACCGGTGCTTTCTCATAGAGCCTAGCGAAGGGCTCGGCCGACGGCAGCCTGGGCCATTCGGGCGGCCCCATGCGCTGCACGCGCCCGCCTTCCTGATCGATCAGGATCGGCAGGTCATCACGGCCGGAAAGCGAGCGGAGCTCATCGGTGAGCGCCCGCATCTGCGCCCGATCGACGCAGTTGCGCTTGAACAGGATGTAGCCCGCCGGTTCAACCGAGCGGAAGAAGGCCCGCTCGGCGTCGCCGAGCGTCGGGCCGGCGAGGCCAAGGAACGCTGGTATCATGAGGGTGAGGCGGTAAGCCTCACCCCACCACCACGCAAGCCTCGCCCGCGACCTTCAGCTTCGAACAGATCGACGAAGCCTGACCACCCGCCGATGCACGCAGGCGATAGACGGTCTTGCCGTTGGAGGTCGCCGCCACGATCGACTTGGACAGCGCTGCCAGATAGCTGAAGCGGCCCGACAGCGACTTCCAGGCGTCATTGGCCTTGGCCTCGCTGGAGAAGGCGCCGAGCTGGACCTGCGTGCCGCCACTCGTCGGGACGGTGCTGGCCTCGGCCTTGGGCTGCTCGGCCTTGGGTGCTTCGACCTTGGCTGGCGCAGGCTTGGTCGCGACCGGTGCCGGCTTGGCGGCCACCGGAGCGGGCTTGGCCACGATCGGGGCCGAAGCGGGCGTCGGGGCCGGAGCTTGCGTCGCCTTGGCAACTGGAGCCGACTTGGTGGGCGCAGGCTGCGCAGCAGGCGCCGCTGCCGGGGCAGCAGCCACCGGTTTGCCGTCCTTGCCCATCGGCGCCTCGGGCACTGCTGAGAGATCGATCTTGGCGTTAGGATCGGCGCCTTCGCTGGTGGCGTAGCTCGAATCGCCCTGGCCCTTGACGTCCATGCCGCCGGGTTCGGTCGGCTTGACCTTGTAGGCGCCGGGCTGGGCCGCGATCAGCGTGGGATCGCCCGCCGCCGTGCCGGGGCCGCCGGCGCGCTGCTTGAGCCAATAGACACCACCGATGACAAGGCCGAGCGCGATCAGCGCCACCAACAGCCCGGCGATCAGCCGTGCTGCGGAAACGCCCTCTTCGCTCCGTTCTTCTTCCACCGGTTCGAGCCAGGGCAGCCGGTCCTCGTCGGCCGTGCCCCCGACGCTACGCCCCAAGTCGGACATCACTCACATCTCCTCGGCCGCCGCGACCCCCATGATCGACAGGCCATTTCGGACGATCTGCCCCAGCCCTTCGGCGAGGGAAAGCCGCGCCCGTGTCGTTTCAGGATCGTCCTGAACCAAAAAGCGACGGTCCGGACGATCATTGCCGCGATTCCACAGCGCATGGAAGACCGCAGCGAGATCGTAGAGATAGAAGGCGACGCGGTGTGGCTCGCGGGTCGCGGC
>FTCZ01001046.1_pt1 | contig 19462 bp, 19 predicted proteins | sample 1658871 | NCBI WGS metagenome assembly FTCZ01 (sample SAMEA3914864, study PRJEB12502) | metagenome | biome: forest; material: soil | place: USA | collected 2012-03-12 | depth 0.3 m
GATCGAGGTCGCCAACTTCCATTGCGATATGGGACAGGCCGAAGGTGGCGGGCATCACCCGACGCTCCCCTCCAGCGAGATCCCCAGCAGCTTCTGCGCTTCGACCGCGAACTCCATCGGAAGCTGCTGGAGCACCTCGCGAGCGAAGCCGTTGACGATAAGGGCAACCGATTCCTCGGCGTCGAGGCCGCGCGACATTGCGTAGAAAAGCTGGTCGTCCGAGATCTTCGAGGTCGTCGCCTCATGTTCGATCTGGGCCGACGGGTTACGCACCTCGATGTACGGCACCGTATGTGCGCCGCATTTGTCGCCCAGGAGCAGCGAGTCGCACTGTGTAAAGTTGCGCACGCCCTCGGCGGTCGGCCCAACGCGGACGAGGCCGCGATAGGTGTTGCTCGACTTGCCGGCGGAAATGCCCTTCGACACGATCGTCGAGCGCGATCCCTTGCCGAGGTGGATCATCTTGGTGCCGGTGTCCGCCTGCTGATGGTTGGTGGTGACGGCAACAGAGTAGAATTCGCCGACCGAATTCTCGCCTGCGAGCACGCAGCTCGGATATTTCCAGGTGATCGCCGAACCGGTCTCGACCTGGGTCCAGGACACCTTGCTCTTTCTGCCCTGGCAGAGCGCGCGCTTGGTGACGAAATTATAGATGCCGCCCTTGCCCTCGGCGTCGCCAGGATACCAATTCTGGACGGTCGAATATTTGATCTCGGCATCGTCGAGCGCAACCAGCTCGACCACCGCGGCGTGGAGCTGGTTTTCGTCGCGCTGCGGGGCGGTGCAGCCTTCCAGATAGGACACGTAGCTGCCCTTGTCGGCGACGATCAGCGTGCGTTCGAACTGACCGGTATTTTCCGCGTTGATGCGGAAATAGGTGCTGAGCTCCATCGGGCAGCGCACGCCCTCTGGGATGTAGACGAAGGTACCGTCGGAGAAGACCGCGCTATTGAGCGTTGCGAAGTAGTTGTCCTTCTGCGGCACGACCTTGCCGAGCCACTTCCGCACCATCTCAGGATATTCCTTGATGGCTTCGGAGATCGACAGGAAGATGACGCCGGCCTTCTTCAGCTCTTCGCGGAATGTCGTTGCAACCGAGACGCTATCGAAGACGGCGTCGACGGCGACCTTACGCCGGGGCGGAGCGTTGGGATCCTCCTCCTCGACGACGCCGGCGAGCAGCTTCTGCTCGGCGATCGGGATACCGAGCTTCTCATAGGTGCGCAGGATCTCGGGATCGACCTCGTCGAGCGACGAGAGCGTCGGCTTCTTCTTGGGCGCCGCATAGTAATAGGCGTCCTGATAATCGATCGGCGGCACGTTGAGCTTGGCCCAGTTGGGGGCCTCCATCGTCAGCCATAGGCGGAAGGCCTTCAGCCTCCAGTCGAGCATCCACTCCGGCTCGCCCTTCTTGGCCGAGATGAAGCGCACGGTGTCCTCGTTCAGACCCTTGGGCGCGAATTCCTGCTCGATATCGGACGTGAAGCCCCACTCGTAAGTAGAGAGCTTCTCCGCCGCCGCCAGGGCCTCTTCGTTGCGTACACTCACGCCATCACCTCTTCGTCGGCCGTGGCGAGCGACGCCAGGCTTACCTTGGCAAATGCCTGACGGACCGCGGCGTTCACCACCGGCCAGTGCGGCTTGACCCGGCACGCGCTTTCCAGCGCGCAGTCGTGCCGGCCGTCTTCCACGCACGATGTCAGCGCGATCGGTCCTTCGACCGCCTCGACGATGTCGGCGAGGCTGATTGTTTCGGCCGGCCGTGCCAGCCCGAAGCCGCCATTCTGTCCGCGCGCGGATTCAAGCAGCCCGGCGGCGGCCAGACGGCCCATCAATTTCTGCGCGGTGGGCAGCGGCACGCCGGTCTCCAGCGAGAGGCAGGCGGCGGAAAGCCGTGCGGCAGCGCCATGGCGCGCGGTCGCGGCCATCATCACCACTGCATAATCGGCCAGGCTGGAGAGGCGCATCATCATCCCGCGACTCGAAATCGGACCAATTCGATCCGATTGCCATGTGGCGGCGGAAGGGCCCGGGGTCAAGGGGTGCAAGGCGCTCGAGTCTTTTGACAGGCGCGGCGCGCTCCCATAGCGCCGGATGCCATGTCGCTCTACCCTCTTCTTCGTCCGTTCGTGTTCCGCCTGGACGCCGAGCGCGCTCATAGGCTCACGATCGCCGCGCTCGAGCGCGCGCCGCACCGCACGCAGGCCAAGTCCGATCCGCGCCTTGCCAGCCGCGTCGCCGGGCTCGATTTCCCGACCCCGGTGGGGCTTGCCGCAGGTTTCGACAAGGACGCGCGGGTGCCTGACGCGTTGCTCGGCCTCGGCTTCGGCTTCGTCGAAGTTGGGACGCTGACTCCCCGTCCGCAGGCGGGCAATCCCAAGCCCCGCCTGTTCCGGCTGGTCGAGGATCGGGCGGTGATCAACCGCATGGGATTCAATAATGGCGGGCAGGAGGCGGCCTTCGCGCGCCTCTCCAGCCGGATCCGACGTGGGATCGTCGGCGTCAATGTCGGCGTCAACAAGGATTCGGCTGACCGCACCGCCGACTATGCGGCGGGCGTGCGTGCAATGGCAGCGGTCTCGGATTATCTCACCATCAACATCTCGTCGCCCAACACGCCCGGCTTGCGGGCCTTGCAGGAGGCTGTCGCGCTCGACGCGCTGCTGGCGGCGGTCATTGACGCAAGGGGGCCGAGCGGGCCGCCGGTGTTCCTGAAGGTCGCGCCCGATCTCGATCCCGCCGACATCGACGCGATCGCCAAGGTGGTGGTCGATCGCCGCGTCGATGCACTTATCGTCGCCAACACCACCGTGTCGCGGCCGCCGCTCGCCTCGCGTCACGCCGGCGAGAGCGGCGGGCTCTCGGGCGAGCCACTGAAGCCGCTCGCGCTCCAGCGTCTGCGCGACTTCCGAACCGCGACCGGCGGACAGTTGCCCCTGATCGCCGCAGGCGGCATCGCGTCCGCCGAGGATGCCTATGCCCGCATCCGCGCCGGCGCGAGCCTCGTCCAGCTCTATTCGGCTCTGGTCTATGAAGGGCCGGGGCTCGCCGCGCGGATCGCCAAGGGGCTCCCGGCGCTGCTGGCGCGCGACGGCTTCCAGACCATCGCCGAGGCGATCGGGGCGTAGGGACTTGCCGCTCGACGCAACGTCTTTAGGGTCGCGCACCATGATCCGCACCGCTTTGGCCGCCGCCCTGTTCCTCGCCACCCCTGCGTTCGCCGCCGATCCGCCGGTCGCGTCGGTCGGGCAGGGCATGGTCTCGGCTGCCGATACGCGCGCCGCGGCGGCGGGGCAGGAAATGCTACGGGCCGGTGGATCCGCGGCCGACGCGGAGGTGGCGATGATCTTCGCGCTGACCGTGGTAGAGCCCCAGAGTTCGGGGATCGGGGGCGGTGGCTATTTCGTCCACTATGATGCCAGGACCAACAAGGTCGAGACGATCGACGGCCGCGAGATCGCGCCATCGGCGGCCGGTCCCGGCCGCTTCCTCGGCCCCGACGGCAAGCCGATGCCGTTCGCGGCGGCCTTCCCCGGTGGCAAGTCGGTGGGCGTGCCGGGCAATGTCCGCCTCGCCGCGATGGCGCATGAGAAATGGGGCAAACTGCCCTGGGCGAAGTTGCTCGAACCTGCGATCCGGCTCGCCGAGGATGGCTATCAGGTGACGCCGCTGATGGAGAACCGGCTCCAGGCGATGGTGCCGCTGTGGCAGGATTTCCCGGCGATCGCGGCGCTCTACACTGATGATGGCGTGCCCAAGCCGATCGGCGCCACGATCCGCAACCCGGCGCTCGCCGCTATCCTGAAGCACATTGCGGCAGAGGGGCCGGACGCCTTCTATGCCGGCGCCAATGCCGAGGCAATTTCCACCACGGTCTCGACCGCACCACGTAATCCCGCGCCCTTCACGCGAGCTGATCTCGCCGCCTATCGCGCCCGGGCGCAAGCGCCGGTCTGCGGCACCTATCGCGGCTACAAAGTCTGCGGGATGGCGCCCTCGTCGTCTGGGGGTGTCACCATCCTCCAGATGCTCGGGATGCTCGAACATTTCGATATGGCGAAGCTGGGGCCGAACTCACCGGTCGCATGGCACCTGATCGGCGAGGCGATGCAGCTCGCCTATGCCGACCGCGCGCAATATCTGGGCGACACTGCCTTCGTGAAGGTTCCGGTCGCGGGGCTGATCGACAAGGCCTATCTTGCGCGCCGCGCCAAACTCATCTCCGAGACGCGCTCGCTGGCGAGATACGAGCCCGGTACCCCGCCGGGTGCTGAGAAGCGCACCGCCGGCCTCGGCGTCGACGAGCATGGCACCACCGATTTCGTTGCTGCCGACGGCTCGGGCGACATCGTCACCATGACCTCGACGGTGGAAGGCTATTTCGGCAGCCAGCTCATCGCCAACGGCTTTGTGCTCAACAACCAGCTCACCGACTTCTCCTTCGCGCCGGAGAAGGATGGCGCGCCCGTCGCGAACCGGGTCGAGCCCGGCAAGCGCCCCTTGTCGTCGATGTCGCCGACGATCGTTTATGATCCATCGGGCAGGGTGGTGCTGGCGGTGGGCTCGGCCGGCGGGCAGCGCATCATCATGCATGTGCTGAAGACGCTGGTCGGCTTCATCGACTGGAAGCTGAGCGCGCAGGATGCGATCGACCTGCCCAACATCTTCTTCGGCGGCGGTGCGCTACTTGTCGAGAAGGGGGGCATGATGGACGACCTCGCACCGGATATCTCCAGGCTTGGGCAACCGGCTAATGCCGTTCCGCTCGCATCCAAGCTTAACGCCATTGAGCGCCTGCCCGATAGCCGTTGGCGAGGCGCCGCCGATCCGCGCAGCGAAGGGGTTGCGCTCGCGCAATAAGCATCCGAAACCGTAACGTCATGCAAGCCCGCCGGCGAGTATCGGCGGGTTGGAGGGGTCATGCGTCTGCTCGAACACTTTCCTAATCTCGTTTCCATGTTCTTCGCGCGCGTTGAGAAGAACGGCGACGCGCCCTTCCTGTGGAGCAAGCAGGGCGATGCATGGCAGCCGATCAGCTGGCGCGAGACTGCGCGGCAGGTGGCGGCGTTAGCCGCCTCGCTTAAGCGGCTCGGCCTGCACGCCGGTGACCGCGTGATGCTGGTGTCGGAAAACCGGCCCGAATGGTGCGTTGCCGATCTCGCGATCATGGCAGCGGGCTGCGTCACCGTACCCGCCTACACCACCAACACCACCCGCGATCATGCGCATGTGCTGGAGAATAGCGGCGCCCGGGCGGTGATCGTGTCGACCGGCAAGCTTGCCGCCACGCTGATCCCTGCCGTGCTGCGCTCGGGCCAATGCGAGCTGGTGATTGGAATCGACGCGATGCGGATCGGGCAGGTCGGCAGCTTCCGCTTCGAGAGTTTCAACGCGCTCATTGCGGTTCCGGCCGACGTCGCCGCCTGCGTCAGCGAAGCGCACAGCTTGGGCCGCGGCGATCTCGCGTGCATCATCTACACCTCGGGCACCGGCGGCGCGCCGCGTGGCGTGATGCAGCATCACGGCGCGATCCTCCACAATGTCGAGGGCGCGACGCACATCATTTCCGAGGATTTCGGCTGGGGAGACGAGGTGTTCCTCTCCTTCCTGCCGCTCAGTCACGCCTATGAGCATACAGGCGGTCAGCACTTCCCGATCGCGCTCGGCGCCCAGATCTACTACGCCGAGGGGCTCGAAAAACTCGCCTCCAACATCGAGGAGGTCCGGCCCACGATCATGGTGGTGGTGCCACGCCTATTCGAAGTTCTACGCACACGCATCGCCAAGGCGATCGAGAAGCAGGGCGCGGTGCCGTCCTGGCTGCTGGAGCGCGCACAGGCGATGCCGGACAAGCCGAAGCTCTGGCAGCGGCCGATGGACCTGATGCTCTCGGCGACGATCCGCAAGAAGGTGCGTGGCCGCTTCGGCGGGCGGATGAAGGCGCTGGTGTCGGGCGGCGCGCCGCTCAACCCGGAGGTCGGCCGCTTCTTCTCGTCGCTCGGCCTGACGATGCTGCAGGGCTATGGCCAGACCGAGGCCGCCCCGATCATCAGCTGCAACCGACCCAAAGCGGGGCTCAAGCTCGACACGGTCGGCCCGCCGATGCAGGGCGTCGAGGTACGGATCGCCGAGGATGGCGAGATCCAAGTGCGCGGCGAACTCGTTATGAAGGGCTATTGGCGCAACGAGGAAGAGACCGCGCGGGTGCTAGATGCCGACGGCTGGCTCGCCACCGGCGACATCGGCCATCTCGACGACAAGGGCCGGCTCGTCATTACCGACCGTAAGAAGGACATCATCGTCAACGACAAGGGCGACAATGTCGCGCCGCAGCGCGTCGAGGGGATGCTGACGCTCCAGCCGGAGATCCTCCAGGCGATGGTGATGGGCGATCGGCGGCCCTATCTGGTCGGCCTGGTCGTGCCCGATCCCGAGTGGCAGGCCGAATGGGCGCAGGCGCAGGGGGTCGGGAACGACACTGCGCTTCTCGCGCAGAATCCCCTCTTCCAACGCGCCTTGCAGGCCGCGGTCGATCGCGTGAACGCGGACCTCTCGACCACCGAGAAGGTGCGCCGCGTGCTGGTTGCCGAGGAGGCCTTCACCATCGAGAATGCGCAGCTCACGCCTTCGATGAAGATCCGCCGCCACGTGATCCGGGGCGTCTACGGGCCCCGGCTCGACGCGCTCTACAAGGCGTCCGCTTACTGAGCCTTCTTCACGCGCGGATAGGGTACGAAATCGTTCAGCGGGCAGGAGCCGTAGTCCATCCCGCTGACCGGCTCGAACACATGCAGGATGTCGCCGCTGCACAGCGAGGTGGTGGGCGTGCGGCTGGCGATCGAGCGATCCTGCTTCAGGCTCGCGCAGTGTGGATCGTTGAGATAGTCGGGGCCACCCTTCATTCGATAGAGGATCGCCCCGGAATCGAAGATCTGGGAGCTGTCGATCAGCTGCTGCTGGATGCAGCTGACCGGCTTGCCGGCGGTGCGGCCGGCGAGCACCTGCTCGACCGTTTGGGTGTTGCGAAAGGCGTCGGCGGCGCTCGGGGTCAAGAGGATCAGTACAGCTGCGAGGGACAGGATGCGCATCACAATGTCCTTTCTACGCGAGGAACGCGCAGGCTCGCCTGACAGTACCTAGCCCCGAAATCCATCCTTGGCGGCGCGGCGCGCAGCGAGCTCCTCCACACTCCTGGCCCGCATGAAGGGATTTGTAGCACATTCGGCCGCAATCGTGGAGGGGAGCGTGGGTAGGCCCTCGGCGCGCAGCCGCTCGGCCTCGGCCAGGGCGTCGCGCATCGCGTTGTTGCCAGGCTCGGCCACCACCGCGAAGCGGCCGTTGGCGACGGTATATTCGTGGCCGCAACACACTCGTGTCTCCCCGGGGAGCGCGGCCAGCTTAGCCATGGCGCGGTACATGTCATCGGCCGTGCCCTCAAACAGCCTGCCGCAGCCCATCGCGAACAGCGTATCGCCGGTGAAGACGATCTCTGCGTCGGGCAAGTGGATGGCGACGTGGCCAGCGGTGTGTGCGCCGACCGCGATCACCTCGCCTTCATACGCGCCGATGCGCACCCGGTCGCCTTCCTCGACCACGCGGTCGAGGGTCGGGATGCGGCCCTTCTCGGACGGGCCAGTGATGGTGGCACCGGTCGCTGCCTTGATCGCCGCATTGCCGCCGACATGATCGCCATGCCAGTGGGTGTTCCAAACTTGCGTGATGCGCCAGCCCCGCGCGTCGGCGGCGGCCAGAACCGGCGCCGCCTCGCCCGGATCGACCGCCACTGTCTCTGCGCTGTCGGAATCGTGCATCAGCCAGACATAATTGTCGCTGAGCGCGGGGACGGGGACGAGCTCGATCGCCATGATGACCTTACCAGCTGCCTGTGTTGGGCATCGACGCCCAGGGTTCGGCAGGCGCGAGCGGCTGGCCGGCCTGGAGTAGCTCGACCGAAATATGGTCGGGAGTACGGACGAACGCCATATGACCGTCGCGCGGCGGGCGGTTGATCGTGACGCCGGCGTCCATCAGCTTCTGGCAGAGCGCGTAGATGTCGTCGACGCGATAGGCGAGGTGGCCGAAATTGCGGCCGCCATCATAGCCCTTCTCGTCCCAATTGTGAGTGAGCTCGACCTCCGCATGCTCGTCGCCGGGAGCGGCGAGATAGATCAGCGTGAAGCGGCCCTTCTCGCTGTCCATGCGGCGGGTTTCCTGGAGGCCGAGCAGTTCGAAGAAACGGATCGTCTCGGCCGGATCCGAAACGCGGATCATGGTGTGGAGATATTTCATTGCACCAATCTAGGCGTCGCCCCGTCGCTTGTGAACCGCTCAGCGGCCGGCGGCGGGTTTGGGCTGCTGCTGCGTGCCGCCGGTCGCGGCGAGCTCGGCGCGGGCGGATTTCGCGGCATCACTCTGCGGATCGGCCGCGACCGCGCGCGCCCATTGCGTGCGGGCATCGTCCATATTGCCGGCGGCGGCTGCGATGTTGCCCGCCTCATAGAGCACGTCTGGTTCATTGGGCGCGCGCAACATCGCCTCCTTGATGTCGGCGGCGGCCCGCGCGGCGTCGTCCATCCGTCGCGCGAGGGTGGCAGACAGGAGCCACGCCATCGGGTCAGCGGGCACGAGCGCCAGCGCCTGATTCATGTCGCCGCGCGCCGCGCCAAGGTCATTCGCCGCGACGTCGGCGCGGGCGCGATCGAGCAGCGCCTCGCCCTTCATCGGATCGGAAAGCGCCGGGTTGGCGATCGCGTTGGACAGCGCCGCGCGCGCCCGCACTGCATCACCTCCGGCAAGCGCGGCATTGCCGGCCGATACCCACAGATTTGCGGCGCGCCGATCTCGCGTGCGGTCGGCAATGTCGGCAGCGGCCGAGAAGGCGTCGGCAGCGCCCTTCCAGTCCCCGGCGGCGCTGCGCGCGATGCCTAGGCACTGCGCGGCTGGCACGCCTCCGCCGGTGCTCGCCCAGGCGGTCGCTACCTGCGCGGCGGCGGCGGGATCGGTGTCGCTCTTCTTCACGCACGCAGTAAAGCGGGCCTGCGGGCTGCTGGAATCGGGCGGCCCTGCCGGCGCGGGAGCGGCGGCGAGCAGCAGGGCGAGAGCAGCGATCACAGGGTCTCCATCAGCGATTCGACGGTGCGCACCAGCAGCGTCAGATCCTGCGGGCGCGACAGGCGATGGTCGCCATCCTTGACGAGGATGGTCTGCACGTCGGCTGAACGCATGAGCACGGCGAGGCGACCCGCCACCCAGGCCGGCACCTCCGGATCGGCTTCACCCTGGATCAGCCGCACCGGCCCATCGAAGGCGATCGGGCCGCCGAGCAGCTTCAGCGTCTCGGCCGAATCCCAGAAGGCGCGGGTGGTAACGAGCGGGGCGCCATAGGGAGATGGTAGTTCGAGCCGACCGTCCCGCATGATGCGTGCCTTCTCCTCGGCCGAATAGCCCCAGTCGGAAAAGTCGGGTGCGGCGGCGACGCCGATCAGAGCGCGCACCCGATCGGGCCGCGCAAGTGCCACGAGCAGCATCAGCCAGCCCCCCATCGATGAGCCGACCAGCACCAGGTCGCCTTCGCTCGCGTCGACCATGGCGAGCGCGTCGTCGCGCCAGCGCGCGAGCGTGCCATGCTCGAACACGCCCTCGCTCTCGCCAGTGCCGGCATAGTCGAAGCGCAGCATCGCGCGACCGGAGTGCGCGGCCCACGCGTCGAGCGCCTGCGCCTTGGTGCCCATCATGTCGGAGGCATAGCCCGGTAGGAACAGCAGTGCCGGTCCGCGTCCCTCCCGGATGCGGAAGGCGAGGCGGGTACCGTCGACGGACTCGTGGAAACGCGGGGGCGCCGCGCCCGTCAGATCACCCATCCGCCGCTGCGCATTTCGATAGCGGCGTTGCGCCGGGCGGCGCGCTTGCGGACCAGCTTGTCGTGAAGCTGGGCGATCGTGGTGCTGCCGCGCGTCTCGAACAGCGCGGGCACCACCGCATGGATTAGGCAGGCGAGGCCGCCGCCGATCATCGCCAAACCGAAGCGCGAGGCCTCGCGCAGATGTTCGCCATAGCTTTCGCCGACATCGGCGGGGTGGTCGAGGAACAGCTTGCCCAGCATGACATCATCCTTGGCCCAGATCGCGTGGCCGCATCATCCTATGCGGCGGAGCCGAGGTCCAGCGTCTCCTTGGCGGGAACGAGAGAGCGTTCCCACCGCGCGACCGCCGCCGTCGCCACCGCATTGCCGATCACGTTGGTGCCCGACCGGCCCATGTCGAGGAACTGGTCGACCGCCAGCACCAGCAGCAGGCCCGCCTCGGGTATGCGAAAATGGCCCATTACCGCCGCGATCACCACTAGGCTCGCGCGCGGAACGCCCGCCATACCCTTCGATGTCACCATTAGGATCAGCACCATTAGGATCTGCTGACCCATCGAGATATCGATGCCATAGGCTTGCGCGATGAACATGGTCGCAAAGGTCATGTAGATCATCGAGCCGTCGAGGTTGAACGAATAGCCGAGCGGCAGCACGAAGCTCGCGATGCGGCGCGGCACGCCGAACGCTTCCAGCGCTTCGAGCAGGCGTGGGTAGGCGGCCTCCGACGACGCTGTGGAGAAGGCTAGCAGCGCCGGCTCGCGGATCATCCGGACGAGCGTCCGCGCCCGCCCGCCCAGCACGACAAAGCCCGCGCCGATCAGGATCGCCCACAGCAGCAGCAGCGTGAGGTAGAAGCTGCCGACGAAGCGGCCGAAGGTGACGAGGATGTGCGCGCCGTTGATCGCGACGGCATGTGCGATGGCGGCGAACACCGCAAAGGGCGCCACCCGCATCACATAGTCAGTGATCTTCAGCATCACCGCGACCAGCGCCTCGAGGCCGGCGACTAGCGGCGCGCCCCTCTCGCCTACCGCGACCAATGCCACACCCACGAACACCGAGAAGACGACGATCGGCAGAATGTCGTTGTTGGCCATCGCCTCGACGATCGAAGCGGGGACGATGTGGACGAAGAAGTCGTGCAGGTTGAAGCCGTGCTGGTCGAGCGCCATGGCCTCCGTCACCGGCGGCAGCGTCAGTCCGCTGTGCGCACCGGGCTGGAGCAGGTTCACCATCACCAGCCCGAGCGAGAGCGAGACGAGGCTCGCCCCCAGGAACCAGCCGAGTGTGCGCGCGCCGATCCGCCCCAGCGCTGACGTGTCGCCCATATGCGCGACCCCCACCACCAGCGTGGAGAAGACCAGCGGCGCAATGATCATCTTGATCAGCCGCAGGAACAGGTCGGTGAGGATGGTGAAATAGCCGGCCAGTTCGCCGAGCGCGGGATCTGGGATCGTTGCGTGCATCAGCAGGCCGGCGATGACGCCAAGCACCATGCCGATCAGGATCCAGAGGGTGAGGCGTTTCGCCACGAAAGCTCCACATTATGCTAGGATGGCGCACAAGAGGGGAGTGCTGGCCTCCGGTCAAGTCGCCGCCTGTCTGTCGTGGAACCGACAGGCTTTCGTTGCGCTTTGACGTGCCGATTCGCCAATGGAGGGCCGATGACACGCCTCGTGAACCTGCTTTTGCTAGCCGGTCTGCTCGCAACACCGCTGCGGGCCACCGCCCCGGACGACAGCACCACCCGAATCAACGCCGCCCCGGCACGTGACGGCTGGTTTCTCTGCGATGCCGTGGACGGACCCCATGCGCTATTCGCGGGAAAGCCGGACGCCAAGGGTATGGCGGTCATCACGCTGCTCGACCGACGCACCGGCCGCTTCGACACACAGACCTATCAGATTGGGCGTGGAGATCCGGGAGCGGGGCAAATCCATTGGTCGCTGGGACGAGGCGGGCAGACGGTCGGCGATGTCCACGGCTTCAATACCGGCATGATCGAGGAAGGCGGCGCCACCACGCCCCCGATCGTCGACGTGCGGCTCGATGACAAGCAGCTGGGCTGCCGCTGGCTTGCGCATACGCGCTTCGCCGGGCTCGATTCGCGGCGCAGCGTGGTGGTGACCGAGACGCCGCAGGGTCTCGTCTATCAGAGCTTCGATTTCGCGCGGCGCGGACCGGCAACGCGCCCCGACGGCGTGCAGCAGAGCAACAAGCCGACGCTTCGCTTACTTGGCGGCTCGGAGATTGTGGGCACGCGCGGCGGTTTTCGCTTTGCCAATGCCGACTATGTCTATTTCATCCAGCTTCCGCGCCAGGGCGAGCCGGCAACGCTGGTCGTTACCCGTGCCGGTCGGCTGGTGCAGACCGAGGCGCTGGTAGGCTTCACCTATGCGCCGCCGCTTGGCCGCGCGCCCGAACGCGTGAGTGCGGCGCTCGGCGCTGATGCGGTCTGGTCCGGCGCCGGGCTCGATACCTGCCGCGCCGCCGGTGATCCCAAGACAGTGGGGGACTGTTTGATCGAGCAAATGCGCAAGGGCGGTGCGTCTGCGGCGTCGATCGCCTTCACGCGCAAGCAGATCGCGGCAAATGATCCGGGCTATGTCTCGGCTTGGAAGCAGGCGGGGCCGGTCGGGATCGCCACTGTCACCTATCCGTTCCGCGCGAACACCAATGTCGGCACCGTGCTGGTGCCCGCTGCCGGCGATCCGATTCCGGTCGACGCCTATCAGCTGAGCGCCACGGACAAGGCGCGGGCCGATTATCGCGCGGCGCAAGCCCAGTATCCCGATGCCTTCCTGGTCCCGCCGGGAACGGTGTCGATCGCCAAGATTCCGAGCGGCGGCCTCCGCATCCTGGTCACAACGCCGACCGCCGTCTGCCATGCCTGTGCACCCGCGGGCACGATCGTGGTCGGCTATGACTTCGATGCTGCCGGTCACTTTCTGGGCTCGGGAGTCGTCGCCGTCGCGTGAGGGCGTCGCAGACTTGCCTCCATCGCCTGCAGGCGGGTAAGCGCCGAAGGTCGTTTTACTACCTTTCGAGAGACTCCACCCATGTCCGCGATGCTCAAGATCACGCTGCCCGACGGTTCCGTCCGTGAGGTGGCTCCGGGGACTACCCCGGCAGACATCGCGGCGGCGATCGGGCCGGGCCTCGCCAAGGCGGCGATCGCAGCCAAGGTGGATGGAGAGCTGCGCGACATCGGCCGCCCGCTGGAGGCCGACGCGCAGCTCGCGCTGGTGACGGCGAAGGACGAGGCAGATGCACTCGAGCTAGCGCGCCACGACTATGCACATGTGTTGGCGGAGGCGGTGCAATCGCTCTTCCCGGGCACGCAGATCACCTTCGGGCCGGCGACGGATGATGGCTTCTATTACGACTTCGCGCCGGCCGAGCGTCCCTTCACGGAAGAGGACCTACCTGCGATCGAAGCGGAGATGCGCAAGATCATCGCAGCCGACAAACCGCTGAAGCGTGAGGTCTGGACGCGCGAGCAGCTCATCACCCGCTGGAAGGCCCACGGCGAGAGCTTCAAGGCCGAGTGGGCCGGTGAGCTCCCGGAAGACGAGGAACTGACGGTCTATCGCTCAGGCGGCGACTGGCTCGACATGTGCCGCGGACCCCACCTCGCCTCTACCGGCAAGCTCGCGGCGGACGCATTCAAGCTGACGCGCGTATCAGGCGCCTATTGGCGCGGCGACCAGAAGAATGCGATGCTGTCGCGCATCTATGGCACCGGCTGGCTCAACAAGAAGCAGCTTGAGCAGCATCTGACGCGGCTGGAGGAGGCCGCCAAGCGCGACCATCGCAAGATCGGCCAGGAGATGGACCTGTTCCATCTCCAGTCCGAGGCGCAGGGCAGCGTGTTCTGGCACCCTAAGGGCTTCGTGATGTGGCGCGCGCTGGAGGCCTATATGCGCCGCCGGCTCGATGCAGCCGGATATCGCGAGGTGAAGACCCCGCAACTGATGGACGCGCGCCAGTGGGAGCAATCCGGGCACTGGGGCAAGTATCGCGAGAACATGTTCGTCGTGCCCGACGAGGTTCCCAACACTGAGGACGAGGGGCCGGTACTGACGGGCGAGGGCGATTTGATGGCGCTCAAGCCGATGAACTGCCCGGCGCACGTGCTAATCTTTCGCCAGGGCATCAAGTCCTATCGTGACTTGCCGATCCGCATGGCCGAGTTCGGCTGCTGCCACCGAAACGAGCCGCACGGCGCGCTCCATGGCATCATGCGCGTGCGACAGTTTACCCAGGATGACGCGCATATCTTCGTCCGGGCCGACCAGCTGGTCGAGGAGGTGCGGCTGTTCTGCGACCTGCTTGACGTAATCTACAAAGATCTTGGCTTCGATTCCTACGCGATCAAGCTGGCGCTCCGGCCCGACAAGCGCTTCGGTTCCGACGAGATGTGGGACTGGGCCGAGCAGTCGCTGCGCGACGCCGTAGCCGAGACGGGCCGCGCCACGCCGGAATTCGGCTGGGAGGAACTGCCGGGCGAGGGTGCCTTCTACGCGCCCAAGCTCGAATTCCACCTGACCGACGCCATCGGGCGGACGTGGCAGTGTGGCACGCTTCAGACCGACACGGTGCTGCCCGACCGGCTCGATGCGAGCTATGTCGGCGAGGATGGCGCGCGCCACCGTCCGATCATGCTCCACCGCGCGATCCTCGGCACCTTCGAGCGCTTTCTCGGCATCCTGATCGAGCATCATGCAGGCCGCTTCCCGCTCTGGCTGGCGCCGGTACAAGCGGTGGTGGCGACGATCGTGTCTGATGCCGACGACTATGCGCTGGAAGTGAAGACCGCGCTCGAGGCCGCCGGGCTGCGCGTCGAGACCGATCTGCGCAACGAGAAGATCAACTATAAGGTGCGCGAGCACAGCCTCGCAAAGGTTCCCTACCTGCTCGTAGTCGGCAAGCGCGAGGCCGAGGAGCGCACCGTGGCGCTGCGGCCCCTCGGTGCCGACGCGCGGCAGGAGGTGATCGCCCTCGATGTGCTGGTCGACCGGCTGAGGCGGGAGGCGTTGGCGCCAGATCTCGCCCGGTGACCGACGTCGGGCCGACGCTGGCGGTCTATCTGATCGCGGCGCCGGCCGAGATTGGCGGCAGTTTCTCCTTCTGGTCCGGGATGCGTTCGGGGGCGAGCGCTTGGTAGCCGAACAGGCATCGCCATGCTCAGCCTGTTCGGCTGGGCCCTTACCCTCGCCGAGCCGGCGGCAGCGGGGCGGGCTTATGCGGCCTATGGTGGCATCTACGTGTCGTAAGCCGTGGCGCGGATGTTACTGGTCGAGCGCGAACCGGTGACGCGCACGGATGTGGCAGGTGTGCTACTATGCCTGTCCGGATGCGCCGTCATCCTCGCCGGGCGGCGTTGAGTCCGTCTTCCGTTCCGGCCCGTGAATCACTATATCGCGCACAATCAGGCTACAAACAGGAGAAGCCGTTATACGACCGCCGATGATGCGCCGCCCGCTGGGTGCGCCCCCGATGCCGCTGAATGGCCCCCGTTTCGACGAGTTCATCAACGTACCCAAGGTGCGCGTGATCGATGAGGCGGGCGAGAATCTGGGCGTGATGTACACGCGCGAGGCGATCGAGCAGGCGCATGAGCTTGGCCTCAACCTGGTCGAGGTTTCTCCCAACGCCGATCCGCCCGTGTGTAAGTTCCTCGATGTGGGCAAGCACAAGTACGAGGCGCAGAAGAAGGCCAACCTTGCGCGCAAGAGCCAGAAGACGCAGGAGATCAAAGAGATCAAGATGCGTCCGAACATCGACGATCACGATTATCAGACCAAGATGAAAAAGATCTTCGAGTTCATCGAGGAAGGCGACAAGGTGAAGTGCACCCTGCGTTTCCGTGGTCGCGAGCTCGCACACGGCCAGCTCGGCATGCAGGTACTCCAGCGCGTCCAGGCCGACACAGCGGAGGTCGCCAAGGTCGAGCAGTTCCCGCGCATGGAAGGCCGCCAGATGCTGATGGTGCTGGCGCCGAAGTAAGCCCATGTTCAAGCGGATAGATGGAATCCTGTCGCCGGCGGCGCTGGCAGAGCTGCGCCGCATCGCGGCGGCGGGCCCCTATCTCGATGGGCGGGTGAGCAACCCGCACAACACCGCGAAGAAGAACGCCTTCCTCGGCAATCAGGAAGGTCGTGCCGCCTCCGCCAAGATCATGGCGGAGGCGCTGCTCGCCCATGAAGACTTCCGCAACTACGCCTTTCCCAAGGTGGTGGCACCGCCGCTCATCACCACCTACCGCAAGGACATGGCCTACGGTCTCCACGCCGACGCCGCGTTCATGCCGATCGGCCAGCGCCCGCTGCGGTCGGATCTGAGCTGCACCATCTTCCTCAGCGATCTCGACGCCTATGAGGGCGGCGCGCTACGCATCGTGCTCGGTGATACCGAGGTCGCGATCCGCTATCCGGCCGGCTCGGCGATCGTCTATCCGTCCAACACCCTGCATGAAGTCACGCCTGTCACGCGCGGCGAACGGCTGGTGGGGCTGACCTTCATCGAAAGTCGCATTGCCGATCCGCAGCTGCGCGAATGGCTCTATGAGTTAAACGAGGTGGCGGCACTCGAGGGGCTCGGCATGCGGCCGGAAAATTACGGGCGGCTGCAGCGCGTCCAGGCCAATCTTCTACGCCTTTGGGGCGATGCGGGCTGATCGCTGGCCAAGCACGGCGTCGATCCAGCGGAAGGTATGGCCCAACACCGCGAAGAACAGTGCCATCAGCAGCATGTTGGCCGCCACGGTGGCGCCTCCCCGCGTCGCGACGTTCATGAATGGATAGGGATACCAGCCGGTCGCCGCGCCATGGGCGAAGGTCCAGGCGGCATAGACGGCGGGATAGGTCAGCCAGTGGAGCGGCGCGGACCGCGCAATGCCGCCATGGCGACCGAAGACGACCCAGCCCGACAGCCACATCGCCGGTACCAGCCGGTGGACCAGCAGATTGCCCCACCAGCCTATTGGTGTGAGCGGGACCTGCTTCGCCAGTAGCAGCTGGAAGATGATAGCGACGACGCTGACATAGACGGAGATCGCCGTGCGCGCCGCGGGCCGGCACGACCAGCGGTGCAAGTTGCCGCGGCTCCGGGCGATGCCGGCGCTCGCCACCATGACCAGCATGTTGGTGAGGGTGGTGAAGAAGCTGAAATAGAGGAGCAGGCGCTCGGGCCAGATCTCGGGGTGGCGCGCAATCGTGACATAGAGCTCCATGGCGAGGCCGGTCAGCGCTAGCAACGCGAGCAGGCCGTGCCAAAGGCGCGACGGTTTCACGAATCCGGCTCCCAAAGCTCGATCGGATTGCCTTCCGGGTCGTGGATGCGCGCGAAGCGGCCGATGCCGGGCATGTCCCATTCGGCACGCCGTTCGACCTCGATGCCGGCGCCGACCAGGCGGGACAGCAGCTCGCCGAGCCCCTCGACGCGCAGGTTTAGCATCCACTGGCGATCGGCGGCGAAATAGTCGCTGTCGGCAGGGAAAGGGACGAAGGCGGTGGGGCCGGTGTGCTGGGTCCAGATCGCGCCTTCACCGGCATCGATGCCGAGGTGGCGCGCATACCATGCGGCCAGCGCCTCTGGATCGCGCGTGCGGAAAAAAAGTCCGCCAATGCCAGTCACCCCCATCTCGTTCCCCCTGCAATTGAACGGCAGTTAGGCCGCCTCTTCGAGTGCTTCCCCGGCGGCGGCGGCGAGCAGGCGTCGCTCGAGCGCTTTCAGCCGCTGCGATCCCGTCAGCTTATCGCCGGTCAGGTCGGTCAGGTAGAAGGTGTCGACCGCGCGCTCGCCATAGGTCGCGATGTGCGCCGAGTGGATCGTCACCTTAGACTGAAACAGCGCATGCGCCAGCGCGTGGAGCAGCGCTGGCCGGTCGCGCGCGTTGACCTCGATCACCGTATAGCGGTTCGACGCCTTGCTATCGATCAACACCACCGGCTCGATTTCGAAGGCGTCGGCGCGGATGCGGGGGAGGGGCTTGGCCGCCAGCCGATCGGCGAGTCGGGTGCGGTTGGCGAGCGCGTCCTCGATGGCGAGGCGCAGGCGCACCAGCCGCTCGGGATCGTCGAAGGGCCGGCCGAACGGATCCTGCACCAGGAAGTTGTCGATTGCCCGGCCGTCGCGCGTGGTGTGGATGCGCGCGTCAATGATGTTGCCGCCGGCGACATGGATCGCGCCGGCGATCCGGTAGAACAGGCCAGGATGGTCCGATGCGTAGACGGTGACGAGCGTCGCCTCCCGCTCGGCATCGGGGCTGGCGGTGATCGAGAGCGGGTGCCCGCTCTCGTCCGCCCCGGCGATGGCGCGGGCATTGGCGAGGAGGATGTCAGGTGCCTCTGCCACCCAATAGCTTTCCGGCATGCGGCCGGCGAAGGCGGCGAATTGCGCCTCGTCCCACCCGAGGGCCTGGCGCAAATGTGCCTGCTTGTCCTCAATCCGCTCGCGCCGGCCTTTCTGCTTGTGGCCGAGCCGCAGCACCTCTTCGGCCGCAGTGTAAAGATCGCCGAGCAACTGGCGTTTCCAGCCGTTCCACACGCCTGGGCCGACCGCCCGGATGTCGACGATAGTGAGTAGCAGGAGCAGGCGCAGGCGTTCCGGCGACTGCACCTGCTCGGCGAAATCGAGGATGGTCTTGAAGTCGGAAAGGTCGCGCTTGAACGCCGTTGCCGACATCAGCAGGTGCCAGCGCACCAGCCAGGCAACCATCTCGGTCTCCGCCCCGCTCATCCCGAGCCGGGGGCAGAGCCGCTGCGCCACCTCGGCGCCGAGAATCGAATGATCGCCGTCGCGGCCCTTGGCGATGTCGTGCAGCAGCACCGCGACATAGAGTACGCGCCGCGCGACGACCTGGTGGATGAGGCCGGTTGCCAGCGGGTGATCGGTGGGCAGCTCGCCCTTCTCGATGCGATTCAAGAGCTCGATGGCGTGGATGGTGTGCTCGTCCACCGTGAAGTGGTGGTACATGTCGAATTGCATCTGCGCGACGACACGGCCGAAATCGGGCACGAAGCGGCCGAAGACGCCCGCCTCGTTCATCCAGCGGAGCACTGTGCCGGGGGTGCGCGGGCTGGTCAGTAGCTCCAGGAAAAGGGCATTGGCGCGGGGGTTCTCGCGGACCCCATCAACCAGCTTGGCGTCGCGGGACGCCTGGCGCATGGCGAGCGGATGGATCTCCAGGCCATGTCGGTCGGCCAGCGTGAACAGCTCGACCAGCCGCACCGGATCCTCAGCGAAGAAGGTGTCAGACGGCGTCGCCAGCCGGCCGCGATCGGTGACGAAACCCTCGAGCTTGCGCGGGCGCCGCCGCGCCCCGATCATCGGCATGGTGAAGCGGCCACCCTTGCGGGCGAAGGTCTCGTCGAGATGGGCGAGGAACAGCCCGGTTAGCGTGCCGACCGTTTTCGCGGTCAGGAAATAATGCTGCATGAATCGCTCGACCGGCGAGCGGCCGGGGCGGCGATTGTAGCGCATCCGGATCGCGATATCGCGCTGGAGGTCGAAGGTCAGCCGCTCCTCGGCGCGGCCGGCGACGATGTGGAGGTTGCAGCGCACCGCCCACAGGAAATTCTCGGCGCGGTGGAA
>FTCZ01006848.1_pt1 | contig 19379 bp, 10 predicted proteins | sample 1658871 | NCBI WGS metagenome assembly FTCZ01 (sample SAMEA3914864, study PRJEB12502) | metagenome | biome: forest; material: soil | place: USA | collected 2012-03-12 | depth 0.3 m
CCCCCCCCCCCCGCCCCCCCCCGCCCCTCCGCCGCCCGCCGAGACCAGCGCGGTGCCCTACCAGCCGTTCCCCGCCACCTGGCAGGCGACGATCGACGCGCTGGTGGCCAAGGGCAATATTCCCGGCGCCGTCATCATCGTGAAGTCGCCCGACTGGGGCGTCCGCGTCGGCGTCACCGGCGAGGCCAATCTGATCTCGCACCAGAAGATGTCGCCCGACATGCAGTTCCGCGTCGGCAGCGTTACCAAGGCCTTCCTCGCGCAGGCCGTCCTCCGGCTCGAGCAGGAGGGCAAGATCCGGCTGAGCGACAAGGTCACGAAATATATCGGCGACGACAAGACGGTCGCCGGCATCCCCTATATCGACAAGATCACGGTGGCCGATCTGCTCCAGATGAAATCGGGCGTTTCCAACTATCTGGAGGATAGCGGCATCGGCTTCTCGCCGCAGATCACGCCCGAGCGACCGATCGCGCCAGAGGAGCTTGTCAGCGCGGTGAGCACAACCGGCCATGTCATGAACAAGCCGCCGGTGGCCCCGCTGTTCGCGCCGGGCGACAGCTATATCAACCCCTATTGGGCCACCGTGCTCGGCGAGCCCCCGCCCGAACCCGCGCCCTATCCGGCGTGGAATTATTCCAACACCAACTACATCCTGCTCGGGATGATCGTGCGCAAGGTGACGGGCCTGCCGCCCGAGGAATTCCTGCGCCGTACCGTGTTCGACGTCGCTGGCCTGAAGAACACCTATTTCGCCACCGACGCCAGACAACTGCCGGCCATGCACGGCTACACCAAATGGGGCTCCATCCCCTATCCGGTGCAGGTGTACGACACGTGGTGCGACGTGACGGCGACCAATCCCAGCTATGCCTGGACCGCCGGCGCGATCGTCTCCACGCCGTGGGATCTGCTGAAGTTCGAGGATGCGATGTTCGCGACGGACACGCTCCTCGACCCCGGTACCAAGAACAAGTGGCTGACCTTCGTCTCGGCCGACATCCACGTCGGCTGGGAGCCGATGCAATATGGCGTGGGCGGGCTGATGCAGGCCCAGCGCGGCTATGGCACGGCGCGCGGCCATGGCGGCGCCTTCCCCGGCTACAAGACGCTGATCTATTATTTCGGCGACCAGAAGACCTCCTTCGTCCTCGCCTCCAACACCTGGGACGACGAGTGGGAGGAGGTGATGCTCGATCAGGTCATGCCGCAGGTGAGCTCTGCCGTGACCACGCCGCAGCCGGCGAATGACGCGGTCCTTCCCGGCGGCACAGCCCGGCTCGGCTGGCAGGCCGGCCGCATGTATGGCGACAAGTACGACATCTACTGGGGCACCAGCCAGGACGCGGTCGACCGGGCCAGCGCCGACAAGCATCCGGGCGTCGAGCGGCAGACCGTCACCAGCCTCACCGCGTCCGTGCCCGTAAAGGCCGGCACGACCTATTACTGGCGTGTGGACACGATCTCGCCGGGGCAGAGCCTGCCCTTCGTGATCGGCCCCACCTGGCGCTTCCAGACCCAGTAGGATCGCGAGCCATGTGCGGCATCGCCGGCATCTTCAGCCCGGACAGGAGCCGACCGATCGATGGCGCGATGCGTGCCGCCATGGCGGCGACGCTGCGCCATCGAGGGCCGGACGACGAGGGGAGCTACAGCGCGCCGGGCATCGCGCTGGGCTTCACGCGCCTGTCGATCGTCGACCTCGCCACCGGCAACCAGCCGCACCGCGACGAGAGCGGCGACATCGTCTCGGTCTGCAACGGCGAGATCTACAATCACCGCGAGTTGCGGCGCGGGCTGGAGACGCGGGGCCACCGCTTCCGCTCGCGCTGCGACGTCGAGGTGCTGGTGCATCTCTACGAGGAGCAGGGCCTCGATCTGGCGACGGGGCTCAATGGCCAGTTCGCCTTCGCCATCCACGATCGCCGCCGCCACCGACTGCTGCTTGGCCGCGATCAGGCCGGGATCGCGCCGCTCTTCTATACGGAGGTGGACGGCCAGCTGCTGTTCGCCTCCGAGATCAAGGCGTTGCTGGCGCATCCGGGCGTCGAGCGCCGGGTCAACCTGCGCGGGCTCGATCAGATCCTGACCTTCCCCGGCTTGCGCAGCCCGACGTCGATGTTCGAGGGCATCCATGCGCTGCCGCCCGGTCATCTGCTGGTGGCCGAAGGCGGCCGGATCAATGTCGCCCAATATTGGGATCTCGCCTATCCGGTTACGGACGCCACGCCCGTGCCGGACGATCCCACGCCGATCATCGACCAGCTCGACGCGCTGCTGCTGGCCTCGGTGCGCCGGCGGCTGGAGGCGGATGTGCCGGTCGGGCTCTATGTCAGCGGGGGGCTGGATTCGAGCCTGATCGGGGCGCTGGCGAAGCACGCGGCGCCGGACCGGCATTTCCATTCCTTCTCCATCACCTTCGCCGACGCCGCCATCGACGAGCGCGCCGCGCAGCGACGGATGGCCGGGGTGCTCGGCACCCATCATCACGAGTTCGAATTCTCCCCGGACGAGATCGTCGGCCGCCTCCGGCAGGCGGTGATCGCGGCCGAGGCGCCGCTCAAGGAATCCTACAACACCTGCTCGCTGGCGCTTTCCGCGCTGGTTCGCGAGAGCGGGCACAAGGTCGTGCTGACCGGCGAAGGCGCGGACGAGCTGTTCGGCGGCTATGTCGGCTATCGCCTCGACGCGGCGGGCGGTCGGCCACGCGGCATCGCGGACGGGATCGAGGCGCTGCTGGAGGACGAGCTCCGCACCGACCTGTGGGGTGACAGCGGCTTTTTCTACGAGCGCGACTACGCTCTGTTCCGCGAAGCGCGGGAGGGCCTCTACGCCGCCGACGTGGCGGCGCAGCTGCCGCTCTTCGACTGCACGCGAGAAGCGGTGGTCGACCGCAACCGCATGGCCGGGCGGCACCGGCTGCACCAGCGTTCCTACTCGGACTTCAAGCTGCGGCTCGCCGACCATCTGCTCGCCGACCATGGCGACCGGGTGGCCTATGCCCATTCGATCGAGGCGCGCTATCCCTTCCTCGACAGCGATCTGATCGATTTCGTCCGCACCATCCCGCCCGGCCTGCTGGTGCGCGACGGCACGGAGAAATGGCTGCTCCGTCAGGTCGCGGCGCGCTATCTGCCGCCGGCGCTGGCGAAGCGCGAGAAGTTCGGCTTCGTCGCCCCTGGCGCCGCCTTCCTGCTGCAACAGGGGGTCGAGTGGATCGATGACCTGCTCTCCCCCGCCCGCATTCGCCGACAGGGCTATTTCAACGCCGACGCCGTCGAGCGTCTGCGCCGCCAGCAACTCGACGGCGGCCACCGCCCCAACGCGACCTTCGATACCGACGTGCTGATGCTGGTCCTGACCTTCGGGCTATTTCTGGACGCCTTTGGCCTGCCCGACCGGACCTGAGCCCGGATCGAGCAGGAAGGGCACGCCGGCCGCCCCGCCGCCCAGCACCACAACCTTGCTGTTGGGCGAGGCGGCCAGATGCTCCAGCGCATCGATACTGCGCCATTGCAGCAGCGAGACATGCGCCCGGTCGGCGAACTCGCGCGCGCCCTCGGCCTCGATGCGCCAGCTCTGGCGGCGCAACTCGGCCTGCTTGAGGATAAACGGCGCGGCGAGTGCCTTCTGCTCGTCTGCCAGCTTCTCCTGGATCTGCGCCTGCACGCGCGGGGGGAGCGTGATCTCAGTCACCAGCACGCGGTCGAGCGTCACCCAATGCCCCCGCACCGACCGGCGCGCCGCCTCCTCCACCCGACCCGCCAGTTCCGCCTCGCCGAGCACGCTCAGATCCTCGGGGCGGAACTGGCGGACGACGTGGCGGACGGCGGCGATCACGTCCGGCCATACCACCGTCTCCCGATAGCGTGGGCCGACCGAACGATGCAGGATCGTCAGCTGATCGGCGCGCGGCGCGAAGCGGACCGTCACCTTCATCGACACCTGCAGGCCGTCGCTGGTCAGCACATGGACGGTGTCGTGCATGTCCTGAAGGCGCAGATCGTAGACGGTCATGCGATCCCACGGCCAGATCGCCCAATAGCCCTCGCCATAGCGCCGATCCATGATCGTGCCCCGCGTGCGGGACCACAGCACGCCCGCCTGCCCCGAGCCGACGGGGATGAAGATGTCCCGCCACAACGCCAGCAGCAGCAGCAATAGTGCCAGAGCCACGACCATCAGCCGGAAACGCAGCTTCGACACCCCAAGGCGCGGGATCGTGGCATCGAGCACCCCTCCCTGCCCGTCATTGGCGGCCGGCGCGAAGGCAAGCCGCTTCAACTCCGCCTGGATCATGCCCTCGCCCTCCGCCGCTGCTTCACCGACTGGACGCGCCCCAGCTCCATCTTCACGACGGTATCGGCGATGCCGAAATATCGATCGTCATGGGTAGCGACGAGCAGCGTCTTGCCCAGCCGCTTGAGGTCCGGAAGCAGATCTTCGTAGAAATAGCGCCGGAATTCAGGATCCTGCTCGGCAGCCCACTCATCGAAGATCAGCACCGGCCGATCCTCCAGCAGCGCCACCACCATGGCGACGCGCTTGCGCTGTCCGGTCGAGAGTTCGCGCGTCGTGAAGGCGCCGTCGGCATAACCGACCTTGTGGGCGATGCTCATATGGTCGAGCTGGGCCACGACGGCCTCTTCCTCCGCCGCGACGCCATAAAGCTTCGCGAACAGGTGGAAATCGCTGAAGATCGCGCCGATCATCTCGCGCAGATTGGGAAGGCGGCCGACCGGCACCGGCCTGCCGTCGATCATCAGCGCGCCCGCCGTCGGCGGATAGAGGCCGGCGATCACCTTGAGCAGCGTCGTCTTGCCGCTGCCGTTGCCGCCGACGAACATCGTGATCTCGCCCTGGCGGATGCTGAGGTCGATCGGGCCGATGCTGAAACCGCCCATGTCGTTGCCCGGATAGCGGAACTCGATGCCACGGCATTCGATCGTCCGCGCGAACGGCAGGCGACGCGGCGGTCGCGCCGTGCCCGACGAGCGCGCGACATGATCGATCGCCGCCTCTAGCGCGACGAGCGAGGCCGCCGCGCGGTCGGCCTTCGCGGCGGCCGGGATGGCGGTGACGATGGTGGAGATCGGCCCGAAGATGAACAGCACCGTCGCCACCAGCTCCGACGCGATCGGCGCGAAGCCCGTCAGCACCCGGGGCAGCACGAACACGATCACGCCCAGCAGGACATAGAAAAAGCATTGCGAGAAGACGGCGTTGCGGTTGTAGACGCCGGCCGTGCGGATCTTGATGTCGCGCAGCCGGTCGGCCACGCCGCTCAGTTCCTTGACCACCGCGATCCGGCGCGTGTGGCTGAGCTTGATCTCCTTCAGCCCGTCGATCAGATCCTCGATCAGGCCGATGACGCGGACCTCCTCGCCGATGCTGGCGTCGATCAGCCGCCCCAGTTCCTGCGCTCGCGAAAGATAGAGCAGGATGCCGACGACGATCACCGCGACAATGGTGAGGAACGCCGGCACCGACACCGTCAGCACATAGACGCCCGTGCAGACGATCATCACCACCGAATGCGCCGCCGCCACCAGCAACCCCTGCGATTCCGAGATGATGGCGGTGTCCTGCGTGATCGCCTGGAAGATGCGGGGCTTGCCGATCTGGTGGAGCAGCAGCAGCTCGGACTCCGCGATCCGCTCGGTCATGCGGACGCGGATGCGGTCCAGCATCTGCTCGAAGATCAGCGTCGTGGCATCGAAGGTGTAGCGCAACCCCACGACATAGAGCGCCATCGCGACGAGGAAGAAGCCGAGCAGCTGGAGGTTGAGCGCCCCGCTCCCGATCGTCGCCGATGCATGGTTGATGACGATCAGGATCGCGGTGTTGGCGGCGCTGGAAACGAGGATGGCGAGGAGGATGTCGCGCCGCGCATCCCCCGCCTCGCGGTTCAACAGGGCCAGGAGCGTCTTGGGCACAGTGCCTATTCCGCCGCCGGTTCATAGGAAGGCGCGGCGCCGATCAACGCCTCGATCTCGTCGAGGATGTCGGCGGCGGTGGCACTCGGCCCGGACGCCGCCGCCGGGGTCAGCGTGTCGAGCAGGTGCCGCCCGATCCGGTCCAGCGTCGGATAGTCGAACAGCAGCGAAGCCGGCAGCGTCCGCCCCAGCCCGCGATTGAGCCGGTTGCGCATGTCCACCGACATCAGGCTGTCGAAGCCCTGGTCGGCGAGCGGCTTGTCGGGGGCGATCGTCTCGCCTTGCCCGTAGCCGAGCGTCTGGCGGGCCAGTTCCTGAAGGTAGGCGCGCATCAGCCCCTCGCGCTGTCCGGGGAGCGCTTCGGCCAGTTCGGCGAGGATGTCCCGCGTGCCGGTCTCCCCCGCCGTATCGGGTGCCGTTGCTGCGGGCTTGTCGACCAGATCGGCGAACAGCCCGCCCGCCCCGTCGAGCGCGTGATGGGCCCCATAGGCCGCCCAGTCGATCGACGCGACGACCGCCTGCACCGGCGCCTCGTCGAGCAGGCGCCCCATCGTCCGGAGCGCTTCCGCCGGCGCCAGCGCGCGAATGCCCTGCGCGGCGAAGCGGTCCGTCTCCAGCGCCGCGGCCATGCCCGTCTCCGCCCATGGCCCCCAGTTGATGCTGGTCGCCGGCAGCCCCCGGCGACGGCGATGGATGGCGAGGCCGTCCATGAAGGCATTGGCGGCGGCGTAGGCCCCCTGGCCGAGATTGCCGATGATCGCCGCGACCGACGAGAACAGCACGAAATGATCGAGATCGAGACGCTTCGTCGCCTCGTGGAGATGCCACGCGCCGGCCACCTTGGGCGCCAGCACGCCGCCGAGCCGGTCCAGATCGAGATCGGCGATCATGCCGTCGTCGAGCAGCCCGGCCGCATGGATCACGCCCGCGAGCGGCGGAGCGGATGCCGCCGCGACCATCCGCTCCACGTCGCCTGCGACCGCCACGTCGCCTGCGATCACGGTAACGATCGCGCCCCGTGCCTCCAGTTCGGCGATGGCCGCGCGTGCCGCCTCGCTCGCGCCACGACGGCCCGCCAGAACCAGATGCCGCGCCCCCGCATCGACCAGCCAGCGCGCCATCCTGAGCCCGAGCGCGCCGAGCCCGCCGGTGACGAGATAATGGCGGTCGCCCCGGATCGTCCCGTCGGCTTGCCGTTTCGCCCTGCGATGATCGTCCTCGCGGCTGAGCACGATCTTCCCGACATGCCGCGCCTGCGCCATGAAGCGGAACGCCTCTTCCGCCTCGGCCATCGGAAAGACGGTGACGGGGAGCGGCGTGAGCCGGCCCGCCTCCACCTCGCCCAGCAGATGCTCGAACATCTCCGCCAGCATCGCCGGCTCCTCCAGCGCCACCGCGGCAAGGTCGAAGGGGCGGTAGAGCCAGGTCGGATCCTGCGCACGGACCCGCGCCTCGTCCCAGATGCCGATCTTGCCCATCTCGAGGAAGCGGCCGTGCGGCGCCAGCACCGCGAAGCTCGCCGCGATGAAATCGCCGTTGAGCGAGTTCAGCACCACGTCGACGCCCCGTCCGCCCGTCGCCTCGCGGATCTCCGTCTCGAAGGCGGTGCTGCGCGAGCTCATGACGTGGCGGACGCCCATGCTGCGCAGCAATTCTTGCTTCTCGGGCGATCCCGCGGTGGCGAACACCTCCGCGCCCCCCGCCAGCGCGAGCTGCACCGCCGCCATGCCGACACCGCCCGCCGCCGCATGGATCAGCACCCGGTCGCCGCTCTTCATGCCGCCGAGATGATGCAGCGCGTAATAAGCGGTGAGCAGGGCGGCCGGAAGCGAGACCGCCTCGGCCGCCGTCAGCGCCTCGGGCTTGCGGACGACCAGCGCGCGCTTCACGGTCACATGGCTGCCGATGCAGCCCGGCGCGGCCATGGCGATCACCGTCTCGCCGGGCGCCAGATCGGCGACGTCGGCCCCCACCGCCACGACGGTGCCCACCGCCTCGAAGCCCAGCAAGCCGGCCTCGCCCGGATATTGGCCGAGCGCGTTCAGCACGTCCCGGAAATTGAGGCCGGCGGCGAGAACCTCGATCTCCACCTCCCCGGCAGCAGGCGCGCGGCGCGCCCGTCGCTCGAAGCGCAGGTCGTCGAGCGTCTTGAGCGGCCCCCGGTCCAGCCGGTAGCTCTCACCCTCCGCCAGCTCGGGCAGCGCCACCGCCGCCGGGCCAGCGGGGGCCAGCCGTGCGGCGAAGGCCTGGCCCCGCCGGATGGCGATCTGGTCTTCGCCCCCGGCACGCTCGATCGCCTCGATCAGCGCCGCGACGCAGGCCGCCGTCGGCCGCGCTTCGACATCGACGAGGCCTCCCCACAGAGCCGGGCTCTCCTGCGCGATCGCCCGGCCGAAGCCCCACAGCAGCGCGCCGTCCAATGTCGGGCGGGTCGCGCCGCCGTCTTCGGGCACGACCGCCTGCGCCTGCCGCGAGAGCAGCCAGAGCCGCGCCTGCGCGGGCCATGATCCGTCACCCGCCTGCTGCACGAGCGGCAGCAGCGCGGCCAGGGCCGCCCGGCCTTCCCCGATCGGGTCGGTGCCTTCGCCATCCGCCAGGAACAGCAGGCGGACGCGGCTCGGGCGCCGCTCCTCCAGCCATTGCGCGATCGTCGCGCCGAGCCCGGCCGCATCGCGGGCCAGCTCGAGGCAGGTCCGTCCCTGCCCGCGCAGGCTCGCGCCGAGCGCCGCACCCCAGCCCGCCCCGGAGGAGACGACCACCCACGCCGCATCCTCCGCCTCCCCGGCGGGCGAGACGGGCTGCCACGCGATCCGGTGGACGGCGTCGCGATCATCGTCGCGCAGCTCCTGATAGAGCGTCTCGCGATCGGTGCGCTTGAGGAGGAAATCCTCGATCGCCAGCACGGCGACGCCATCCGCCGCGCAGGCGACGATGCTGGCCTTCACCAACTCGCCGGAGACGCTCACCTCGCTATAACACCAGAGCGGCTGGTCGAGGCTGCCATGCAGGCCGATGCGGCCCATGTGCAGCGGGATCAGCACGCTCTCGCCGTCGAGCAGATGCGCGGCGGATTGCCGGCAGGCGGGGAGCACCGTTTGCAGCAGGGAGTCGATCAGCCCGGGATGGATCGCCCCGTCGTCGATCCGCTGGCGCGCCTCGATGCGGCACAGCGCTTCGCCGTCACCCTTGAATATCTCGCGGATGCTCTGGAAGCCCTCCCCCGTCTTGTAGCCCAGCGTCTCGATCAGCGCGTAGAAATCCGGCGGGGCCATCCTCACCCCGCAGCGCGCGCGCAGGCCGTCCAGATCGACGCGCGGCGGCGATGCTGCGAGCGTGGCGATACGTCCGGCGGAATGGATCACCCAATCGCCGCCCGCGTCACCGGCGCGCCGGCTCGCGACGGTATAGGCCGAGCCGCTGCCTTCGATGCCGAGCTGCACGACGCGCGGTTGCCCCTCCTCGACCACCAGCGGAGCTGTGAAGGAAACATCCTCCAACAGCCGCCTCTTCCCCGCCGCCGCGAAAGCCATCGAGAGATGGGCGGCGGCCGGCGAGATGATCTTGCCGAAGATCTGGTGCTCGACGAGGAAAGCGGGCTCCTCCGCGGTGAACAGCGCCTCGTGGAGCACCGCGCCCGCCGGCAGCAGCTTCGAATGGACGCGACGCCCCAGATAGGGATGCCCCTCCCCGGCCGCCGCCGGGACGCCATGGCGCCCCGCATCGACGATCGGCGCGCGATAATAGCTCTTGCGCTGGAACGGATAGACGGGCGCCCGTGTCCGGCGGCCGCCGGAATGGGCGACCACGGCCTTCCAGTCGATCGCTGCACCAGCGGCGTAGAGGCGGCCGAGGCTGTCGAGCATCTGCCGACGATCCTCCCCACCGCGCAGGAGCGAGCCCAGGAACAGCCGCCCCTCGGCCGGGACGCTCTGCCGCGCGAGGCCGGCCAGCACCGGCGACGGGCCATATTCGAGGAAGACGGTTGCGCCGTCGTCCGCCAGCGTCGACACGGCTGCGGCGAAGCGCACCGGAGCCTCGATCTGCCGCGCCCAGTAGCCGGGCTCGGCCAGTTCGGCAGGTGTCGCGAGGCGGCCTGTGACCGTCGAGACGAAAGGCAGCGTCGGCTCCCCGAACCCTCGCGTCGCGACCTTCTCGAACGGGAGCACGATCGGACGCATCAGGCTGGAATGGAAGGCGTGCGATACGCGCAGCGGCTGCGCCTGGATGCCGGCCGCCTCCAGCAGCTCCAGCAGTTCGGCCACCGCCGGCTCGGGGCCGGACACCACGACGTCGTTGGGCGTGTTGATCGCCGCCAGCGAGACGCCGTCGCCGTCGCGCAGCATCGGCGCCACGAGTGCCTCGGGCGCGAACACCGCCGCCATGGCGCCCCCCGCCGGCAAGCCCTGCATCAGCCGCCCGCGCTCGCACACCATGTCCACCGCGTCCGCGAAGGGGAGGAGGCCCGCGACATGTGCGGCGGCATATTCGCCGATGCTGTGACCGCACACGACATCGGGCACGACGCCCCAGCTCTCCCACAGCCGGTACAGCGCCAGCTCGACCGCGAAGAGCGCCGGCTGGGCGAATCCGGTCTGCTGGAGTTCGGCGTCGGTCGCGTCCTCGCCGTAGAGAAGATCGGTCAGACGGCGCCCGAGCCTGTCGCCGACGGCCGCGTCGCAGGCGTCGATGGTGGCGCGGAACACGGGCTCGCTCCGATAGAGATCGCGCCCCATGCCGGGATATTGCGAGCCCTGCCCGGTGAAGAGCCCGGCGATCTTCGGCCGTCCGCCCGGTGCTCCGCTGACGACGCTTCGCCCCGGCCGTCCTTCGAGGAAGCCGGTGAGGCCGCCGACCAGTTCCGCCCGATCCCCGCCGAGCACCGCGACGCGCTGCCCCATATGGCTGCGCCCGGCGGCGGCGGTGGCGACCGCGTCGGCTGGATGGACGCCCGGCGTCTCCAGCCAGTCCCGCCAGCGTCGGGCGAGCGCCTGCAAGGCCTCCGGCGTCCGCGCCGACAGAGGCAGGAGAACGGGGCGGTCGCTGTCCGGCGAGGTGGCCACCGCCGGCGCTTCCTCCAGGATCACATGCGCGTTCGTGCCGCTGAAGCCGAAGGAGCTGACGCCCGCCCGACGCGGCGCGTCGCCCGCAGGCCATGGCGTCCGCTCGGTGACGACGTGGAACGGGTAGCGGCCCCACGGGATGTGCGGGCTCGGATCGTCGAGATGGAGATGCGCCGGGATCTCGCCATGGCGCAGGCACTGGATCGCGCGGATCATCCCTGCGAGGCCCGCCGCCGCCTCCAGATGGCCGATGTTGGACTTGACCGTGCCGAGCACCACCGGCCGGTCGGCGGGCCGGTCCGCCATGACGCGGCCGATCGCCTCCACCTCGATCGGATCGCCGAGCGACGTGCCGGTGCCGTGGACCTCGATATAGCCGATCTCCTCCGGCCGCAGCCCGGCACGGTCGAGCGCCTCGCGGATCACACGCTCCTGCGCGAGGCCGTTGGGCGCGGTGAGGCCGTTGCTCTTGCCGTCCTGATTGACCGCCGACCCCCGGATCAGCGCGAGGATGCGATCCCCATCGGCCTGCGCGTCGGCGAGGCGCTTCAGCACCACCATCCCGCAGCCCTCGCCCCGGCCATAGCCGTCGGCCGAGGCATCGAACGTCTTGCACAGCCCGTCCGGTGAAATCGTGCCGAGCTTCGAGGAGGCGATGTGGAACACCGGCGACAGGATCAGGTTGACGCCGCCCACCATGGCGAGCGCCGTCTCCCCCTCGCGAAGGCTCTGGCAGGCGAGATGCACCGCCACCAGCGAGGAACTGCACGCGGTGTCCACCGCCATGCTCGGCCCCTCGAAGCCGAAGCAGTAGGAGATGCGCCCCGCCGCCGGCGCGAGGCAGGTGCCGGTCAGCGCATAGCCGTCGATCAGCTCCAGGCGGCCGGAATGGCGGTGCGCCTGTGCATAATCGTCACTGGAGATGCCGACGAACACACCGGTGCGGCTCCCCCGAAGCGTGGCAGGATCGATGCCGGCGTCCTCCAGAGCCTCCCAGCCCATCTCCAGCAGCAGGCGCTGCTGCGGGTCCATGCTGGTCGCCTCCTTGGCCGAGATGCCGAAGAAGGGCGCGTCGAAGGCTCCCACCTCGCCGTCGAGGAAATGGGCGCGCGCGGCGTGGGTCTGCCCCGGAGCGTCGGGCGAGGGATTGTGGAAGCGCTCGGCCGGCCAGCGCTCGGCCGGGATCGGTCCGCAGGTGTCGACGCCGCGCCCGAGCAGATCCCACAGCGCCGCCGGATCGTTGGCCCCGCCGGGGAAGCGGCACGCCATGCCGACGATGGCGATCGGTTCGGCACGCCGCGCCTCCAGCGCCTCGATCCGGGCCTGCGCCCGCTTGAGCGCGATGAAGGTCTTCTTGAGCGTCTCCCCTGACGGGTCGGGATGCGTCGCGTCGATCGTCATGGTTCCACCTCGCGTTCGATGAGTTCGGCCAGCTCCGCCGCCGAGAGCGTGTCGAGAAAGTCGAAGTCGGGATCGGCCGTCGGCGACGGCGCGGTGCGGCAAGGCGCCGCGGTCTCCGGCGATGCGCTGCCGGCAAGCCAGGCGGCCATCCGGTTCAGCGTCGGATAGTCGTAGAGCAGGCTGACCGGCAGCGATCGCCCCAGCGCGCCCTCCAGCGCCCGCCGCAGCTCCAGCCCGAGAAGCGAGGTGAAGCCCTGATCCGTCAGCGCGCCGTCCGGGTCGAGAGGCTCGGGCCGCACGTCGCCCAGCACCGCGCGCGCCTGGCGATCGAGCAGCGCCCGCCAGTCCTCGATCCGCCCCGGGAGCGGAGCGGGGCTGGCGGGCGCGGCAACCGGCGCGGGCCAATAGGGCAGCGGGTAGAGCGGGTGGCCCGGCAAGCCGACGAACCGCGCCTCGCCCCGGCCATAGAGCCGCGCCCAATCGACCTCGGCACCGACCTCCCACGCCGCCGCGAGATCGTGCAGCCGGCCCTGCGCAGCCTCGGTCGCTTCGCCCCTCAGCGCGCGCGCCAGCGTGGCGGCACGGTCACCCACCACGGCGCGGCGATACGCAAAGGGGGTGCGGCCGACAGCCAGCGTGTAGGCGACATCCCCCAGGTCACGGGGCGCCGCCTCCAGCCAGTCCGCCAGCGACCGGCACATCTCATCGAGGGCGGCCGGCGACCGGGCAGAGACCGGAAGGACCACCGCTTGCTGGCGTCGCTCGGCACGAGGCCGGGGTTCCGGCGCCTGTTCGAGGATCACATGCGCATTGGTGCCGCTGAACCCGAAGGAACTGACGCCGGCGCGGCGCGGCCGGCCCGTCTCCGGCCAGCCCGTGCACGTCGTCGGCACGCGAAGCGCCACATCCTCCCAGGCGAGATGCGACGTCGGCCGCTCCAGCCGCGGATGCCCCGGGATGAGCCCGTGACGCAGGCTCATCACCGTCTTGATGAGGCCCGCCAATCCCGCACCCGCCTCGAGATGGCCGATATTGGCCTTGGCCGATCCCACCAGCAGCGGCGCCGACGCCTCCCGCCCTTGCGCGTAAATTCCGGCGAGCGCGTTGAGTTCGATCGCATCGCCCAGCGGCGTGCCGGTGCCATGCGCCTCGACATAGTCGATGTCGGTCGGCTGGAGCCCGGCCGCCGCGAGCGCCTTGTCGATCACACCTCTCTGTGCCGCGCCGCTGGGCGCGGTCAGGCTCGCCGACCGCCCGTCCTGATTGACCGCCGATCCCCGGATCAGGGCGAGGATCTCGTTGCCGTCCCTGAGCGCCGCGGCGAGCGGTTTCAGCACGATCGCGCCACACCCCTCCGCCCGGACATAGCCGTTGGCGCCTTCGTCGAACGCCCGGCACACGCCGTCCGGCGAGAGCAGGTTCATCGTGTCGAGGCAGGCGAACAGATGCGGCGCCAGCAGCGCGTTGACGCCGGCAACGAGCGCGGCCTCGCACTCGCCGTTGCGTATGGCCTGCCGCGCCAGATGGAGCGCCACCAGCGAGGACGAGCAGGCCGTGTCAACCGCCAGGCTCGGACCATCGAAGCCGAAACAGTAGGAAAGCCGCCCGGCCGCCGCCGCGAAGGACACGCCGGTCGCCGTGAAGGAATCCACGCCCGCCGGCTCCGCCCCCCACAGCCGCGCCCGCTGATAGTCGCCCGTGCTGATCGCGACGAACACGCCGATCGGCCTGCCGGTCTGCGGCGTTATGGCGATGCCGGCCCCTTCGAGGGCTCGCCACCCCACTTCGAGCAGCAAGCGTTGCTGCGGATCGAGCGCGATCGCTTCGGCTGGCGCCACGTCGAAGAAGGCGGCTTCGAACGCGTGGGGAAAGGGCGCGTCCAGAAAGCCCGCCACCCGATCCCAGCCCGGCCACCGTCCCGCCGGTGCTGCGCGAAAGCCCGTCTCCCCGCGCTTCAGAAGTTCCCAGAAGGCATCCGCGCCCTCACATCCGCCCGGATAGCGGCACGCGGCGGACACGATCGCGATCGCGTCTGCATCCCGATGGATGGCGCCGGTATCGCGTGACCTCGATGAGGAATGGCAGTTCATGAACCCCGACCAACACAGGCTGCTCTCGGGGTTGAATATTAATCAAAATTCGAGCTAATCATTGTCGAACATATCGTAAACGGATCAAGTTATGTGGCTTGATTTTCATCAAGATATGGAGACTATTCTCGGGAATTTCGTATCCGAAACGGAGATAATAGCTCAATATATCACAAAAACCGCCACCAACGCCGCCAGAGCGAGCACAAGCACAATCAGAACCAGATCCGTTCTGGAGAAGCGCGGCCGACGCCCGTCGCCATATTCCGCATGGCGATAGGTTTCCCATACGGACGGCTCTTCCGTCTCGGTCGGCTCCGGCGCTGCCGTCGTTCGGGCATGAGTCTGCAGATAGCGCCTGATGTCGATCAGGTTGCTCTCGATATCCTCATCGTCGGACTGTTTGCGATCGCGCACGGCGACTCCGGACCCTTCTGCAAACATCCAAGCTACTCCGCCCCGCGCAGGAGTCGAGGTGTCTGCTGCAAAGATAAGCCGATCGTCGACACGTCTGGCCGATCCCGAAATGTCCGCTTTGGAGCGGCGATCGGCTTCGATAGGATCGCCTCATGACGAGCCCCTCCGGCATGTGCCCGCGACGCGAGCGGCCCTGACGAATGGCGGCCGCCAGGGGCGATCCCGACAGCGATCTCGTCTCCGCCGCCGTCGCCGGCGATCGGGCGGCGTTCGAAGCCCTGCTGCGCCGGCATTATGACCGCATCCACGGCCTTGCCTGGCAGCTCACCGGCTCGCGTGCCGATGCCGACGACATCGCCCAGGACGTGTGCTGCACGCTGGTCGAGAAGATTGCCGGCTTCCGGCAGGATGCGAAATTCTCGACATGGTTGTGCGGCATCGTGTTCAACGCCTGCCGCGACTTCCACCGACGGCGCCGGTCTTTCCGGGGCTTCACGGACCGCCTTGCCGTGCTGGCCGGACTGGCGCGCGGGCCGGACGGGCGGGATTTGCATGACGCCGTCTGGCTGCGCAGCGCGGTCGCGCGGTTGAAGCCCGCCTATCGCGACGCCGTGGTGCTGGTCGCTGGGCAGCAGCTCACCCATGCCGAGGCGGCCGAAATCCTCGGTGTCGCGGAGGCCACCGTCTCGTGGCGGATGCACGAGGCCCGCCGGCTGCTGGCGGGAGAAAATTAGGCCCTCCCGAAAAATATCGAAATCCGCCCCCAAGGAATCCCCCGCGAGCCGCGTCCCAGTGATCGGCGGGCGAACAGGCCCGCCGTCGACAGGGAGAGTCCCGATGCCTCGCTTGCACCATCTGGCCGCCATCGGCATGACGGCTACGCTTCTCGCATCCTGCGCGCGTCCCGCGATCGAGAGTACGCTGCTGGCCTCGTCGGACGTCGTCGTCACCGGCAGGAGAGCCGACGCAGACGAACTGCGCCCGATCAACCGAGCCAAGGCCGAAGCGCCGGCCGTGGTTCAAGGCGCGATGGCGCCGCCTCCGCCGATCGTGATGGCTCCCGTCGCTCCCTCGCCGCTGGCAGGGGTCGCGCGGGACGACGCCTATCGCCTGCAATATCACGACGTCGGCCGGGACAAGTTCACCGCCACCGCCGAAAACCCCTTCAAGCTGGTCCATGAAGACCCCGTCTCGACCTTCTCGATCGACGTGGACACCGCCTCCTATTCCTTCGTCCGCGCCTCGCTGAACCGCAACGTGCTGCCCCAGCCGGCGGCGGTGCGGACCGAAGAGATGGTCAACTATTTCCCCTACAACTACGCGGCGCCGCGCTCCGCCGAGCAGCCCTTCACCATCAATGTAGCGGTGTTCCCGAGCCCCTGGTCGGCCGGGCGCAAGATCGTGCGGATCGGCATCCGGGGCTACGCGATCCAGCGGGCGACACGGCCGCGCGCCAACCTCGTCTTCCTGATCGACACCTCGGGCTCGATGAACGAGCCCAACAAGCTGCCGCTGGTCCAGCAGTCGCTGGGGATGCTGCTCGACCAGCTCGCGCCCGACGACCGCGTCGCGATCGTCACCTATGCGGGCAATGCCGGTGTCGCGCTGGAACCCACGCCCGTCAGCCAGAAGGCCCGCATCCGCGCCGTGATCGAGCGGCTCAATGCCTGGGGCAGCACGGCGGGCGCCGAGGGTATCCGGCAGGCCTATGCGCTGGCGGAGCAGAATCTGGATCCGCAGGGCGTCAATCGCGTGATCCTCGCCACCGACGGCGACTTCAACGTCGGCATCACCAATCAGGAGGAGTTGAAGGGCTACATCGAGCGCGAGCGCGGCAAGGGCGTGTTCCTCTCGGTGCTCGGCTTCGGCATGGGCAACTACAACGATGCGCTGATGCAGACGCTCGCCCAGAACGGAAACGGCGCCGCCGCCTATATCGACACCATCGGCGAGGCGCGGAAGACGCTGGTCGACGAGGCCAGCTCGACCCTCTTCCCCATCGCCAAGGATGTGAAGATCCAGGTCGAGTTCAACCCGGCGACCGTCTCGGAATATCGCCTCATCGGTTACGAGACGCGGATGCTCAACCGCGACGACTTCAACAACGACAAGGTCGATGCGGGCGATGTCGGCTCGGGCCAGACGGTGACGGCGCTCTACGAGATCGTGCCGGTCGGCGGCGCGCTCTCGATGGACGATCTGCGCTATGCGAAGCCCACAGCGGCGGCTTCGGGCGGCGGCGAATATGGCTTCGTGAAGATCCGCTACAAGCTGCCCAGGGCGGACACCAGCCGGCTGATCGCGACGCCGATCAACCGGGCATCGGAAGTCGCCAGCTTCGAGGCGGCGCCGCTCGATGCGCGCTTCGCCACCGGGGTCGCGGCCTTCGCCGAGCTGCTGCGGGGCGGCCGCTACAGCGGGTCGATGACCTATGACGACGTGCTGAAGATCGCCACCTCGGCGCGCGGCGGGGACGAATTCGGCTATCGCTCGGAGTTCGCCCAGATGGTCCGCGCCGCCAGGACGGCCTCGTCGATGGCGCGGCTGGACCGCTAGTGCGGCGGCGGGCGGCGCGGCCTGATGGCCCTGTCCGCCCGCCCGCCGACGAGATGTTCGACCGCCCGGAAATTGGGCGTATAAGACAGCAAGATGCCGTTCCCCTCCCCCAGCCCGCTCGTCGATCGCCCTGCCTTCGAGGCTGGCTGCGGACGGTCGTCGGCTCGCGGGAGGCGCTGAATGGCGACGGAGGAGGACATCGCCGCCTCGCTGCCCGAGCCGCCGCCGCCCGCCCCCGCCCGGCGAGAAGCCGCGATCGGCGAGGCGATGCGCCGCTTCGACGGCCTGCCGGAACGCGCCGGAACGCCGCGCCCGGTGGGCAAGCCCCCACGCTGGTGGACGAACCCCAGCCGCCCCCAGCTCGCGACCGCGGTCAGCGTGGCGTTGATGGCGGTGATCGGGCTTCCCGTCGCGCTACTGACGACGAACCAGCACGCCACCCTCATCGTTCCCCGCAGTCTCGCGTCGTCCGACGCCACCCCGAGCCCGAATTCGCCCGCCGAGAGGACAGCCACCCCTCCGTCTCCGCAGGCCTCCGCCCCCCGACCGACGCCCGGACCCGTCGAGGCCATCCCCAGGGCGGAACCCCGTCCCGAGGCGGAAGCCGCACCGCCTCCGCCCGCACAGCTCGCCGAGGCCGATACCCCGTCGGGCGCGCCCGCCGCCAAGACGGCAGACAGCCGCGACGCGGTTCGCGCCTATGGGATGGTCCAACCGCCGGCCGTCTCCGCACCGCCGATCGTCATGGCACCTGTCGCCCCCGCGCCACCGGCACCGGCGATCGCGGCGGCCGCCCCCATGCGCGCCGACGAGGACGTTGTCGTCACGGGGCGGCGGGTCGCGGCCAAGCCAGCCATGCGGGGCGACTGGAACGCCTGCACCGTCGACGATCCGAGCCGCGATCTCGCCCTTTGCCGGAAGCTGATCGACCCCGCGGCGCCGGGCGCCGAAGGTCGCGCCGCCGCCCACGTCGCCGATGGCCTCACCCACGCGTGGAGCGGGGACGAGGATGGCGCCGTCGCGGCTTTCGATCAGGCGATCGCCGTCGCGCCGGATTTGCCCCGCGCCTATCTCAACCGCGGCCTGGCCAACGCCCGCAGAGGCGACCTCCAGCAGGGCATCGCCGACCTCGACGAAGCCATCCGCCGCGCTCCCCACGCGGCGCGGGGCTATTACAACCGCGGCCTGCTCTATCGACGCGCCGGCGACTCCGCCCGCGCCGAAGCCGACGAACAACGCGCGGTCGAGCTGGACCCGCGCTACGAAGCGGTGATCCCCTGAGCGGGCGCGCTCAGTAGATATCCCGGCCTAGTGCGGACGGTCCGGGGGGCGCGACGGTCGACTTCCGAGCGGGCGGCGCGGCTAGGCGCCCATCATCACCCTGAAGAACTCCTCCGGCGGCGCGCTTTCCGGCCAGCTTGGCACGCCGTCGGGCAGGATCAGCCAGGGCTGCTTCCGCTTCACCCAGATATGGGCGACCACGTCCAGCAGATGGGAGTCGTCGAGCGTCCCCGCCCGCATCACCGCGATCCCCGGACGCCGCGTGTTCGTGTTGTAGAGGCGCGTGTGGCAGATGCCGCACATGCGCTGGTGAGAAGTGCGGTCCTCGGTGGTGCGGTCATAGAACACCACCGGGCCGGTGATCTGCACCGCACTTTCGGGAAGCAGCGCCTGCTGGCTGAACGCGCTGCCGCTCCACGTCTGGCATTCGAGGCAATGGCAGGCATAGATCGGCGGCAGGCGATCGATCGAGAGCGAATAGCGCACCGCGCCGCAGCGGCATCCGCCCTCGATCGACATCAGAGTCAGGCCGCCTTCTTGAGGTGGCGACGGCCGAGCAGTTCCGCGATCTGCACGGCGTTCAGCGCCGCGCCCTTGCGGAGATTGTCGGACACGCACCACAGCACGAGGCCGTTCTC
>FTCZ01006274.1_pt1 | contig 19309 bp, 15 predicted proteins | sample 1658871 | NCBI WGS metagenome assembly FTCZ01 (sample SAMEA3914864, study PRJEB12502) | metagenome | biome: forest; material: soil | place: USA | collected 2012-03-12 | depth 0.3 m
CTCGCGGCGGACCCGTCGCTCCTTGCGGGAATGCTGGAGGACGAGCCGGCCGCCGCGCAGGTGCTCGAGGCCGCCCGTTCGGCGATGCGCTATGCGGTCCGTCAGGCGGCGACGCGCGGGCCGCCGCTGGAGCAGGGCAATGCCCTGATCGACTATCTCACCATGACCATGGCGCACGAGCCGCGGGAACTGTTCCGGGTTCTCTATCTCGACGCGAAGCTCTGGCTGATCCGGGACGAGATGCTCGGCATGGGCACGATCCGGGAGGCACCCGCCTATCCGCGGGAGATCTTCCGGCGGGCGTTCGAGCTCAAGGCCGCGGCGATGATCCTCGTGCACAGCCATCCGAGCGGCGATCCGCGGCCGAGCAGGGCGGATCTCGAGCTGACGCGCCGCCTCAAGGCGATCGCCGCCGAGGTGGACGTGCCCATCAAGGATCACCTGGTGGTCACCCGCTCGGGCTGGCTGAGCTTCAAGGCGGCGGGGCTGCTGTGACCAGGCGACGCGAACGCTGAGGCGGATTTTCGTTTTTCCTCAGGGTGCAGGGGGCACCCGATACTGGCGATGGATCGAGCAAATGGGCGAAAGCATCTCATCTCATAGCGAGAAACATGGGGACGAACTCGGCACGATCGCCGCGATGTTGGGGGGCATCCTGTCGCATCCGACGCATGGCGATGCCGGGCCGGTCCAGATCCATCCCTCTTCGGAGGTCGATCTGGCGCGCAAGACGCTCAAGGCGCGGCGGCGGCGGGAGGAGATGCTCGGGCGGGAGTTCGGGCTCGACCTGCCCTGGTATGTCCTGCTCGATCTGTTCGTCGCGGTGGCGGAGGGACGGCGCGTGTCGGTGACCGCGGCGTCGCTTGCGGCGGGCGGCGCGCCGAGTTCGGGCCTGCGGATGGTGTCGAGGATGGTCGAGGCGGGGCTCCTCACGCGCTCGCCCGATAGCTGCGACGGCCGGCGGAGCTGGGTCACGCTGTCGAACCACACCTACGACATGGTGCGCCGGCTGCTCGAGGCCGAGGTGCCATCGCGGCTGTAATGCCCGATGGCTGGGGCGCGAGGGGGAGCCGGTCCGCCGGCTTCCCCTCGTTGCGCGTCACGCCTGCCGGAACCGCTCCACCAGATGCTGATGCCCCTGCATCGATGCGAGCGTCGCCACGGTATGGCCGTTGGCGTCCGCAATAGACGGATCGGCGCCGGCGTCGATCAGCAGGTCCACGATCTCCATCTGGTTGAACAGAACGGCGGTCATCAGCGCGGTCTGGCCGGCGAAGTTGCGCGCGTTCACGTCCGCGCCGGACGCGACCAGCCGCCGCGCGATCTCGGGATAGCCCTTGAAGGAGATGCCCATCAGCGCGGTATGGCCGCGCTCCCCGTCGCCGGCATTCACGTCCGCGCCGAGCGAGAGCAGCAGCTCGGTCGTGGTCCCCTGTCCGTTATAGCTGGCGAGGATCAGCGCCGTGTAGCCGCGCGCATCGCGGGCTTCGATGTCCGCGCCGGCCCGGAGCAGATCGGGGATCATGTCGTCGCGGCCCATGCGGGCAGCCGTGAAAAGCAGTTCCTGAAGCCGCTCGGGGGAGGGCATCTGCAGCGGTTCGGCGGCAATCGGCTGGTCGGTCATGGATCGATCCTCTCGAGGCGTTTGCAGGATGCGCCGGGCTCCGGGGAGCCCGGCGCGACCCGATCTCAGCGGCCGGCCAGCCGCGCGACGGCGGCGGCGACGCCTGCGCCATAGGCGGGGTCGGCCCTGGTGCAGTTGTCGATGTGGCGCTGCTTGACCACGTCACGGGCATCGCCGAGCGCGCGGGCTGTGTTGTCGAACAGAAGCTGCTGCTGCTCGAGCGTCATGTTGCGGAACAGGATGCCGGGCTGCTCGAAATGATCCTCGTCGACGCGGTGGTCCCAGTGCGCGGCGGGGCCGTCCAGCTCCAGCGGCGGCTCGGCCAGCGCGGGCTCATGGTCGATCCACGCGCCCTTGGAATTGGGCCAGTAGCTCGGCTTGCCGCCCGCATTGCCATCCGTCCGCATCGCGCCGTCGCGATGATAGCTCACCACCGGCGAGCGCGGGGCGTTGACCGGGATATGGTTGAAGTTGACGCCCAGCCGGTAACGCTGCGTATCGCCATAGGAGAAGAGGCGCGCCTGAAGCATCCGGTCCGGCGAGAAGCTGATCCCCGGCACGACGTTGGCCGGCGAGAAGGCCGATTGCTCGACCTCGGCGAAGAAGTTGTCCGGATAGCGGTTCAGCTCCATCTCGCCGACCTCGATCAGCGGATAGTCCGCCTTCGGCCACACCTTGGTGAGGTCGAACGGGTTGTGCTTGTGGTTGCGGGCCTGCTCGTCGGTCATCACCTGGATGAACAGCGTCCACTTCGGGAAATTGCCCCCGTCGATCGCTTCGAGCAGATCGCGGCCATGGCTTTCGCGGTCCCCCGCGATGAGGACGGCGGATTCCGCGTCGGAGAGGTTCTCGATGCCCTGCTGGGTGCGGAAGTGGAACTTGACCCAGACGCGCTCATTGGCGGCGTTAATCATCGAGAAGGTGTGGCTGCCGAAGCCATGCATGTGGCGAAGCGTTTTCGGGATGCCGCGCTCCGACATCACGATCGTCACCTGGTGCAGCGCTTCCGGGAGCAGCGACCAGAAATCCCAGTTGCTGTCGGCCGAGCGCAGGCCGGTGCGCGGATCGCGCTTGATGGCGTGGTTGAGGTCCGGGAAGCGCATCGGATCGCGGAAGAAGAACACCGGCGTGTTGTTGCCGACGATGTCCCAGTTGCCCTCCTCGGTGTAGAACTTGACGGCAAAGCCGCGGATGTCGCGCTCGGCATCGGCCGCGCCGCGCTCGCCCGCGACGGTGGAGAAGCGCATGAACAGGTCGGTCTTCTTGCCGACCTCGGAGAAGAGCTTCGCCTTGGTGTAGCGGGTGATGTCGTGCGTGACGGTGAAGGTGCCATAGGCGCCCCAGCCCTTGGCGTGCATGCGGCGCTCGGGGATCAATTCGCGGTCGAAGTGGGCCAGCTTCTCGATCAGCCAGATGTCTTGCAGCAGCGCAGGCCCTCGCGGACCGGCCGTCATCGTGTTCAGATTGTCGGCAACAGGCGCGCCCGTTGCGTGGGTCATGCGATAATCGGCGCTCATGGGATACTCCGTGAATGGCTCTCCGTCTGGAGACACGAGCGCGGCGGGCCGCACCTCATCGTCTCCTTGAAGGCACTATCGGGAGTGACGATCTATAGGGGAAAGACAATCTCGCTATCAGTATGATAGGGGTATCCTATCGTATGGGGTGTGCACCATGACCCTTGCCGGCATCTCGTTGAGAGACCTGGAATATGTCCTCGCCGTCGCGGGGCAGGAGAGTTTCGTCCGGGCGGCGAAGCAATGCGCGGTGTCGCAGCCGTCGCTTTCGGCGCAGGTGCAGAAGGTCGAGCAATGGTTCGGCGCGCGGATCTTCGAGCGGACCACGCGCAGGGTGATCGTCACCGAGGCGGGCGCGGCCTTCGTCGAGCAGGCGCGCCGTGTGGTCGCGGAAGCGCGCTTGCTGCGGGCCGCCGCGCCGTCACCGGATCAGCCCTTCGGCCGCCAGTTGCGCCTGTCGGCGATCACGACGCTCGGGCCTTATCTGTTTCCTCGGATATTGGGCGATCTGCGGCGCCATTATCCGCAGGTGCAATTCATCCTGGGCGAGGGCGTGACCGAGAATCTGCTGGCCGATCTCCAGGCCGGCGAACTCGATTGCATCCTGGCGTCGCCGCCGCTCGACGACATCGGCGTCAGCGAGAGCCCGCTCTTTCGGGAACCGTTCCTGCTCGCCTGCCCCGAGACCCAGTCGCTCACGTCGAGCCCCGAGGAAACCTGGGAGACGCTGGCCTCCGACGAGCGGTTGCTCCTCGAAGCCGGCCATTGCCTGCGTCATCAGGCGCTGGCCATGTGTGTCAGCACCGGCGCCAGCAACCGGCAGGGCACCAGCCTGGAAACGCTCAAATACATGGTCGCGGCGGGCGAGGGATGCACGATCGTCCCGGTGCTCGCGGCCCATGCGATCGACAATCTTCTCTACAGCGAGCTGTCGGGCGGGGCGTTCTCCCGCGACATCGTCCTGGCCTGGCGCACGAGCGATCCACGCGCTCGGTCCTTCCACGACCTTGCCGCCCGGATCCGCGCCGGCGTGGGGGAGAGGCTTCCGCAGGTCGTGCCAATTCACCCCCGGGCCATCTGAAAGGCACCGATTTCCGCAAAATCCGCACAGGATTTAGGGAAAATTAAGGGGAAATACCCCACGAGATGGCGCTGCGTTGCGTGGCACGATCGTGCTTAGTGGCCACTTCAAATAGGATCCCCCTCCTGTGCTCGACGTTGCCCTGTGCATCACGCGCGATCATGATCCATGGCTGACGATCCTCGCCGTCGCTCTCTGCTGCGTGGGTTCCTTCGCCGTGGTCCAGCTCTTCTGCCGCGGGCAGGAAACCGGCGGGCTGCAACGCTTCGGATGGCTGTTCCTCGCCTCGGTCGGTGCAGGCGCCACCATCTGGTGCACCCATTTCGTCGAGATGCTGGCCTATCGCGCGGGCGTGCCGGTGACGCTCGATCCGGTGCTGACGATCTTCTCGCTCATCATAGCGGTGGTGGGCACGGCCATCGGCTTCATGGCGGGCACTTGGCGGCGTGGTCCGGTGGGGTCAGCGATCGGCGGCGGACTGATCGGCGCGGCGATCTCCGCGATGCATTTCACGGGCATGGTGGCCTATCGCGTCGACGGCATCGTCGAATGGCGCTGGCCCTATATCATCAGCGCCGTCGCCTGCGCGATCCTGTTCTCGGCGGCATCGCTGGTGACGCTCGGCGGGGCGCGGCCGAGCCGCTATCGGATGCCGGTCGGCACCGGCTTGTTCGTCGCCGCGATCGCGTCGCTGCATTTCGTCGCGATGACGGCGATGAGGATCATCCCGCTCCGCCTTTCCGAAGCGCCGCTCGACACGAGCGAGATGCACGCGCTGGGCATGGCGACTGCGCTGGTCGGGCTGGTGGTCATCGCCACCGGCGTGTTCGCGTCGCTGATCGATCGGGGCACGCGATCGGAGGCGATGCAGCAGCTCCATCACATGGCGATGAACGACGCGCTGACCGGGCTTCCCAATCGGGTGAGCTTCCAGCGCGAGCTGGCGCGGCAACTGGCCGCGACGCGGGGCGGCGACACGGCGCTGGGCCTCGTCGTCATCGATCTCAACCGCTTCAAGGAGATCAACGACGTCCATGGCCACCGGGCCGGCGACGAGGTGCTGGTGCAGGTCGCCGAGCGTCTGCGCGCCCAGATGGGCCGTCACGAGCTCGTCGCGCGGCTGGGCGGGGACGAGTTCGTGGCGATCACCCGCTTCCAGGATCGCGCACGGCTGGCGGCGTTCGTGGCGCAGCTCGAGGCGGCCATCAAGGCGCCGCTGTTCGTCGCGAACTTCGAGGCGAGTGTCGGTGCGAGCATCGGCGTCGCCGTCTATCCGCACGACGCCACGGACGCCGAGACGCTGACCAACAACGCCGATCTCGCCATGTACCGCGCCAAGAGCGCCGGCGCGCTGGCGCCCTGCTTCTACGACGCGATGCTGGACGAGGCGGTGCGGGACCGGCGCGAGCTGGCGGCCGATCTGCGCGTCGCGCTCACGGAAAACCAGCTCGACGTCCATTACCAGGTCCAGGCGTCGGTCACGACGCAGGAAGTGACGGGCTATGAGGCGCTGCTGCGCTGGACGCATCCGGTGCGCGGGCCGATCTCGCCGTCGGTGTTCATCCCGATCGCGGAGGAGAACGGCCTGATCCTGCCGGTCGGCGAATGGGTGCTGCGCCGGGCCTGCCGGGACGCCATGCAGTGGCCGAACGAGACCAAGGTGTCCGTGAACGTCTCGCCGCTCCAGCTCGCCCATCCGGAGCTGCCGCGCACCTTCCACGAGATCCTGCTGGAGACGGGCCTCCCGCCGCGCCGGCTGGAGATCGAGCTGACCGAAAGCGCGATCATGGCCAATCGCGCCCGCGCGCTGCATGTGCTGCGCCAGATCAAGGCGCTGGGCGTGGGCATCGCGCTCGACGATTTCGGCACGGGCTATTCGTCGCTGGAGACGCTGCGCGCCTTCCCGTTCGACAAGATCAAGCTCGACCGGCTGTTCGTGGCCGATCTGGAGGCGAGCCCGGAGACGATCGCGATCATCCGCGCCGTGCTGGCGCTCGGCAAGAGCCTGTCGATTCCCGTCCTCGCCGAGGGGATCGAGACCGACGGCCAGCTCCGCATCCTGCGGCGCGAGGGGTGCGACGAGGCGCAGGGCTTCCTGCTCGGCTATCCCGAGCCGTCCATCTCGCCCGTGCAGCTCCAGCCGAACGACGATCTTGCGGACGGGGACGAACTGGTGTTCGCGAACGGCTAGGCCGCGTGGAGTGACGTGGCGATCGCCTGGAGCGCGCGGAGCAACGCGCTGCGGCGCCGCTCGCTCTGGCAGACGAGATAGCTGCGCAGCTGATATTCGCGCGGCCCGGTATCGAGCGGCCGATAGACGATGCGCGAATCCGGCGGGCATTCCGAACTGAAGAAGACGCCGATGCCGAGGCCCAGCGCGATCGCCTCGCGGATCGTCTCGCGGCTCTGCATCTCGATGGACGCGCTGGGCTGCACCTCCGCGTCGGCCATGGCGCGTTCGGTAAAGGCGCGGGTCTTGGAGGTCGGCTCGCGCATCAGCAGCGTCTCGCCGGCGATGGCGGCCACCGGGATCGTCTCCCGGTCCGCGAGCGGATGCCGGAGCGGCAGCGCGCAGGTCAGGCTGTCGCTGGCGAGCGGCTGGTAGCTGAACGTGGCGTCGCCAGGCGGATCGCTGGCGAGCGCGGCATCGATCTGAGCCTCGCCCAGCCAGCGGATCACGTCGCGCGCATTGCCCATGCGGACCTGCACCTCGGTCTGCGGATGCTCCCGCCGGAAGCGGTCGATCACCATCGCGGCATAGGCGGGATTGTCCGACCCCAGCCGCAGCATCCCGCCGGACAGGCGGGACTGGCCGCCCAGCAATTCCTCGATGTCGGCGGCGGTGGCGAAGAATTTCTTGGTGAGCTCGAACAGGTCGCTGCCGGCGGCGGTGAGCTTCAGCGGCACCTTGCGGCTCTCGAACAGCGTGACGTCGTAGCGCGCCTCGAGCGCCTTCAGCTGCTGGGAGAGCGTCGGCTGCGAGACATTGAGACGGCGCGCGGCGCGCGACACGCCGCCTTCGATCGCGATCGCATGAAACGCCCGAAGATGCTGGTAGCTGGTGACCATCGCGGATCGAGCGTTAGGCCCGTGCGATGACGCTTCGATTACGTTTCCATAGGCCGGGTCTATGAACCCCATCCAGCCAATGACTTGGCGCCCGACACCCCGCCCATAGGACAACCACCCCCGAGGGAATGAGGTCGGCTCGCCCTGCGCAATGACGGTCGGTCACGGATCCAGGACCGTGCCGAGCGGCGGATCGCGAGAGCCGTAAAGGGGAAATACACGATGAAACGTCGATACTTACTGTCGTGCGCCGCTGCGGCGCTGCTGAGTGGTGCCGTCCATGCGGCGCCGGAAGCCGGGGCTGCCGACGCGGCCGCGGCCGCACCTGCGGCGAGCCCGGAGAGCGGCCCGGCCTCGATCGACGACATCGTCGTGACGGCACAGCGCCGTAACGAAAGTGTCCAGAAGGTGCCGCTCACCATCCAGGCGTTCAGCGGCGACACGCTCGGCAAGCTCAACGTCAAGTCGTTCGAGGATCTCGTCAAGTTCACGCCCAACGTGACCTTCGGCAACAACGGTCCGGGGCAGGGCTCGATCTTCATGCGCGGCCTGAGCGCGGGCTTCGCGGGCAACCAGTCGAGCGCCACGATCGCGAGCTTCCCCAACGTCGCGCTGTATCTCGACGATCAGTCGATGCAGTTCCCGGCGCGTAACGTGGACATCTATGCGGTCGACATCGCCCGCGTCGAGGTGCTCGAAGGCCCGCAGGGCACGCTGTTCGGCGGCGGCGCCGAGGCGGGCGCGGTGCGCTACATCACCGGCAAGCCCAACCTGTCCAAGACCGAGGGCCATGCCGAGGCCGGCTACGGCTTCACCAGCGGCGGCGGCAACAACGTCCACGGCAACCTGACCTTCAACCTGCCGATCATCCAGGACAAGCTCGCTGTCCGCGCCGTGATCTACGACGATCGCCGGGGCGGCTATATCGACAATGTGCCGAGCACCTTCACGCGCTCGAACCAGGATCTCGGCAATTATTACTTCAACATCCACCCGACGGGCGGTGTCTGCCCGAACGGTCAGCCGGCGGGCGGCGCGGGGCTCTGCACGATCCCCAACGCGCCGCAGGCCAACAATTATGATACCGCGCGGAAGAACTTCAATCCGGTGACCTACACCGGCGGCCGCGTCGCCGTGGCCTACAAGGCCAATGACGACTGGGACGCGCTCATCACCGAGAGCCTCCAGCATCTCGATGCGGACGGGCTGTCGGTCCAGTATCCGACCGGCTCCGACTTCCAGCCGCTCAAGCCGCTCCAGGTCACCGCCTTCACGCCCTCCTATGACCATGACAAGTTCGAAAACACGTCGTGGACGGTGAACGGCAAGCTGGGGCCGCTCAAGCTGATCTACACGGGCGGCTACATGGTCCGTCACATCGATCAGCAGATGGACTACGCCAATTATTCGCGCAGCGGCGGCGGCATGTATTATCAGTGCACCGGCGGCTCGACCGGCTGGGGCACGGCGGCGCCGGCCTGCTACTCGCCGTCGGTCTATTGGCACGACAAGGTCAAGAACACGCATCTCAGTAACGAATTCCGCGTCAGCACGCCGGACGACTGGCGCCTGCGTGCCATCGCGGGCGCCTATCTGGAGCGGTTCCGCATCGATGACGTGATGAACTTCCACTACAAGAGCATCCAGTCCTGCACGCCGCAGAACCTGGCTGCTGCGCTTGCCGGCGGGCCGGTCTGCATCGCCAATGTGCGGACGGCGCCGAACTCGACCGCCAACGATCCCGGCGTCCGCGACGACACGACGGCGTTCGGCGAGGACGTGCAGCGCGGCTACAACCAGACCGCCTTCTTCGCCTCGGTGGACTTCGACATCATCCCCGACGTCCTGACCATCTCGGGCGGCACGCGCTATTATCACTACAAGGAATTCGAGGTCGGCTCGCAATACGGCACCAACACGAGCTGCCTCAACGTGCCCAACGGCCAGTGCGGCGGCGGCATGGTCAACATCGATGCCGCGAACGATCATGTCACCTATTCGGGCTTCAAGAGCCGGGCGAGCCTCAACTGGCATGTGAACAGCCGGACGCTGGCCTATTTCACCTTCTCGCAGGGTTTCCGCCCCGGCGGGTTCAACCGCTCCGTCAGCAATGTCGCGCCGGGGCCGGATGGGCAGGCGCAATATCGCAAGCCCAATGGCTATGCGCCGGACTCGCTCAACAACTACGAGATCGGCGTGAAGACGAACCTGTTCAACAACAGGCTCCAGATCAACCTGTCCGCCTATGACATGGATTGGAAGAACGTACAGTTCTCCTTCTACAATCCGCCCTATCTCGGCAACACGACGTTCGGCGTGAACGGGCCGGACTACAACATCAAGGGCGTCGAGGCGCAGGTCATCGCACGGCCTACGGCGAACCTGACGCTGATGGGCTCGGCCAGCTACAACCACAACAAGCAGACGAGCTCGCCCTGCCTGGTCGGCAACATCCAGGGCACGCCGGCCTTCGGGAAGTGCATCACCGACGTCATCCCCAAGGGCGGGACGGTGGCGATCCCCTTCGTGAACCCCTTCGGTGCGCCGGGCTCGACCGCGCCTTTCTCGCCCAAGTTCCAGGGCAGCGTCCGCGCGCGCTACGATTGGGAGATGGAGGAGTACCGCCCCTTCGTCCAGGCGGGCGTGAACTATATGGGCACCATGTACAGCCAGCCGGCGACCTACACGTCTGGCGAGGGCGTGCTGATCCCGGGCACGACCTTCCTGCGCTACAAGCAGCCGCATTATACGACGGTGGACGCCTCGATCGGCGTGCAGAAGGGGCAGTGGTCGCTGGAGGTGTTCGGGTCGAACCTCACCAACTCGCACGCCAGCACCTTCACCTCCTCGGCGCAGTTCATCCGCTCGGAAGTGCCGCTGCGGCCGCGGGTGATCGAGATGAAGATCGGCCTCGACTTCTAAGGCCTGTCACATTGGCATGATCTATGGGGCGGGCGGCAACGTCCGCCCCTTTTTCGCAGGTCGGCATGAACGCACTCCACTCCGAACCCCTTTCCCGAACGGAGGCCGAGATCCGTCGCCTCCGCCAACTCCAGAAGGACGGGCGCCACGACGATGCCCGCCTCGCCGCCGAGGCGATGCTGCGGGACTGGCCCGACAATCGCGATCTCCTGCTGATCGCGGCGTCGAGCCTGCGCCATCTCGGGCGGATCGACGAGGCGCTGGCGACGCTGGGGCGGCTGGAGGCGGTCCACCCGCGCTTCAGCCGTCTGCATGAGGAGCGCGGCCTCTGCCATGTCGCGCGCAAGGAGGCGCAGCCGGCGATCGACGCGCTGCTCCGGGCGGTGGGCATCAATCCCGCGCTGCCGATGAGCTGGCGGATGCTGGAGGGGCTCTACCGCATCGTCGGTGACGCCGGAAACGCCGCGACGGCCGCGTCGCATGTCGAGGCGCTGAAGGCGCTGCCCGCCGAGGTGGTGACGGCGACGTCGCTGTTCTCGGACGGCGACCTCACGCCCGCCGAGCACATCGTCCGCGCCTTCCTGATCGCGCATGGCGATCATCCGGAGGCGATGCGCCTGCTCGCCCGGATCGGCATGGCGCGCGACGTGCTGGACGATGCCGAGGTCTTGCTGGACGCGGCGCTGACACTCGCGCCGGACCATCGCGCGGCGCGGCTCGATTATGCGCAGTGCCTCGTCCAGCGTCACAAATATGTCGAGGCGCGGGGGCAGGTGGAGCAACTGCTCGGGCATGATCCGCGGCACCCGGACTATCGCTCGCTCGCGGCGACCGTCGCGGTCGGCCTTGGCGAGAATGAGCAGGCGGTCGGGCTCTATCGCGATCTGCTCGAGGACATGCCGCAGGCGGCCGACGTGCATCTGTGGCTCGGCCATGCGCTGAAGACGGTCGGGCAGGTGCCGGAGGCGATCGAGGCCTATCGCGCGGCGATCGAGGCGCGGTCGGATTTCGGCGATGCCTATTGGAGCCTCGCCAATCTCAAGCGCTATCGCTTCGACGAGGCGCAGATCGACCGGATGCGCGCGGCGGAGGCGGCACCGGGGACTTCGGGCGTGGACCGCATCCCTCTCTGCTTCGCGCTGGGCAAGGCGCTGGAGGATCGCGGCGAGATCGCAGAGTCCTGGCGCTTCTATGAGCGGGGGAACGGCCTCCAGCGCGCCGACAGCCGCTATCGCCCGGACATCATGGAGACGAACACGCGGCTGCAACGGCAGGTCTGCACGCCCGACTTCTTCGAGGCGCGCCGCGACTGGGGCGTGGCGGATCGCGATCCGATCTTCATCCTCGGCCTGCCGCGCGCGGGATCGACGCTGATCGAGCAGATCCTCGCGTCGCACAGCGAGGTCGAGGGGACGCAGGAACTGGCCGACATCCAGCGCATCGTGCTGGAGTTGCAGGGGCGCGAGGTCGATCTGGACAATCCGCGCTACCCGGCGGCGCTCGACGACATGACGGCGGACGACTTCCAGCGGCTCGGTCGCCGGTATCTCGACGAGACGCGCGTGTACCGTACCGATCGTCCCTACTTCATCGACAAGATGCCGAACAATTTCCGGCATGTCGGGCTGATCCACCTGATGCTGCCCAACGCCCGGATCATCGACGCGCGCCGCGATCCCATGTCCTGTTGCTTCAGCAATCTGAAGCAGCTTTTCGCGCAGGGTCAGGAGTTCAGCTACTCGATCGACGATATCGCGCGCTATTACCGCACCTATCTCGACCTCATGGAGCATTGGGACGCGGCGCTGCCGGGGCGTGTGCTCCGGGTGCAGCATGAGGATGTGGTCGGCGATCTCGAAGGGAGCGTGCGGCGCATCCTCGATCATTGCGGGCTCCCCTTCGAGCAGGGCTGCATCGACTTCCATCTCAACCGCCGCAGCGTGCGCACGCCGAGTTCCGAGCAGGTGCGCCAGCCGATCTTCCGCGACGGGCTCGAGCAATGGACGAAATATGAGGAATGGCTCCAGCCGCTGCGGGAGGCGCTGGGCGATGCGCTGACCCGCTATCGGGATGGTTCGCGCCCATAGATGCCGCCTATGGGGCGCATTTAAGCAAAGCCTTGGCGCCCGTCCGCCGCCGCGCCGCAAGAGAGACGCCAGGGAGGATGCGTCTCTTGCTACAGAATGACTTCGATGTTGCCATTGTCGGGGCCGGGATCGTCGGGCTAGCCCATGCGCTCGCCGCCAGCCGGCTCGGCCTGAAGGTGGTCGTGATCGACCGGGATGCGCAGGCCAACGGCGCCTCCATCCGCAATTTCGGCTTCGTCACCGTCACGGGGCAGGAGCAGGGCACGGTCTGGCGCCGGGCGCGTCGCTCGCGGGATGTCTGGGCGGAGGTCGCCGGCCCCGCCGGGATCGCGATCGAGCAGCGCGGCCTCGCGATGCTGGCCCGTCGGCCCGAGGCCCGCGCCGTGCTGGAGGCCTTTCTCGCAACCGACATGGCGGAGGGCTGCGTGCTGCTGGACGCCGCCGAGGCCCGCGCGCGGCTCGGCGCGATGCAGCCCCGCGAGCTGGAAGGCGCGCTGTTCAGCGCCATCGACCTCCGCGTCGAATCCCGCACTGCCATTCCCGCGCTGGCGGCGTGGCTGGCGGAGAGCCGGGGCGTGGAGTTTCGTCGCGGCGTCGCGGTGCATGGCGTCGAGACGGGGCGGCTCGCTACGTCGGCGGGAGAGATCCGGGCGGAGGCGATCCTCGTCTGCCCCGGCGACGATCTCTCCACGCTGTTCCCGGATCGCCTCGCGGGCGCCGGCATCACCCGCTGCAAGCTCCAGATGATGCGGCTGGCGTCGCCGGGCTATCGACTGCCCGCGACGGTCATGTCCGATCTCGGGATGGTGCGCTATCTCGGTTACGCGGCGCTGCCCGAGGCGCAGGCGCTGCGGGCGCGCCTGGAGGCCGAGCAGGGCGATCATCTCGCGCACGGCATTCATCTGATTGTCGCGCAGGGCAGCGATGGCAGCCTCGTGGTCGGTGACAGCCATCATTATGCGGACACGCCCGATCCCTTCGCCTCCGAGGAGGTGGAGCGGCTGATCCTCGACGAGTTCGGCGCGGTGTTCGGCTCGGTGCCGCCCGTGCTGGAGCGCTGGACGGGCACCTATGCCTCCGCCGGCGGGCACAGCATCGTCGAGACGCCGATGGAGGGCGTCCGGCTGGTGGTCGTGACCAGCGGCACGGGCGCCTCGACGGCCTTCGGTCTCGCCGAGGATGTCATCGGCGACCTTTACAATCACAAGACAGGAGCAGCGGCATGACGCTCGCGATCAAGGCGGTGGTGTTCGATTGGGCGGGCACCATGATCGATCATGGGTGCCGGGCGCCGGTGGTGGCGCTCCAGCGCGTGTTCGAGCAGGCGGGCGTGCCGATCGACGAAGCGGAGGCCCGCGCCGACATGGGCCGCGCCAAGCGCGATCATATCCGCGCCATCCTCGCCCAGCCCCGCGTCGCGGCGGCGTGGCAGGAGGCGCACGGTGCTCCCTCATCCGAAGCGGACGTGACCGGCCTGCACGACGAGGTCGAGCCGATGATGCGCGGCGCGGCGCGCGATTGCGCCGAGCTGATCCCCGGCGCCGCCGAGCTTGCGGCGAAGCTTCGGGGCATGGGCATCCGGATCGCGTCGTGCACCGGCTACACCCGGCCGATGATGGCGGACATTATGCCGCTCGCCGCGGAGCAGGGCTATGCGCCCGACGTGGTGGTGTGCTCCGGCGAGACGGCGGAGGGCCGGCCTTCGCCGCTGATGCTGTGGAAGGGGCTGGTCGAGCTGGGCGTCTGGCCGGCGTCGGCCTGCGTGAAGGTGGACGACGCGACCGTCGGCATCGGCGAGGGCAGGGCGGCCGGCGCCTGGACGGTCGGCCTCGCCGCGTCGGGCAACGGCGTGGGGCTCGACCACGCCGCGCTGCTGGCGCTTCCCGCCGAGGAGCGTGCCCGGCGCGTCGAAACCGCCGCGGCGGAGCTGCGCGCGGCCGGAGCCGACTATGTGATCGACAGCGTGGCCGATCTCTGGCCGGTGCTGGAGGCGATCTCCGCGCGGATCGAAGCGGGCGAGCGGCCATGACCATCGAGGCGGCGCTCGACGCATCCCCGACGGCACGGGAAGGCGCGGTGACGCGCTGGTTGCGTACGGCGCCGCCGGCGGTGTTCGCGCTCTATGGCGGACTGGCCGCGTTCGGCGCCTATTTCGCGATGTACGCCTATCGCAAGCCCTTCACGGCGGCGAGCTACGAGCATGTCGCCGGCTGGCCCTTCGCGATCGATTTCAAGATCATGCTCGTGATCGCGCAGGTCGCCGGATATGCCGCGTCCAAGATCATCGGCGTCAAGGTCGTGTCGGAGATGCCGCCGGCCCACCGCGCGGGGGCGATCCTCGGGTTGATCGGGCTGGCCGAGGCGGCGCTCGCCTTGTTCGCGGTCGCGCCGCCGGTCATGGGCGTCGCGATGCTGTTCCTGAACGGCCTCTGCCTCGGGATGATCTGGGGGCTGGTGTTCGGCTTCCTCGAAGGGCGGCGGCTGTCCGAAGTGCTGGGCGCGATGCTGTGCGCGAGCTTCATCCTGTCTTCCGGCGTGGTGAAGTCGGCGGGCGAGTGGCTGATGCTGGCCGGCTGGGTGGGCGAGCGCTGGATGCCGGCGGCGACCGGACTGCTCTTCGCGCCGCTCCTGCTGCTGTCCGTCGCGGCCCTCGCGCAGCTGCCACCGCCCAGCGCGCAGGACGAGGCCGAGCGGACCCCGCGCCGGCCGATGGACGCTGCGCAACGCCGCGCGCTCTTCCGGGCGCACGCGCCGGCGCTGATTGCGCTCATCGGCACCTATGTGCTGCTGACGGCCTTCCGCGATTTCCGCGACAATTTCGCCGTCGAGATCTGGCGCGAGCTGGGCTTTGCCGACGTGGCAGGCATCTTCACCTGGTCCGAGCTGCCGGTGGCCGTCATCGTCCTTGTGGCGCTCGGGCTGCTGGTGCGGGTGCGGGACAATGGCCGGGCGTTGCTGTGGAACCTGGCCCTGATCGCGATCGGGCTGGCCGCCATGGGCCTATCGACGGCGGCGTTCCAGCTTGGCTGGCTCGGCCCGATCGCCTGGATGATCGCGGTCGGCGCGGGGCTGTATCTCGCTTACACACCGTTCAACGCGCTGCTGTTCGACCGGCTGATCGCGGCGAGCAGCTTCGCGGGCAACGCGGGCTTCCTGATCTATGTCGCGGACGCCAGCGGCTATACCGGCAGCGTGGCGCTCCTGCTGGCGCGCAACTTCGCCCATCTCTCGCTGCACTGGAGCGGCTTCCTGTGCGGGGTCGCCTATCTGACCAGCGCCGTCGGGCTGCTGGGGAACGGCTATGCTTATCTCAGCTTTCGACGAGGCTTCCCGCTTCGCACCACTTGATTGAGCATTCAACTCGTGAGACATCTGTTGAATGGTCAATCAAGAGCCCCGCCCGACTGCCGAGCGCCTGATCGACGCCGCGATGACGCTGTTCATGGCCAAGGGCTATGGATCGACCAGCGTCGCCGACATCCTGCGCGAGGCCGAGGCGAATTCCGGCAGCCTCTACCACGTCTTCCCGACCAAGCAGGATCTGCTGCTCGCCGTGCTGGAGCGGTATCGCGAGGGTATCGGGCCGATGCTGCTGGCGCCGGCGTGGCAGGGCGTCGGGGATCCGGTCGAGCGTATCTTCGCGCTGCTCGGTCGGTATCGGCTTGCGCTTGAACTGACCGATTGCACCTATGGCTGTCCGATAGGCAGTCTGGCGCTGGAACTGCACGAGCCCGACCCTGCGGTGCGCGAACTCCTCGCCGCCAATTTCGAGGCCTGGGTGGCGGCCATCCGCGACTGTCTCGACGAGGCGGGTGAAAGACTGCCCGCGAGCCTCGATCGGCAGGCCTTTTCGCAGTTCGTGCTGACGGTGATGGAGGGGGGTGTGATGCAGGCGCGCACGCACCGCTCGCTTGCCCCCTTCGACGCCTGCGTGTCGATCCTGCGGGATTATGTGGCTCGGCTCGAAATCACAGCAACAGGAGACCGGAGATGAGGATGATTTCGTCACGCTTCGCGCTGGTGTTTGCCATGACGTTCGCGTGTGCCGTGCCGGCGAACGCCGCGGACTTCGAGCAGGTCGTCGGAAAGGCGGCCGACGGCACGCGATATTATCAGGACTCGCTGGTCATCAAGGCGCCGGTCGCGCGTCTGTGGGCGGCTTTCACCGACACGGCGCAGTATCGAACCTGGGGCGCCAAGGTGTCCGCGATCGACTTCCGCATCGGCGGCATGGTCGAGGCGAGCTACGATCCCGCCGGCCATCTCGGCGATCCGCAGAACATCAAGAACCAGATCATCGCCTATATCCCCAAACGGCTGCTGGTGTTCCGGAATGTGCAGGCGCCGGATCAGCTTCCCGGCAGGCGGGCCTATGGCGATACGGTCAAGACGCTCGAGTTCACGGCCCTTTCGCCCGATGCCACGCGGGTGACGGTGTCGGGCATGGGCTTCGGGCAGGGCGCGGATTTCGATGCGCTGTACGCCTTCTTTTCAGGCGGCGACGGGGAGATGCTGACAGTGCTCAAGCGGGCGATGGAGCGGCACTGAGCCGCACCATCGCCCGCCTTCGCGGTGAGACCGATCAGTTGCCCGTGCTGGGCGCGGTCGTCACGGTCGTGGTGGTGGTCTTCTTCTCGGACACGGCCGGCGTCGTGCGGCGCACGACGCGATGGACCACGCGCGGCGACGACGTCGCGCGCACATTATGCTCCTCGGTCGTCACCGTCGTCGTGGTCGGCGCGGGCGCGGGCGGAGGCGGCGCATTGCGCATCGCCTCTACCTGCGCGCTGGCCTGCGCGGCAGACTGCTCTGCGGCTTCGGCGCGCGCGTTTGCGGCGGCGGCGTCCTGTTGCGCCGCGGCGGTGTTGGCCATCGCGTCCGCATGGCGGGCCTGCTCATTCTCCGCGCGTGCCTTGTTGGCCTCGCCGATCGCCATGTCGGCCAGTTCGGATGCATGGTTCGCGTCGGCGATCGCCTGTTCCTTGTCGCCGCGCGCAATGTCCTCTTCGGCGGTCCGGAGCGCAGCCTGCGCCCGCGCCTGGAGACCCGGCACCTGGCCGGCGGTGCCCGCCTTGTTGGCCGCATCGACCTTGCCGCGAGCCTCGGCAATCGCCGTCTGCGCGCGATCGCCCTTGCCTGCAATGGCAGGCGTCATGGCAAGTACAAGAAGCGCAGAAAAACCAATCCCACGTGCAATCGGTATGGGACGTCGCATTTTTCATCCTCCTTATGATTATCGATGCGGAAAACCACCTATCCATCTCGTTGGTTCCATTCGTAGCTGTCGATGAACATCCCTGTGTAGACTTGCGTGACAGGGCGCGTTGATTTGCATGGATCGTGGCCTCTATCGACGGCGTGGAGGGGCGCAGCTCAGGCGGCGATCGCCGCGTCCACCCCCACCGCCTCGCGGATGCCGGCGGCGAGCGCCTCGACACGATCAACGTCGGCGTCCCAGGCGAACATGAAGCGGGCGCCGCCCCCGATGAAGGTGTAGAAGCGCCAGCCCCTCTCGCGCAGGGCATCGAGCGCCGGTGCGGGCAGGCCGAGGAAGACGGCGTTGGCCTCGATCGGGAAGATCAGCCGGGCTCCGGGAATATCCGCGATCCGCTCGGCCAGAAGACGCGCGCATCGGTTGCCGTGCTGGGCGTTGCGGAGCCACGCGCCCGTTTCGAGCAGACCGACCCAGGGTGCGGAGAGGAAGCGCATTTTCGACGCAAGCTGGCCGGCCTGCTTGCAGCGATAATCGAAATCCTGCGCCAGCGCGGTATCGAAGAAGACGACCGCCTCGCCGACCGCCATGCCGTTCTTGGTGCCGCCGAAGCAGAGCACGTCGACGCCCGCGCGCCACGTGATGTCCGCCGGCGAGCAGCCCAGCGTCGCGCAGGCATGGGCGAAGCGCGCGCCGTCCATGTGCAGCTTGAGGCCGAGTTCGCGGCATGTCGCCGCGAGCGCCTTCAGTTCCTCGATCGTGTAGACCTGACCCGTCTCGGTCGGCTGGGTGACGGTGACGACCCTCGGCTTGGGAAAGTGGATGTCCGAGCGGCTGGTGGCGAGCGTACGGACCGCGTCGGGCGTGAGCTTGCCGTCCGCCGTCTGCGCGACGAGCAGCTTCGAGCCGTTGGAGAAGAATTCCGGCGCGCCGCACTCGTCCGTCTCGACGTGCGCGGACGAGGAGCAGATGACGCTGTGATAGGACTGGCAGAGCGATGCGAGGGCGAGCGAATTGGCCGCCGTGCCGTTGAAGGCGAAGAACACTTCGCAGGGCGTCTCGAACAGGCTGCGGAAGGCGTCGGCGGCGCGATCGGTCCACTCGTCGTCGCCATAGGCCGGGGCCGAGCCGTGGTTGGCGAGCGCGGTCGCCTCCCAGACTTCAGGGCAGATCCCGGCATAATTGTCGCTGGCGAATTGCTGAACTTGGCTGGTCACGGACGCCTCACTTCCTGGTTGGGCATCAGGAACGTGCGCGACATGTGGCGTGAAACCCGTTTGTTGCCGGTCCGGCCACATCCCCCCAGCGAACTGGGGGCGCCACCTTGCTCGGGAGCAGGTTGGCGTCAGGCGTCGGCCCGACTCTTGATGCTGCGGTGCAGTTAGGCCGACTGCGGCGGCAAATCAAGCGGCGGACGGCCATGCCGGGCCGTCCGCCGTTGCGTCACCGGCCATGCCTGCGCTGGCGGAGCAGCAGATAGGCGGCCGGCAGCACGAACATCGACAACAGGGGCGCGGTGAGCATGCCCCCGATCATCGGTGCGGCGATCCGGCTCATCACCTCCGATCCCGCGCCATGGCCGAGCAGGATCGGCAGCAGGCCGGCGAGGATCACGGCCACCGTCATCGCCTTGGGGCGCACGCGCAGCAGCGCGCTCTCGCGCACGGCCTGCTCCACCTCGTCCGGCCGCTCGGCCAGCGCGTTGCGCAGGTAGAGCAGCATGACCACGCCGAACTCGGCCGAGACCCCGGCCAGCGCGATGAAGCCCACGCCCGTCGCGACCGACTGGGCATAGCC
>FTCZ01007112.1_pt1 | contig 19290 bp, 17 predicted proteins | sample 1658871 | NCBI WGS metagenome assembly FTCZ01 (sample SAMEA3914864, study PRJEB12502) | metagenome | biome: forest; material: soil | place: USA | collected 2012-03-12 | depth 0.3 m
GGCTTGTCCTGGTTGGCGCGCAGCAGCGCCTCGGCGGTGTTGACCTTGGCCGCCATGTCGCGCGCGGTGCGATAGAGCAGCTCGCCCTGCTCGGTCAGGATCAGGCCGCGCGCATGGCGATGGAACAGCATGACGCCGAGCTGCTCCTCGAGCGCGCCGATCTGGCGCGATATAGCCGACTGGCTGAGCTTCAGCCCCTCGCCTGCATGGGTGAAACTGCCCGCATCCGCCACCGCCTGGAAGATGCGCAGCTTGTCCCAGTCCATGCCCTCGCCGCGTTCGCCGGTCATTCGGCGGCCTGCGCGACACGGGTCTCGAGGATCGCCAGCCACTTCTCGGCCTCGAGGGCGGCCATGCAGCCGGTGCCCGCCGCCGTCACGGCCTGGCGGAACACCTTGTCCTGCACGTCTCCGGCGGCATAGACGCCTTCGATGTCGGTCGCGGTCGAATCGGGCCGCGTCAGCAGATAGCCCTCGCCGTCCATCGCGAGCTTGCCCTTGAACAGCTCGGTGTTGGGCGAATGGCCGATGGCGATGAACACTCCGTCGGTCGGGAGGTTCTGCTCCACGCCCGTCTTCACGTTCTTCAGGCGCACGCCGGTCACCAGCGGCGCCGGCTTGAGCTCGCCGGTGATCTCCTGCACGGCGTGATCCCACAGGACGGTAACCTTGGGGTTCTTGAACAGGCGATCCTGCAGGATCTTCTCCGCGCGGAAGCTGTCGCGGCGATGCACCAGCGTCACCTTCGACGCGTGGTGCGTGAGATAGAGCGCTTCCTCGACCGCGGTGTTGCCGCCGCCCACGACCACGACCTCCTTGTTGCGGAAGAAGAAGCCGTCGCAGGTGGCGCAGGCCGACACTCCGCCTCCGCGGAAGCTCTCTTCCGTGGGCAGCCCCAGCCATTTCGCCGTAGCACCCGTGGAAATGATCAGCGCGTCCGATTCATACCGGTCGCCCGAGTCGCCGATGCAGACGAACGGCCGGCGATCGAGATGGACCTCGACGATTGTGTCGAAGAACAGCTGGGTGCCGACATGCTCGGCCTGCTTCTGCATCTGTTCCATCAGCCACGGGCCCTGGATCACGTCGGCGAAGCCGGGATAGTTCTCGACATCCGTGGTGATGGTGAGCTGGCCGCCCGGCTGGATGCCCTGTACGAGCATCGGCTTGAGGCTTGCGCGGGCGGCATAGATCGCCGCCGTATAGCCGGCCGGCCCGGATCCCAGAATCAGCACCTTGCTACGATGTGTTGCTGCCATGACCTACTCGCATCCCACTTGCCGCATATCTCCCATCATATATGCAAAGCTGCGGTGTATTGCACGGCTGATCTGTGAATCCCGCGTAATTGTTCACGACCCCCGGTCAAGTTCTCGCAACTTTATTGCGCGGATGGCATGATTCTGGCATAGACCGCGACCAATGGAGGAAACCTGAATGGCTCGCGCAAAGCTCGATCGAATCGACCGGCGCATTCTTAGCGATCTTCAATCGAACGGCCGGATGACCAACGTCGAGTTGGCCGAACGCGCCGGCATCTCCGCCCCGCCCTGCCTGCGCCGCGTGCGTGCGCTGGAACGGGCCGGCATCATCAAGGGCTACCACGCCGACCTGAGCCCCGAGGCGCTGGGCTACAGCGTGTCGGTGTTCGCGCTGGTCGGACTCAACAGCCAGGCCGAAGCCGATCTCAAGTCGTTCGAAGAGCTGATCGCCAACTGGGCCGAGGTGCGCGAGTGCCACATGCTGGCCGGCGAGGCCGACTTCCTGCTGAAGATCGTGGCCGAGACCTGGGACGAATATCAGAAGTTCCTGACCACCCGCCTCACCTCGGCGCCCAATGTCAGCCACGTGAAGTCGATGATGGTCTTCCGCACCGCCAAGGCAACGCCGGGCGTGCCGATCTCGACAGACTAGGCGCTCATCAGACTCTCGACCTTGATCGGCAAAGTGCGGCAGCGAATGCCCGTCGCATGGAAGACGGCGTTGGCGACGGCGGCGTTCACGCCGGTATTGCCGAGCTCGCCCACGCCCTTGATGCCGAGCGGATTCACGAAGCTGTCCTGCTCGGGCACCAGGATTGTCTCGACCAAGCCGATATCGGCATTCACCGGCATGTAGTATTCGGCGAGGTCGTTGTTCACGTAGCATGCCGTGCGGCGATCAATCTCCGTGCCCTCGTGCAGCGCCGAGGACAGGCCCCAGATCTGGCCGCCCATCAGCTGGCTGCGCGCGGTCTTGGGATTGACGATCGTGCCGGCGGCGAAGGCCCCCACCATGCGCGGCACGCGCACCTCGCCGGTATCGACATGCACCCTCACCTCGACGAAGTGCGCCCCCGAGGAAAAGTGCGCCTTCCTGTTGCGGATGGCGCCCGCGAACATCGGCAGGCCGCGGCGGATCAGGAACTGCGAGAACGGCAGGGCGCCCTTGGGCTTGAATGTGGTTTCCGCGACCAGATCCTCGTTACGCCTGGGATGGGCGGCGGCGCGCTTCTTCACCAGCTCCTCGCAGGCCTCGGCCACCGCGTTGCAGTTGCTCGCCGTGGATACCGAGCCGCCGGTCAGGGGCGCTGCGGGCAGCGAGGAATCGCCCAGCCGGACCTCGACCTGCTCGATCGGCACGCCCAGCCGCTCGGAGGCGACCTGGGCCAGTACCGTGTAGGCGCCGGTGCCGATTTCATGGGTGCCGGTCTCGACCACGACACGGTCGTCGGGCCCAAGCGTCACACGGCAGTCCGCCGCCGCGATCTGGGCAGGGTAAGCGGCCGACGCACAGCCCCAGCCGACCAGCCATTGGCCGTCGCGCATCGAGCGCGGCACGGGCGACCGCTCGCGCCAGCCGAAGGCCTCGCCCGCCGTGTCGAAGCACTGCATCAGGGAGCGGCTGCTGAACGGCTTCTTCGTCACCGCCTCGACCATGGTGTCGTTGCGCCGCCTGAGCTCGACCGGATCGAGCGCCATCGCATGCGCCAGCTCGTCGACCGCCGACTCCATGGCAAAGAAGTACGGTACCTCGGGCGGCGCGCGCATGAAGCCCGGCGTCTGGCGGTCCGCCTCCACGGTGTTCACCTGCGTGGAGATGTTCGGACAGGCATAGAGGCGCGCCGTGTTGCCCGAGCCCGCGACCACGAAACTGTCGGTCCGCGCGTTGAGCTCCCAGCTCTCGTGCGCCAGCGCGGTGAAGTGCCCGTCGCTGTCGGCCGCCAGCCTGACGCGATGACGCGTCTCGCCGCGATAGGTCATCAGGGTGAAGCCCTGGCGCCGCGTCACCACGAGGCGCACCGGCCGGCCCAGCACGCGCGCGGCGTGCGCGACCAGCGGTGTCGATTGCGGCATGTTGCGCACGCCGAAGGCGCCGCCCACGAACGGCGAGATCACCCGCACCTTGTTGGGCGAGAGGCCGAGTTGCTTGGCCACGCCGCGCTGGGTGCCGATCACGTGCTGCGTGGACTCCCAGACCGTGAGCGTCTCGCCCTCCCAGGCACAGATCACCTGGAACAGCTCCATCGGATTGTGATGCTGTGCCGGCGTCTCGTACTCCGCGTCGACCTTGAATGCCGCCGCGCCATACGTCTTCTCGGCATCCCCCACCCTGAGCTTGGTGTCGAACAGCATCGACTTGGCAGGCTTGGAGATCGCGCCAGCGCCGCGCATGTCCGCCGTCACGGCCTCGGTAGTGTAACTCACGCCCACGAGATGCGCGGCCTCACGGGCCGCCTCGAAGGTTTCGGCCACGACGAGGGCCACGATCTGGCCGGCGAAGTGGATCCTGTTGGTGGCAAGCGGCGCGATCCGGGTGTTGGTGTAGCCCAGCGAGGTGAGCGGCCGTCCGGGCTTCACCGCATCGCCAACATTCTCGTGCGTGAAGATCTCCAGCACGCCCGGGACGGCGCGGGCGGCGATCTGGTCGATCGCGATCATCTCGCCCCGGGCAACGGTGCTCATCACCAGCTGGGCATAGGCGGCGCCCGGAACGCGGTTGTCGTCGCCGTAGGTGGCCTTGCCCGTGACCTTGGCCACGCCGTCGATACGGGACGTGGGGGTGCCGATTCCGTTCATTCCCCGGCAACGCAGGCCCGGCCGGCGGGTTGCCCGACAAAGCCCTTGCGGGAAACACTGTGTATTGATAGCCAAGGGGCATGAAGAACCTCCTCGAAGCCGGCCGGGTGCTGGCGCTCGATCTCGCCTCGACCCTGCTGTTCCTCGCGGTCTTTCTGCTGAGCGACAACCTCTTCCTGGCGGTCGGTCTCGGCATGGTGCTGGGCGTGGGCCAGATAGGCTGGCAGCTGCTGCACGGCAAGCCGATCGGCACGTTGCAATGGCTGAGCGTCGTGCTGGTGCTGGCCTCCGGCACGGCCACCTTCTTCACCCACGATCCGCACTTCGTGATGGTGAAGCCGTCGGTGATCTACGTGATCGTGGGCGCCGTCATGCTGAAGCGCGGTTGGATGAACCGCTACCTGCCGCCGCGCGCCGAGCCGGTGAAGGACGTCGCCACGCTGTTCGGCTACGTCTGGGCCGGCCTGATGTTCGGCTCGGCAGTGCTCAACATAGCGCTGGCCTTCAGTCTCGACGCCAAGAGCTGGGCGGCGGCGATGTCCTTGTGGGGCATCGCCAGCAAGATCGGCCTGTTCCTGATCCAGTACGCGGCCATGACCGCGGTCGGAAAACGGCGAGCCAAGGCTGCAGGAGCGGCAGCGCCTATTTGAAAGCGACGCCCATCACTTCGTAGGATTTGGCGCCGCGCGGCGTCTGGACCTCGACCCGGTCGCCCACGGTCTTGCCGATCAGGGCGCGCCCGATCGGCGAGGTCACGGAGATGGTGCCCTTGGACAGATCCGCCTCGTAGGGCCCGATGATCTGATATTTCATCTTCTCGTCGGTATCCTCGTCCGCGAGCTTCACGGTCGCGCCGAACTTCACGACCTTGCCCGAGAACTTCGAGAAGTCGATCACCTCGGCGCGCGAGATGATGTTCTCGACCTCGATGATCCTGCCTTCGATGAAGCCCTGCTTTTCGCGCGCGGAGGTATATTCGGCGTTCTCCGAAAGATCGCCGTGCTCGCGCGCCGCCGAAATCGCCTTGATGATCGCAGGGCGCTCGACGCTCTTCAGCTGCTTCAACTCGTCTTCGAGGGCCTTCAGGCCCTCGGCGGTGGTCGGAACCTTTTCCATAGCCGGGATCGTCCTTAATGATTCGAACGGCGTCAACGGCCAACGACGCGCCATGGTTGCGGCGCGCCCGGCCGGTACGGTGCAATATGGGGGCTAGAACGTGCCTTTGAAGTAGGATTGCAGCGGGGCGACATCCAGATCCCCGGCCTGCATAGCCGCAATTCCCTCGACCGACGCCTTGGCGCCGGCCACCGTCGTATAATAGGCGATCTTGTTCATCAGCGCGGCACGGCGCAAGGTGAAGCTGTCGGTCAGGGCCACCGCGCCGTCCACGGTATTGAACACCAGCTGGACCTTGCCGTCCTTCATCAGGTCGACGATGTGGGGCCGGCCCTCGAGCACTTTGTTCACCCTCTGCGCGGCAATGCCGTGCTTGGCCAGGAAGTCGGCCGTGCCGCCGGTGGCCACGACCTTGAAGCCGAGCTCGATCAGCCGCTTCACCGGCTTCACCAAAGCCGCCTTGTCGGAATCCTTCACCGACACGAACACCGCGCCATCGACCGGCACCTTGCTGCCGGCGCCGAGCTGCGACTTGGCGAAGGCGCGGCCGAAATCGACGTCGAGGCCCATGACCTCGCCGGTCGAGCGCATCTCGGGTCCCAGGATCACGTCGACGCCGGGGAAGCGCGCGAACGGAAAGACCGCTTCCTTGACCGCGACGTGCTTGCCCCTGTTCTTCTTGATGGCGAGCGACTTCAGCGCCTCGCCTGCCATCAGGCGGGCGGCGAATTTGGCGATCGGCTGACCCGTGGCCTTGGCGACGAACGGCACGGTGCGGCTGGCGCGCGGATTGACCTCGAGGACATAGACCTCGCCGTCCTTCACCGCGTACTGCACGTTCATCAGGCCGACGACCTGCAGCGCCTTGGCCATCGCCTCGGTCTGGCGCTCGATCTCGGCGATGATCTTGGCCGGCAGCGAGTATGGCGGCAGCGAGCAGGCCGAGTCGCCGGAATGGATTCCCGCTTCCTCGATATGCTCCATGATGCCGGCAACGAAGACGTTCTGGTCCTTGTCGGCCAGCGCGTCGACATCGACCTCGATGGCGTCGCGCAGGTAGCTGTCGATCAGCACCGGATTGCTGCCCGAGACCTTCACCGCGTCGCGCATGTAGCGGTCGAGCGCCTCGCGGTCGTAGACGATCTGCATGGCGCGGCCGCCCAGCACATAGGACGGGCGGATCACGACCGGGTAGCCGATCTTCTCGGCGATGGCGACGGCCTGCGGTTGGCTGGTCGCCGTGCCGTTCTCCGGCTGGCGCAGCTTCAGCTTGTGGATCAGCTTCTGGAAACGGTCGCGGTCCTCAGCCAGGTCAATGGCGTCGGGCGAGGTGCCGAGGATGGGAATGCCGTGCGCTTCGAGCGGCTTGGCGAGCTTCAGCGGCGTCTGGCCGCCGAACTGCACGATCAGCCCCATCAAGGTGCCATTGCGCTGTTCGACCTCGACCAGCTCGATCACGTCCTCGGCCGTCAGCGGCTCGAAGTACAGGCGATCGGCGGTGTCGTAGTCGGTCGACACGGTCTCGGGATTGCAGTTGACCATGATGGTCTCGTAACCCGCCTCGGAGAGCGCATAGACGGCGTGCACGCAGCAATAGTCGAACTCGATGCCCTGGCCGATGCGGTTCGGACCGCCGCCCAGGATGATGACCTTCTTCTTGTCCGTCGGATTGGCCTCGCACTCCGCGGGGCGATGGCCGTCACCTTCGTAGCAGGAATAGAAGTACGGCGTGCGCGACTCGAACTCGGCGGCGCAGGTGTCGATGCGCTTGAACACCGGACGCACGCCCGCGGCGCGGCGGCGCTTGGCCACTTCGGCGGCGCTGAGCCTGGTGAGCTCGCCCAGCCGATCGTCGGAGAAGCCCTTCTTCTTGATCTCGAGCAGCCCCTTGGTGTCCTTCGGCAGGCCGTGCTTGCGCAAGCCCGCCTCGACGGTCACCAGCTCTTCGATCTGGCGCAGGAACCACGGCTCGTACTTCGACGCCTGGGCCACTTCCTCGACCGTGAGGCCGTGACGGAAGGCCTGGGCGATCGTCAGGATGCGGTCGGGCGTCGGACGCGCCAGCGCGCCCATGATCGCCGACTTGTCCGGCGCGCCCTTGATCTCGATCTCGTTGAGGCCGGTAAGGCCGGTCTCCATCGAGCGCAGTGCCTTCTGCAGCGACTCCTGGAACGTGCGGCCGATCGACATCGCCTCGCCCACGCTCTTCATCGAGGTGGTGAGCAGCGCCTCGGCCCCGGGGAATTTCTCGAAGGCGAAGCGCGGCATCTTGGTGACGACGTAGTCGATCGTGGGCTCGAAGGCGGCGGGCGTGTTGCCGGTGATGTCGTTCAGCAGCTCGTCGAGCGTGTAGCCGACGGCCAGGCGGGCGGCGACCTTGGCGATCGGGAAGCCAGTGGCCTTCGACGCCAGCGCCGAGGAGCGCGAGACGCGCGGGTTCATCTCGATCACGACCATGCGGCCGGTCGCGGGATCGACCGCGAACTGCACGTTCGATCCGCCGGTGTCGACGCCGATCTCGCGCAGGCACGCGATCGAGGCGTCGCGCATGATCTGGTATTCCTTGTCGGTCAAGGTCAGCGCCGGCGCCACGGTCACCGAGTCGCCGGTGTGCACGCCCATCGGATCGACGTTCTCGATCGAGCAGATGATGATGCAGTTGTCCTTGCGGTCGCGCACGACCTCCATCTCGTACTCTTTCCAGCCGAGCACGGATTCCTCGACCAGCACTTCGGTCGTGGGCGAGGCCTCGAGGCCGCCCTGCACGATGTCGAAGAACTCGTCGCGATTGTAGGCGATGCCGCCGCCGGTGCCGCCCAGGGTGAACGACGGGCGGATGATCGCGGGCAGCCCGACCTTGTCGAGCGCGGCGGCCGCTTCCTCGCGATTGTGCACGACCTCGCTCTTGGGCGACTCGAGGCCGATCTTGGTCATGGCGTCGCGGAACAGCAGGCGGTCCTCGGCCTTGTCGATCGCCTCGGCGTTGGCGCCGATCAGCTCGACGCCGTACTTTTTGAGGCGGCCATCGCGATGCAGCGCCATCGCCGTGTTGAGCGCGGTCTGGCCGCCCATGGTCGGCAGGATGGCGTCGGGTTTTTCCTTCTCGATGATCTTCGCCACCATGTCGGGCGTGATCGGCTCGATGTAGGTGGCGTCGACCAGGCCCGGATCGGTCATGATCGTCGCCGGATTGGAATTGATCAGGACGACGCGATAGCCCTCGTCCTTCAGCGCCTTGCAGGCCTGCACGCCCGAGTAGTCGAACTCGCAAGCCTGGCCGATCACGATCGGCCCGGCGCCGATCACCAGGATGGATTTGATGTCTGTACGCTTGGGCATGGTGCTCTATTTGCCCTTGCTCTTGGCGATCATCTCGACGAAGCGATCGAAGAGGTAATGGCTGTCGGTCGGGCCGGGCGAGGCCTCGGGATGGTACTGCACGGAGAACGCCGGCTTGTCGGTGCAGCGGATGCCTTCGTTGCTGCCGTCGAACAGCGAGGTGTGCGTGACCTCGACGTTCTTGGGTAGCGACTCCTCGACGACGCAGAAGCCGTGGTTCTGCGAGGTGATCTCGACCTTGCCCGTCGTGAGATCCTTGACCGGCTGGTTGGCGCCGCGATGGCCGCGCTCCATCTTCCGCGTCGTGCCGCCCAAGGTGAGCGCCAGGATCTGGTGGCCGAGGCAGATGCCAAACAGCGGCACCTTCTTGTCGAGCACGGCCTGGACCGCGGGCACGCTGTAGGCCGCCGTCGCCGCGGGATCGCCCGGGCCGTTCGACAGGAACACGCCGTCGGGCTTGTGCCGCAGGATGTCCTCGCCTGTCGCGGTCGCGGGAACCACCGTGACCTTGCAGCCGGTATTGGCCAGGCAGCGGAGGATGTTGCGCTTGGCGCCGTAGTCGACGGCGACCACGTGATATTTGGGCTTCTCCAGCTTGCCGTAACCCTTGCCGAGCGCCCACGTCGTCTCGTTCCAGGCGTAGCTCTGCTTGGTCGTGACCTCGATGGCCAGGTCCATGCCGTCGAGGCCGGCCCAGTCGCCTGCCATCTTCACGAGCTTCGGAACATCGAACTTGCCGTCGGGCGCATGCACGACCACGCCGTTGGGCGCGCCGCCGTCGCGCACGCGGCGCGTGATCTCGCGCGTGTCGACGCCGCAGATGCCCGGCAGATTGTGGCTCTTCAGCCAGTCATCGAGCGGCTTGGCGTTGCGCCAGTTGGCGGGCTCGGTGATGTCGCCGCGCAGCACGATCCCGCGGGCGGCCGGGTTGATGCTCTCGATGTCCTCGAGATTGGTGCCGACGTTGCCGATGTGCGGAAAGGTGAAGGTGATGATCTGGCCGGCATAGGACGGATCGGTGATGATCTCCTGGTAGCCGGTCATCGAGGTGTTGAAGCAGACCTCGCCGACGGCGGCCCGGGGAGCGCCGATGCCCTTGCCCCAAAAGACCGTTCCGTCGGCCAGCACCAGCGCGGCCGTGGCCCAACGCGGCGCGGCGTTATCGGCGCCGGCGGTCTTGTTTGAGGTCATGATGAATTGTGCCCGTTCGTTTGGCCCGTGCGGACCGCGCGGGTTGTAACCAAGCGGTCGCATAGGGTCAAGGAGACGGAACGGGATAATTCCTAAACAATATCAATAGCTTATTTGCTTTGCCAACAGCGAAGAAGGCGATTAGTTTCCGCCCTTTCCGGTATTGGGACATTTCCATGCTTCGTGACAAGCTGAATGAGGCGATGAAGGAGGCCATGAAGGCCCGCGACGCCGCGGCGCTGGGCACGATTCGCCTGATCCTGGCCAAGCTCAAGGACACCGATATTGCCGCCCGCACCGAGGCGAACCGCGAGGGCGTGGCCGACGACAAGATCCTCTCCATGCTCCAGAGCATGATCAAGCAGCGCAACGAATCGATCGCCCTCTACGAAAAGGGCGCGCGCCAGGACTTGGCCGACAAGGAGAAGGCCGAGATCGCCGTGATCGAGCGCTTTTTGCCGAAGCAAATGGACGAAGCCGCCGTGGACGCGGCCGTTAAGGAAGCCATCGCCAGCGCCGGCGCCACGTCGATCAAGGACATGGGCGGCGTGATGGCTGCGCTGAAGAGCAAGTACGCGGGCCAGATGGATTTCGCCAAGGCCTCTGCTGCCGTCAAGAAGGCGCTCACGGGCTAACGCCGCAATGGCCTACGACGAGAAGACCGCCGAGCGCATCCGGCATCTCCTGGCCGATCGTCCCGACTGTGCAGAAAAGAAAATGATGGGCGGCCTCGCCTTCATGGTGAAGGGCGGCATATGCTGCGCGGTGAGCGGCCGCGGCGGGCTGCTGGCGCGGGTCGGTCCCGACGCCGCGAAGCTGGTCAAGGAGCCGCAGGTCAAGCCGATGCGCATGGCCGGGCGCGTGGTGAAGAACTTCGTGCGCGTCATGCCCGAGGCCTACCGCACCTCCGACCAGCTCAGGAAATGGGTCGAGCGTTGCATCGCCTTCACGACGACCCTGCCGCCGAAGACGACGCGCGCTGGCGCGGCGAAGAGAAAGCCTCGCCCTCGTCCAGCCTGAAGCGCAGGCGGCCGCCGGCCAGATGGGTTTCGCCAAGACTTCAGCCCCTGTGCGGAAGATACGAGCGGGATAACACTCCTTCGACCTTGCCCGCGGAGCCGTTAGGATGCGGCTTGGAGGGGTGAGTTTGGGGACGATCCATCGGCGTGCGTTTGCGTTGTTCATGGGCGGCGGATTGGCCGCCCCGATTCTTGCCGCGCACGCCCAATCCAGGCCTGCCTCTCCCAAGATCGGAATTGTCTCGAGCGCGCCCAAGCAATTCACCGACGTGCTGCTCGAATCAATCATGGGCGGTGTGCGTGAATCCAACCGCTCGATGCGGGAGACGGAAGCGGTCGTGCGTTTGGGCGGCGACGATCCCTCCCGGCTTGCTTCCCTCACGACGGAGGTTCTAGCCCTGAATGTCTCGGTACTGCTCGGTAACGGCCCGAAGCACCTCAGGATCGCCCAGGCCGCCACCCGGACCGTTCCCATCGTCGCCATCGACTTCGAGGATGATCCCGTGGCCGCCGGCTATGCCCGCAGCATTGCCCGGCCGGGCGGCAATGTGACCGGCATCTTCCTCGACCTTCCCGATTTCACGGGTAAGTGGATCGAGTTCCTCCGCGAGTGCATGCCCCGGTTGTCGAGCATCGCCCTGATGTGGGATGCGAGCACCGGTCCCACGCAGCTCAGCGCCCTCACCAAGATCGCCGGTACGCTCGGCATCGGGACGGAGCTTTTCGAAGTGAAGGGGCGCGACGACTATGCCAGCGCCTTCGCCCTCGCCAAGGACCACGGCGCGGAGGCCGCGATCATGCTGTCGACGCCATTGATACCCTCGATCACCAAGGATATTGCGGAGCTGTCGCTGCGCCACAAGCTGCCGACGATCACCATGTTCTCGGACTTCGCACGCGCAGGCGGACTGCTCTCCTACGGGCCGAATCTCTTCGGTGCGTTCAGGCAGGTTGGCGTGCTCATGGGCAAGGTGCTGTCTGGAACCGCTCCCGCGGATCTACCGATCGAGCGGCCGACAAAATTCGAACTCCTCGTCAATCTGCGGGCCGCGCAGGCCTTTGGCCTCACGATCCCTCCCTCGATTCTCGGCCTCGCCGACGAGGTGATCGAGTGAGGCGGCGAGACGTTCTTGGCGCAGCGGCACTGTTGCTGCCGGGGACGGCTCGGGCGCAAACGGCCGGCCGGACCTATCGGGTCGGCATGCTGCTCACGTTCCCGCCCAGTGACCCCGCCCGCACAAGCATGCTGCAAGGCTTGGCGGCGATGGGGTTCGTCGAAGGCAGGAACCTGACCGTCGACCAGCGCGGCTTCGATCCGGATCCGGATCAGTTTCCCGCCCTGGCGCACCACTTGGTGGAGGCCAAGGTTGACGTGATCATGGCCGGCGGCCCGGCCATCAAGATCGCGCAGTCCGCTTCGGATGTCATTCCCATCGTCGGCTTGGCCGACGATATGGTCCAGGAAGGTTACGTCGGCTCGCTCGCCAATCGCGTCGGCAATACGACGGGGGTCAGCATCCTGGCCACCGAGCTCGACGGCAAGCGCCTGGAAATCCTGATGGAGCTTCTGCCCAGGGCAAGGCGACTGGCGGTGCTGGCCGATGTACGGCTGTTGAAGCCGCCGCAGCTCGAGAAGTTGGAAGCGTCGGCGCGCCTGAAGGGCGTGGAGCTTTCCATCGTGCGCATCGCAAAGCCGGACGATATCGAGCCGGACCTGGCGGCGGCGCAGGCCGCCGGCGCGGAGGGTATCAATATTCTCGGCAGTCCTCTGCTGTTCGCGGTGCGGCGCAAGGTCTTCGCGGCGACCGCCGCCTTGCGCCTGCCGACGGTCTATCAGTGGCCGGAAGGCGTGACGGAGGGCGCGCTCGTGGCGTACGGTCCACGCTATGACGACACCTTCCAGCAGTGGGGCCGAATGGCAGGCAAGGTGCTGCGCGGTGCGAAGCCCAGCGCGCTGCCGGTCGAGCAGCCGAGCAAGTTCGAGCTGGCGATCAACATGAAGGCTGCCAAGGCGCTCGGCCTCACCATCGTGCCTTCGATCCTGGCCCGCGCCGACGAAATCATCGAGTAGCTTGCAAGTCGTTCCCGGTTTCAGTCCCTTAGCGGGCCAACCGAAAGACCTCGTCATCGTCCATGCTGAAGCGAAGGCGTCCGCTCGCGAGATGCACGCGCAGATGACGATGCTTCGCCAGATAGTGGATCATGACGACCGCGGCGGCCACGCCCGCGGCGGCGGCGACGCCGAGCGCCCAGCGCGGGCCGAAGCGGTCGGCGACCCAGCCCACGATCGGCGCACCGATCGGCGTGCCGCCCATGGCGATGGCCAGGCGAATGGCCATCACGCGGCCGCGCATGGCGGGCTCGGTCGAGAGCTGCATCAGGCTGTTGGTCGAGTTCGTGATGGTGAGCGCCGACACGCCGATGATGACGAGCATCCCGCCGAACAACCAATAATTCGGCATGATCGCGGCCATCGCGCAGCCGGCCGCGAATGTCGCCGCGCCGGCGAACAGCAGCTCGATGCGCGGCCGCTCGCGTCCGGCGGCGAGCAGCGCGCCGGTCACCGTTCCAACCGCCATCAACGACGCCAGAAGCCCGTAGCCGCCGGCGTCGGCATGGAAGACCTTGACGGCCATGGTCGAGATGAAGATCGGGAAGTTCAGCCCGAACGTGCCGATCAGGAAGAGCATGAGAAGGATCGACCTGAGATCGGGCCGGCTCCAGACATAGCGGAAGCCCGCGACGAAGCCGCCGGGCGCGCGCACCGCCCGCCGGCTCGGGTTGAGCTCGCTCACGCGCAGGAAGGTGAGCGAGAAAAGCACGCCACCGAACGACAAGCCGTTCGCGAGGAAGGCCCAGCCCGTTCCCACGCCGGCGATCAGCAGGCCCGCGAGGGCGGGACCGACCATGCGCGCGGCGTTGAACGAGGTGGAGTTGAGCGCCACCGCGTTCGGAAGATCGGCCTCGCCCACCAGGTCCGACACGAAGGTCTGGCGCGCCGGCGCATCGATCGCCGCCGCACAGCCGTGCAGGAAGGCGAACACATAGACATGCCAGAGCTCGACGATCCCGGTGACGGTGAGCAGGCCGAGGCCAAGGGCCAGCAGGCACATCGCCGCCTGCGTGGCCATCAGGAGCTTGCGCCGGTCGAAGAAGTCGGCGGCGAACCCGCTGAAGGGCAGCATGAGCATCTGCGGCCCGAACTGCAGCGCCATGACCAGGCCGAGCGCGCTCGCGTTGTTGTGGGTGAGCTGGGTGAGCACCAGCCAATCCTGGGCGACGCGCTGCATCCACGTGCCCACGTTGGAGACGACCGCCCCGCCCGCCCACAGCCGGTAATTGTAGTTGGACAGCGAGCGGAAAGTGCCCTTGAGCGGTCCGATCACACGCTCCCCGGGGAATTGCCGCCGTGAAACCGCCCGAACAACCGCGCCGTGATCACGCCCATGAGAAGAACGCCGAGCCCCAGGAAGACGACGTGACCGGTGGAACGCAGATCGAAATCTCCGACACGGCAAACAAGGACGTAGCCGACCGCGAGGTTGAAGAAGCCCCACAGCACGTTCACGGTCGACGACGAAAGCCCCTCGCCGCGCGGTTTGGCGAACGGGCTTTGAAAGGGACGCCCCATCACCCCGCTGACGAAATGCGGGACGGCGTTGACGAGGAAAGCGCCGCCGAAGAAGTAGGACGCGTCGTGGGCCCATTGCATGCTCAGGCGCTCCGTTCCAGGAGGTCGATGATCTCTCGTGTCGTACCGGTTTCGCCCAGCCGCGGGAAAACCTGCGCGATGCTGTAGTCGTGGGCCTCGGCGCGCAGGTCGGTCATGGCGTCGACGGCGAGGGTGACGTTGAACCCCTGCTCGTAGGCCTGGCGCGCGGTCGCCTCGACACCGGTGCCGGTGGCGACGCCCGCGATCACGACCTGCGTGACGCCCAGCGCCTTCAGCCGGTCCTCGAGGTTCGTGCTCGCGAACGCGCCCCACGTGCGCTTGGTCACCACGACGTCGCCGGGCTGCCGGTCGAGCTCGGGGATGAGGTCGGTCCATCCGGCGGGAAACGGCTCGCGGAGGCGCGGTCTTTCCGTGCGGCCCGGAGCGCCGCCGGCAACATTGACCAGCACGACCGGCAGGCCATGACTGCGAAAGGCCTCGGCCAGCGCGCCCGCGCGCTCCACCACCTTGTCGACGGGATGCGCGGTGGGAAGCGAAACGATTCCCTTCTGCAGGTCGACCAGGATGAGCGCGGTCTTCGCGTCGAGCTCGGTCACGGCCATCAGGACTCTCCCAATCGCTTGATCAGCGCCGTCGCGGCGACAAGGGCTTTGCGTTCCGCCGGATCGAGCTTCGCCATCGCGGCCAGGAGCCATTCCTGCTTGGCGATCCGGCGCTTGCGCCTGGCCTCGACGCCGGCGGCGGTGAGCGCAAACAGGACCTGCCGGCCGTCGGTCGGATGAGGCCGCCGTTCGACCAGACCCTGCTCTTCCAGGTCGGCCAAGGTGGTGCCCATCGATTGCGGCTTCACCGATTCCGCCCGCGCGAGATCGGCCGTCGTCAGCGGTCCGCGCTTTTCCAGCCGCGCCAGGGTGGCGGCCTGCGACCAGCTGAGCTCGCCGGGGTTCGCTTCGGCCCGAAGCCGGCGCACGAGTTGGCCGATCGCCAAGGTCAGCTCGGTGACGGCCGTTTCCAGCGAGGCAGCCGGAGGCTGGGAAGTTCTCATAAGCCTGAAATAGGTATTAGAAGCCTAACTTGCAAGTCTAACTTCTAATTTAGAATATCGCCTGGCGCCTCACCCCTTCGTCAGCTGCTCGCCCATCAACCGGTGCAGCAGGTTGATCGCCTTCAGCGGGCGGACCATCACCTTGAAGTGGGTGATCAGGTTTCCGTCGGCGCTGAAGGTGATCATGTCGATGCCGTTGATCCGGATCCCCTCGATCTCCTTCTCGAACTCGAGCACCGCGCCGTTTTCGCTCAGCCATTCGCCGACGTAGGTGAAGCCCGCGCCGCCCAGCACCTTCTCGGCGCCCGCCAGATACTTGAACGTGATCTCGCGCCCGCGCTGCGGCGTGTGCACGACGGGGCTTTCGAACACCGCGTCGGGATGCAGCAGATCCCACAGCGCCTTGGGGTCGTGGGACTTCATGTAGCCGTACCAGCGATCCAGCGCGGGCTTCCGCATCGGGTGTCTCCAGGGTTCAAGGTTGGGAACGACATTGACATTTCGTGCGAAATACGCAATACTGCGATGGAGAATTAGTCAGTTACTTTTGGTAACGTTTTTTCCTCCGTATTTAAAAGCGTTACTTTTGGTAACCATCGCGTCGTCTCTTCTCCTCCCCCGTCTTCGTGAGAGGACACAGGAGGTGAGAGATCGGCCACGTGGCTCGCCCCCGCCCCCCGTTGCGCACCTTCCCCGAGACGGGGGAGGAAATGAGATTCAGATGTCCCCGCTATCCTCTCTGGTGCCACCCTTCAGCAGGAGCCATCTTTAAAACATGGCGTTCCCACCGGGTTTCCTTGACGAGTTGCGTGCGCGGCTGAGCCTGTCCGACATTGTCGGGCGCAAGGTCTCGCTGAAGCGGCGCTCGGGCGCGGAGTACGCGGGGCTCTGCCCGTTCCACAACGAGAAGTCGCCGTCTTTCACGGTGAACGACAAGAAGGGCTTCTATCACTGCTTCGGCTGCGGCGAGCACGGCGACGCGGTGGGCTTCGTGATGAAGACCGAGGGCATGTCGTTCCCCGAGTCGGTCGAGAAGCTGGCGCGCGAGGTCGGCCTGCCGGTGCCGCGCGCCACGCCGCAGGAACGCGAGCGCGCCGAGCAGGCGTCGACCCTGCAGCAGGTCGTCGAGCAGGCGGCCCGCTGGTTCCAGAAGCAGCTGCGCCTTCCCGTGGGCCGGCAGGGCCTCGACTATCTGCGCGGCCGCGGCCTCAGCGACGAGGCGATCGACGATTTCCGCTTGGGCTTCTCGCCCGACTCGCGCGACGGCGTGATCGGCGCCCTGAAGCGCGAGGGCGCCACGATGGACAAGATCGTCGAGGCGGGCCTCGCCATCCAGCCCGAGGACGCGGGCCGCGCGGCCTACGATCGCTTCCGTGGCAGGGTGATGTTTCCGATCAACGACCGGCGCGGCCGCGTGATCGCGTTCGGTGGAAGGGTCATCGGACCAGGCGAGCCCAAGTATCTCAACTCGCCGGAGACGCCGCTCTTCCACAAGGGCGCCAACCTCTACTGCCTCGACCGCGCGAGGGTGGCCGTCACCAAGGACCAGCCGGTGATCGTGGCCGAGGGCTACATGGACGTGATCGCGCTGCACATCGCGGGCTTCACCGGCGCGGTGGCGCCACTCGGCACGGCGCTGACCGAGGGCCAGCTGGGCGAAGTCTGGAAGCTCGCGGACGAGCCCTATCTCTGCTTCGATGGCGACAATGCCGGACGCCGTGCCGCGCAGCGTGGCGCCGATCGCGCACTGCCGCTCCTGAAGGCCGGCAAGAGCCTGCGCTTTCTGGCCCTTCCGGCGGGCGAGGATCCCGACAGCCTGCTGCGTGCGCGCGGGCCGGCCGCCATCGAGTCGGTGCTGAAACTCGCGCGTCCCCTGTCCGACGTGATCTGGGACATGGAGACCGAGGGCAAGCCGACCGACACGCCCGAGCGGCGCGCCGCGCTTCAGCGCGCGCTGCAGCAGCGGGTCGACCAGATCGCCGATCCCGTCGTGCGCGACTACTACCGTTCCGACATGAAGGCCCGGCTGAACAAGATGCGCCAGGCCGACGGCCAGGGGTGGTGGGGCACCGGCGGCGGCGGGCAGCCCGGCCAGCGCCGGCCGTTCCGGGGCGGCCAACCCGGCGCACCGGTGGCGCCCTTCCCGCCCGGCACCGCCTCCCGGACGGCCCATATCGAACCGGCCGGTGCCCGCCAGGTCTGGGCCCTGCTGGGAGCGCTGGTCGAACGGCCGACCATGCTGCACCAGCTCCAGGACGAGGTCTGGCGTCTGCCGATCGCCAACCAGGACGCCGCCCGCCTGCAACGCGGGCTGCTCGACGCCCTCTCCCTGCTGCCCGAGGGTGTCGATCCGGCGGCGGACGATGCGGTGGCCGGGACCGAGGCCGGCAGTACCCCCCTTGAAGCCGGGGTCATCGCCGATCATCTAAGGCGTAACGGCCTCAGCGAGATCGCTGAGACGGCCCGGGAAAAGGCCCTGAAGGTGTTCCGGACCGACCCGACCGACGCCGGCGGCTGGACGGACCAGTGGCGGCGGGCCGCCAAGCACCTGATGCAGCAGACCGGGCGGCCGGAGGAATTGAAACACGCGGAGGCGGCCTTCGCGGAGAACCCGAGCGAGGAGAACTGGCAGCACCTGCAATCGATCCTGGAGCTGCAAAAGCGGGAAAGCATAGAGGCCAGTGCCGCGACATAGCTGCTAACAGACCTATTGCACTATCGCCGCTTGAACTTCGTTACCATATAGTAGAAGGAGTAGTTTCAACGGGGCCGCCCACCCGTCCTCTCCTTCTCGCAGCCAAATTCACGGCCAAAACGGCCGTTGTACCCGTTTTGTCGCAGTTATAAGGAAAGAAATGGCGACCAAGACCGCGACCGTATCCCAGCCCGAAGCCGCCGAGACCCCGGAAGGTCCCGACGCTCCCCTCCTCGATACCCTCGGTGCCGAGCTCAAGAAGCTCGTCCAGAAGGGTAAGGAGCGCGGCTATGTCACCTACGACGAGCTGAACGCCGCCCTGCCGCCCGACGAGGTGTCCTCCGAGCAGATCGAGGACACGATGGCGATGCTGTCGGAGGCCGGCGTCAACGTGGTCGAGGCCGAGGAGCAGGAAGACGCTCCCGCCGCGGCCAACCCGGCCGAGCCCGCCAAGACCGCCGTCGTGGCGGCGGAGGCAACCGGCGAGGACGAGGAGCTCGGCCGCACCGACGATCCGGTGCGCATGTACCTGCGCGAGATGGGCAGCGTCGAGCTGCTGAGCCGCGAGGGCGAAATCGAGATCGCCAAGCGTATCGAAGCCGGCCAGGACAAGATGATCGGCGGCATCTGCGAGAGCCCGATGACGATCACGGCGCTGCTGGCGTGGCGCGACGCGATCAACGAAGGCCGCATCCTGCTGCGCGACGTGATCGACCTCGAGGCGACGCAAGGCGGCGTGCCGGGCGAGGCCAAGGCTCCGAGCGCCGACGGTTCGCCCGTGGCCGCCGTGCCGATGCCCTCGATGCCGCGTCCGCCGTCCCTGCCGCGGCCGGCGATCCTGCGTCCGCAGCCCGCCGCCAACGGCAACGCCAATGGCGCGGCCAACGGCGCCGCCGGCGTCCCGGGCGCGCCCGGTGAAGCCAGCGCCGAAGGCGAAGGCGACGACGACGAGAACGCGCTGTCGCTCTCGGCGCTCGAGGAGAAGCTGAAGCCCGAGGTGCTGCGCACGCTCACCAAGATCGCCAAGGTCTATCTCGAGATGTCGAAGGTGCAGAACCGGCGCCTGTCGACGCTCAACCGCGGCCAGAAGCCGTCGCCGGAGTTCGAGAAGAGCTACGAGAAGCACCGCAAGAAGATCGTCGAGCTGGTGCGCAC